>OLOU01002429.1_pt1 | contig 10574 bp, 7 predicted proteins | sample 1672101 | NCBI WGS metagenome assembly OLOU01 (sample SAMEA3136645, study PRJEB25190) | human gut metagenome | biome: human gut; feature: human-associated habitat; material: faeces | place: Austria | collected 2013
ATTGCTACCTCTATTCTCACTCAATACTCTAATCTTATTGTTAATTTCCAATTTTGTCAATTCTGATTTGTAGAACTAAACAGACGCCGCTGCAGAAGAAATCTGTAGCCAGATTGCCCGAAGGCTTTAGAAAAGAACTACTAAAAAATATCCCATTTTGTTCCGTTGTGCTAAACGTTCCATTTTGCCTGATAAAACAACCTTGCTCGAAAACGAGCTCGCAAGGTTACAGTCAAAATTCCACAGCACAAAGTCACAAAATGGGATATTTTTTAGCAGTTCTTTTTTCAAATTCGTTATGCAATCCGGCAAAAAGTTTCTAAAGCGGCTGTTTAATTCCTATACATTACAAGAATTTAAACTTGTCTTTCCAAATTAGAAACAGTTGAAAAGATTTGGGGATAATGGCAGTTGAAATAAGAACTCTGGTATATTATTTTTCAACGGGATTGACTCTTAAATTAATATGCTACTCCCTTTAAATCAACAGAAAAAGCTGATTTTCAGCTATATTACAATATTAATTCTTCATTAGTCACCTGCTATTTGGGTTATTATTGTAAAATTGCTGCGATATTATAACAATAGCTTGTGTGTCACTCCCTAATATCTCATTTCTCAGAAAGCCATAATCTTCTGGAGAATCTCCAAATTCCCAACAGGAATTTCTGGCGTTACTTCAGTAGCCACCGTCAGAAACATATTGGCCTGCTATGTTTCGTCAACTTCGCCTGCTACAGTTCCGCAGCAAATTCCCTCAACTTCTGTTTTGCTTTTGGAGACAGATTCTTCGGAACTTGCACCTCTACCGTCGTATACTGGTCACCATGTACAGAAGAATTCTTCATGGAGACGATACCCTTTCCGCGGAGTCTTAATTTACTTCCGGATTGTGTTCCCGGTTTTATGCTACAGCGGACATTACCATAAATGGTCGGTACGGTGACATCTCCGCCAAGAACGGCTGTGATAAATGGGATAGTTACTGTGTTAAAAATATCCTGACCGTCTCTCTTAAAACCTGGCTTTTCCGAAACGGTTACTTTCAAGAATAAATCACCGGCAGTTCCACCATTATAGCCGGGAGTTCCCTTGCCTTTTAATCTGATACTCTGTCCCGTTTCTATTCCTGCCGGAATATTAACTTCTAATGCCTGTACTTTGCCATTCTCATCTTTTAAGTGGATTGTTTCTTTTTTTCCAAATGCGGCTGCATCAAAGTTTACCTGTATATCTGCATGAATATCATTTCCTTTTGTTTGATAAGATTGCCGATTTCCAAATCCTCCATTTTGCCGGAAATTGCCGTGAAATCCATTATTAAAGTTTCCATTTTGACCAGAGCCGCCTCTGAAACCAGATTTTTTAAAGCCTCCGCCAAAAAAGTTTTCAAAGATATCTCCCATATCACCGCCTTCAAAATGAAACTCCTGATAACCATTGCCGTTATTCGAGCGGTATGTGCCTCCGCGAAAACCTCCGCTTCCCCCGAAGTCACTAAAACCTCCAAAACCTCCATCGTTACCATATGGGCCAGACTGTGCATTTCCCGTTCCATCAAAGGCGGCATGACCAAAACGATCATAGAGTTTCTTTTTCTCTGGATCACTTAAAACTTCATACGCTTCTGTCACTTCCTTAAATTTTGCTTCGGCATTACTATCCCCAGGATTAATATCTGGATGGTATTTCTTCGCCAATTTACGATAGGCCTTTTTAATAGTCTTCTCATCTGCATTTTTATTTATTCCAAGAACATCATAATAATCTGTTTTTGTTACCATAATCTTCACCCTCTCATTGTGAATTCTATTTGTTCTAGTTGAAATATAACACTGTATTTTCTTATTGTCAACTCTTTCTTTAAAACACGCTCTTAAAAGCCTTTCCATCTTCTTCCACGCAAATTTCAGAAAAGGCTCTTTTATTGACTTTATCTTTCTTTTCCTTTATACTGTTATAGATATTAAATCACAAAAGAAAGGAAAGGTATAATGAAAAAAGTTACATCGTTATTAATGGCACTTATTCTGTCTGTTACTATTTTAATGGGCAGTATTCCAATGAATGCCTCAGCAGCTACTACAGAAGTTCCTGTTGGCTGGTATCAGCAGGGTAAAAAAGTATATTACTACGAAAATGGTAAGAAAGTTACTGGCTGGCATACATTAAAGAGCTACTATGACAAGAAAAAGTACAAATTCTACTTTAACAAAAACGGAGTATTAGTTAAGGATTTATTTACACTTAACTACAAAAAATGGATTAAGAAAGACATTACGATCGTTGTTAACACAAAGACACATAATGCTACTCTTTATGCCAAAGATAAACAGACTGGCAAGTATAACATTCCATTAAAGACTATGGTTTGCTCTACTTCAAGAAAGGCAAAAGGAACAAAGGCTTATTCTGGATGCCGTCTGGAAAAAACTTCTGCTGTAAGATGGTTCATCTACAAGAAAAGCCGTCCATATCATTATTACCAGTGGGGTGTTAAGGTAAAACATGGTAACTTCTATTTCCATTCTGCACGATACACTACTACAAATAACAGAAAGTTAGAAGTTGGTTTATATAACGACCTTGGAACAAACCAGACAACAACAAGCGTTCGTCTTCAGGCTGTCAATGCAAAACTTATCTATGATATTGCTACAAAGACAAACAAGAAGAAACGTGTCTGGGTTAAAGTAATCAGAAAGAACAAGGAAAAAGGACCTTTCGGTGTTTATACTTTAGCCGGAACTACTGGAAAGATTAAAAATAAAAAGAAAAGAATTGACCCTACAGATCCTAGTATTAAGGGAAATAAGAAGATTTACTCTTATGCTATAAGTATTTTAAACGGTCTTAAATAATTTTCTAATAAAAGAAGCATTGCTTCATTAAATTTACCTGTCTGTGACATGAGTAGCATTCTATTTTGTTTATCAGACAGGTATTTTTATAAGCTAATGATTCTTTTTATTTTCTTGTTAGAAGAGGGTAAAGCAAATATGTTCACATTATATAGCCCAGCAGATATATAATAGATATCCAGCATAAATGGAAAAAACAAGGATACCATCTCTTCTTTTAATTTTCTGACGAATTAACATAGGAAGAAGCGCAAGTACTGAAATAAGGATACATAAAGGCATATCAATTTGTGCCATCTGCAGTGAAACTGGAAGTTTCTCTCCACTAAGTAATGTACAGATTGGTAAAATAAAAGCGGAATCTATCATATTGGCACCTATAATATTTCCGACAGACAAAGAAGACTCTTTTTTTAGGATTGCTGTAACTGTTGTTACAAGTTCCGGCAAAGATGTTCCCATTGCAACAATCGTTACCGAGATAATATCTTCGCTGATATGCAGAATTTCCGCTATTTTACAGGCAGAATGTACTAGTAACTCTGAACCTGCTACAATACACACCGCGCCTATACAAAACCAGAAAAATGTTTCCCATATACTACTTTGTTTTTCTTTCCATTTACTTCTTTTATTTTTTACCTTTTTTTCTCCGTTTTTCCCAGCCTGTATTTTTTTATGTAATATCATATCTTCTTTTTTTCTTTTACTGTTGGAAACTTCTTTTTTACAAACTGCATTTTTGACATTCTCTACAAGAAATAAAATCCCGGCAAGTAATAGCAGGAGACAATCTGCCCTGTCAAATATTCTATCTTTGAAGCTAATCAATAACAACAGTAATGTTCCAATATATAAGCTGTTTTTAAATAAATATTCTTCTCTTTTAATTGCAACGGGAAGAAAAAATAAACTAAGCGCAAGAATAATTCCTGTATTTGCAGAAACAGAACCAACTGCATTTCCTATTGCCATGGCAGAATGCCCATCTAACGCAGCCGCCACAGAAACAATGATTTCCGGCATCGTTGTTGCAAAACTCACAATCGTTGCTCCGATCACATATTTCGGTATTCCAAGTATTTCCGATAATTTTGACGCAGCATCAACAAACCAGTCTCCTCCCTTACAAATAAGAATCAGTCCAATAAAAAAAGACATATAAATCATATACAGCCCTCCTGCCCTATATCTCTTTCATATGTCTTTTTTCGGTATTTATACCTGTTTTTTTTATATGCCTTATATATTTTTATTGGTTTTCGTTCAGAATTCCCCCCGGCAGATGCTTCACTTCTCTTCCTATTGCTTTTGCTTCCGGTGCTTTCAAAACTTCTATTTCTTTGCGGATTGCGTCCATCTTCAAATCAAGGGCGGCACTCTCATCAGCACATTTCTTTAAATCCGCTGTAAGCTGGTCAGAAGCAATATCTTTCTTATATTTTAATTTATGTTCAAGGCTTGCCCAGAAATCCATTGCAATTGTACGAAGCTGTACTTCTACTTTCATCATTTTCTTTTTATGCTCTAAAAAGATAGGGACTTCCACAATCAGATGCAGACTCCGATAGCCATTCTCCTTCGGATTCTCTATGTAATCTTTACGCTGAATCAATGTGATATCATCCTGCTCTAGCAGACAATCTGCAAGAAAATAAATATCTTCTCTAAATGAGCAGATAATACGGATTCCTGCAATATCTGTAAGATTCTCCTCAATACTCTGCGTTGAAAAAGGAAGATTCTTTCTGTTTAACTTCTCTGTAATGCTCTCAAGACTTTTCACCCTTGTTTTAATCGACTCAATCGGATTTCTGTCATGTGCCAGTGAAAACTGTTCATTCAGCACACGAAACTTTGTCTCTACTTCCATAAGCGCACACTGGTAATATGCCATTAATTCTTTATATGGTTTTTGCTCTCTCTGAAGCAAATCATGTATTTCTTTTGTAGATAATTCCCGGAACACCCTCTCTCTGAGTCTATCCCCGATTGGTGAACGCATTAAATCATCTAATGCTCCAAAAATTTTCTTTCTCTGTTCCATTCTTCTTCATTCCTTTCATATCGTATTTCCACGACAAGTAGAATACTCTGTCTAATTTTACCATAAATTGTTGTTTATCTCAATTCATTTTCTATATCTTACTTCACAATTCCTTATACAATTTTCTAAAGATGTTTGTTTGCAAATTCGATATTTTATGCTATAATACCTCAAGTTGTAACACTTTTTTAATATTTGTAAGACATTTGTAACTATTTAATATCTTCAAAATACAAAATAATGAATAGATGCTTCTTATTTTTTTATTTTAAATCTGTAAAAACATCTTATAATCATGTTCTCCTGGAATCTTTTTTACAAAGTCAAGTGTAGAAAAGACTTTAGGAACAAACACATAATACATTAATGGAGGAATTGTTGTGAAAAAACATATCTTTTTAGGCGTTCTTTTAATGTTGACCGGATTTTTCTTTATTCCGTCAAAAACTTTCGCTTTTCAACATGCCTACGAAAGCAAATCTGACTTTATTTATGCCCTAGCAAGAAATGAACTGCCCGTATACTATTCTGATTACAGCAATGATTTAAAAACTGTACTCCCTAAATATACCGGTGTCAAAGTAATCGGTTCTTCCGGTTCCTGGTACGAAATTCAGTATGCTTCTAAAAAAGGCGGAACAAAGAATGGCTGGGTAACAAGAGATGAATTTCATTCTGATTGCCTGATTTATGATGGCAGAGAAAAACAGCCTTTTTCAAACGGTACCTATCAGCTTTCTTTTTATGAGGAGAATTCCTCGGATTCTTCTTTTGCTATGAATACAGCTTCTATTATCTCAGAAAATTTTTCCTGTTCTTTTAAATATGCTGGTGACAACCGTTACACCATACGCAAAGCAGGAGAAGAAAAATATTTAAAAGCAGATACATTATCAAACACACCTTCTTCAAATGAACTTTGGGGAAGTAAACAGGAAGCTGGTACTTTTCTTATTACAAGAAAAAAGGACTATTATACAATCTGCGATGAAACTACCAAAAGAAATCTTTCTCAAAACGATGGCAGTATTTTAGAGTTCACAACAGATTCTAATGCCGTATGGCGTCTGACCCGTAATAAAAAAGCAATCGAAAAAGAAAATCTTCAGGTTTTTGTCCAGTTTGACCCTGTCTGGGCAAAGCATCATTACGGCAATGAAACCACAAAAGATACTGACACAAATAATTTTTGCACTTCCGGCTGCGGTATTTTTGCCACAGTAAATGCTATCTACTCTTTAAGTGGCCATTTTCCTGATCCTTATGAACTGGCACAATACGCTTCTGATAAGCATTACCGCATCGAAGATTGTGGTACTGACAGCGGATTCTTTAAGGCAGCTGCCGAAAAATTTGGCTATAAATATGGATTCTCCTACGATGGAAGCAGCGAATCCTTTAAAGAATTAAAGGAAAAGTTAAAAGAAGGAGATACTGCTATCGTCTATCTTCCAGGACATTACGGTACTATTGTTGATTATAATGCCAAAAAAGATAAATATCTGTTAATGGATCCCCATTATCTCCCAAAAAGAGGGACTTCTTCTTTCGGAGACTGGGTAAGCCAGAAGGATTTAGAAGAAGGCACATTGATGGTGCAAACTTTTTTCTACTATAAAGCGGAATAGTATTGAAGTAACAGACGAATCCCGAAAGCTAAGTACTGTATATCTGTGACTTTCGTCGCGGCAGGTTAAACGTTCGCTTACGCGCTCACATCTAACCTTTGCTCCCAGGCCACAGATATACAGTACTTAGCTTTCGGGATTCTGTTTTTTGGCCGCCTCAATGTAGTATTGGTACAGATATTGGAAAATAAGTTTTTAAGGAAAGATTTGACAAACCTTCCACCTGCTATTTCAATTCAAATAATAGAAATTATGTAAAACCTTCTAGAACGTGTTTGAAACATGCTCTAGCCTCCCTTTTTCCGTCTATTGAATCAAATCACAATAATTTATCCGTCTTCCTCCTATTTGAGCGTTGTTATTTCTATATGAGTGTTATATAATATAAGCAATATGTTATGGGAAGGCGGGTTACATATGAATTTAAGACAGATTAATGAATTGTGGAATGAATATAAGGAAAAGTATGATTTACCAAAGGATGTGCAGATTTCGGCTGTGCAATATGATGCAGAGAAATATGTTGAGGGGTTTTTTAACATTTTAGAGCTTCTTGACGGCAAGTACATTCTGCATTTGAATCCTCGTTTTCATCTTTATAGTGACAGTTATGCCCGTTTTATCCTTTTCCATGAATTTACTCATTTTTATGATTTCATAAACAGTTCTTTTGATGAGACAGAAGACTTATTTATTTATATGAATGCCTATTCTGAATTTCATGCCTGCCGTGTTACACTGGCACGTTTTATGGAACGCCTTACCCTAAAAACTGTACATATAGACAAGATTCAGATTCCAGGGCCATTTAATGAGATTTCTATCCGTCATCTTTTAGAGGAGGGGCTTTGGAGAGTAAAAGTTTGTTTTGAACAGTTTCTTGAAACACTTGAACCGAATGATTTCGTTATGACTTTCCGTCAGTTAATGTATCTTCTCGGTTATATCTCTCTTTTTGAGAACGATGATGTTTTATTAGAGCAGACTTTACAGTTTGCACATCTTGATACTGATGATTTCTTCGCTTTATATCATGCTTTAAAAGAGATTGATTACGATGAAATTTTAAGACTTACAAGAAAGATTTACAATTCTGCATTTCTCATATATTTAAGGGGATTTTTCAGAAGGAACTACGACAAACGTATTCTTCCGGATGACGAGCTTGAGAATATCACAGCAGATAATTGCGATGAATATAAAGCAATCCTTGACAAACGACAACAGGAGGTTGCAGCTTAAGGTTGAGAATAAACAGATGCTCTCATAAGTTCTTAGTATATAAAAATGCTTCGTATCACTGCACTCAAAATACGCAACCGTATTTTGAACTTGCTCTAGAGCGTGTTTTTATATACTAAGAACTTATGAGGGCTGTTTATTTTTAAATTTAAGGCAGCAACGCTATAGATATAAGATTTGGGGAAGATGGTTGAAGGATTAGAAATTCCGAAAGTCAAATCTTTTTGGACTGATTTATAAAGTTTTTTTATAGTGAACAGAAGGCAGGAAATGAAATACTCTATATTTGTGGCCTCGGAGCAAGTGTTGGATGTGAGCGCTTAAGCGAACATTCAACGCGCCGCGACTAAAGTCACAAATATAGCGTATTTCGTTTCCTGCCTTCGTTGGTTTAGAGCGTGTTTAAAAAATGCTCTAGACTATCTAATCTGTCCTTCTCCCCGGATGATATATTTATAAGTACATAATTCTTCTAAGCCCATTGGTCCTCTGGCATGAAGTTTCTGGGTGGAGATTCCCATCTCGCATCCGAGTCCAAATTCGCCTCCATCTGTGAAGCGGGTAGAAACGTTCACATATACTGCGGCACTATCTACTCTCATAGTAAAATAGTCTGCTGCTTCTTTTGATTCTGTAATAATTGCTTCACTGTGACCTGTAGAATGTTTTGAAATATGCTCTACTGCTTCTTCCACGCTATCTACTATTTTTACCGCAAGAATGTAATCAAGGAATTCTGTATCAAAATCATCTGCCCCAGCCAGTGTTCCTGAAATAATTTTAGCGGCTCTATCACAAAGACGCAGTTCCACCGGAATTTCACCTTTTTCTTTTCGTTCTTCTACTAATTTTTTCTGTAATAATGGCAGGAACTTTTCAGCAACTGCGCTGTGAACAAGAAGAACTTCTTCTGCATTACAAACGCTTGGACGGCTGGTTTTGGCATTTTCAATGATCTGTAATGCCTTCTCAAAATCGGCGCTTTCATCGACATAGACATGGCAGATTCCTGTTCCGGTCTGAATACATGGTACTTTGGCGTTCTCTACGCAGGAACGGATAAGGCCAGGACCTCCTCTTGGAATGAGTAAATCCACATAACCGACTGCTTTCATCAATTCTACAGAACTTTCTCTGCTGGTATCTTCGATAAGCTGGATGCCTTCTCCTGGAAGATTTGACTTTACCATACCTTCTTTTAAGGCAGTAACTACAGCATTCGCACTCTTCCACGCTTCTTTTCCACTTCGAAGAACACAGACATTACCACTCTTAATACAAAGGGCTGCTGCATCGCTTGTTACATTTGGACGGCTCTCGTAAATAATTGCGATAACTCCCATTGGAACTGCTGTCTTTTCAATGACAATTCCATTTGGGCGTTCTACAGTTCTTAATACTTTTCCGGCAGGGTCATCTAAGTCAATCAGCTCTCTGATTCCCTTTGCCATTCCCTCGATTCGACCAGCATCTAACATTAAGCGGTCAATCATGACATCAGAAATCTTTCCTCTCGCTGCTTCCACATCTTGTTTATTTGCCTCTAAAATTGCATCCGTATGTGCTAAAAGGGCATCCGCCATATTGGCAAGTGCCTTGTTTTTAGTTTCGGTATCTGCTGAGTTAATCGCATTTTTCGCTGTGACTGCCTGTGTCAGTATCTCTTTTGTTGTCATGCTTTTTTCCTCCCGATAAACTTTGTTCCCACCTTTTCTCCATCAATGATATTGTAGAGAAGTTCTGGTTTTGTTCCGTTAGCAATAATCATATCAATGCCGGCATTCATTGAGATTTCTGCCGCATGAATCTTTGTAATCATTCCACCAGTACCAAGTGTTGTTCCTTTTGTACCTGCTAATTCTTTTATTTCCGGAGTAATAGAAAATACAGTATCAATCAACTGAGCATCCGGGTTATTACGCGGGTCGCCGGTATAAAGACCATCAATATCACTTAAAATAATCAATAAATCTGCATTTGCATTCTCTGCAACGATTGCTCCCATTGTATCATTATCACCCACAGAAATTTCCTGTGTTGCAATGGTATCATTTTCATTAATAATCGGAATTGCGTCACTCATCGGAATCGCATATCCAATTCCTTCCACTTTGGTATCTGCATATTTCACGGAGTTAATACCAATGACGTTGCCGTTTACATCGAGCAATGCTCCACCGCTGTTACCGGGGTTGATAGCAGCATCCGTCTGAAGAAGTACCATTTTATTGGATCCGCTTCCATTTTCATCGCCAACTTCAACTTCTCTGTCTTTCGCACTGATATAACCAACGGTTACAGACTGACCGTATCCAAGAGCATTTCCGATCGCGATCGCCATCTGGCCGACTTTTACATCGTCAGAATGTCCCAATGCTGCAATCTTTATCTTGCCCTTTGTTTCTTCTTTTAAGTCGCTGAGTTTCACGGTAATTACTGCCAAGTCTGCAGTAGAATCCGTTCCTTTTACCGTTGCTTTCGCCGTCGTGTCATCAATAAACTTGACAGTAATGCTCTCTGCACCGGAAACGACGTGATTATTTGTGACGATTAGCAGTTCTTTGTCATCCTGTTTCACGATAAATCCGGAGCCTGCACCTTCGGATGGGTATTCGCCAAAAATGGATTTCTGCATACTCGTCTCTGTAATGGACACGATGGATGGCATTACCTTTTCCACAATGCCTGACACATCAGATACACCTGAAATTGCTCCACCTGATATGGCAGTCAATTCCGTATTTCCGGAATCCGTATTTACTGTTCCGATCTCACCGGAATTTGATTTCTTTGTTC
>OLOU01002430.1_pt1 | contig 10570 bp, 11 predicted proteins | sample 1672101 | NCBI WGS metagenome assembly OLOU01 (sample SAMEA3136645, study PRJEB25190) | human gut metagenome | biome: human gut; feature: human-associated habitat; material: faeces | place: Austria | collected 2013
CAAAGGGGCGGTACTTCATATCCGCCGCAAGCTGATAAAGCGTATTTATATTCTGCGACTGTATTCCGGACAAGGCATATAACTCGGGATACGGCATTTTTGAGAAAAACTCCCGCTCCATCCCTTCGGTGCGTCCGTCTCTGTAATGATACTGAGGAGAAAACAGTGCGCCGTTTGCGTCGAGATAAGCGTAATCCACTCCCCATGTGTCGATTCCGACAGTTAAAGCATCGCCGTCCGCAACCGCCGAAAGAAGCGAATTCTTTATTTCGTGAAAAAGTCTGAGCGTATCCCAATAGAAAGAGCCGCACACCGAAACCGGGTCATTTGAAAAGCGATGCACCTCTTTGAGTGTAAAGCACTCTCCGTCAAACGTTCCGCATATTCCCCGTCCGCTTGACGCGCCGAGATCTACCGCAAGAAATTTTTCAGGCATGATTCTTCTCCCGTAAATTCATTTTATCATCTGAGTTCCAGCACGGTAACACCGTAGTCTCCCTCGCCGTATTCTCCGGCGCGGAAAGACGCAATGCGGGGATCGCTCTTGAAATATCCCCAAAGGGCTTTGCGGAGTGCTCCCGTTCCCTTTCCGTGAAGCACCGTCACGGTTTTGACAGAGGCAAGATTTGCGCTGTCTATATAGTTGTCCACCATAAACCATGCATCATCGCCCGTCTGTCCGCGAACGTCGATCTGCGGTTTGAAATCTCTGCTTACAACCGCTCTGACCGAAGATTTCGTGTCCTTCTTCTTTTCCTTGCTCTTGCTCTCGTCAAGTCTCAGCTTTTTTTCGCTTATACGCGATTTCAAACTGCCCATCTGCACCATGCAGTAGCCGTTCTTATCGGCGGGAGTGATAACGGTTCCTTCCGTGCCGAATTCACGGTGAATAACACGGTCTCCGCTTTTCAGGGGGCGAGGAAGAACATAATCTCCGTCATCCTTGTACTCCACCGGATTTATCTCATCGTCAAGCTTGCGGAGCTTGCTTCTGACCTCCTGCTTCGTCTTCTGATATTTATCCGAAAAACCCGCCGAATCCTTTTCTTTTCTGACCGCGTCAAGCTCGGCAAAGATATAGTCAACGCTCGCCCTTGCACCTTCAAGCATCGTGCGCGCCTTTTTCATCATATCCTGTGCCTCACGCTCGCTTTTTTTCAGCTTTTCGTCAAGCATCTTTTCGGTATTGCTTTTTTCGATCTCTAGCTCCGCACGGAGTTTTCTTGCATTTTCTCGTTCGGTATCAAGCTCAAAGCGCGATTTGTCAAGCTTTTCGATAACTCTTTCAAACTCCCTCGTTTCCGGATCGACATGCGCTTTGGCACGTTCTATGATTTTTGAAGAAAGTCCGAGATGTTCTGAAATTGCAAACGCCATTGACTTTCCGGGAGTGCCTATTACAAGTTTGTAGGTTGGCTTCAATGTGTTTATATCAAATTCGCACGAAGCGTTCATAACTCCGGGGGTTTCTATTGCAAAAGCCTTTAACTCGGCATAGTGCGTAGTAGCTGCGCAAAGGGCACCGGAGGCAAGGATATGCTCAAGCACCGCAGTTGCGAGAGCAGCGCCTTCCACGGGATCGGTTCCCGCCCCTAGCTCGTCGAGGAGGACAAGCGATTTCGGTGTCATTTCCGAAAGTATCGAAACTATGCTCGTCATATGCGCGGAGAATGTCGAGAGCGACTGTTCTATGCTCTGCTCGTCTCCGATATCAGGGAAAATTTTATCAAATACGCATATCTGCGATCCGCTTTTGCATGGGATATGAAGTCCCGACTGCGCCATCATGGAAAGAAGTCCGAGCGTTTTCAGCGACACGGTCTTGCCGCCTGTATTCGGCCCCGTGATAACGAGCATCGAATATTCGCCGCCGAGGCGAACCGTAACGGGCACAACATCCTTTGCGGGAATAAGCGGGTGACGCGCGTTTATCAGCGACGCCTCGCGCTTTTCAGTTATCACGGGTTCCCGTGCATCCATGTTGAACGAAAGCTGTGCGCAGCCGAAAATAAACGCAAGAAATGTTATGTTGTCGTAATTCAGCCGAAGCTCACCCGAAAAAGCGGAGAGCGACGCGGACAAATCGTAAAGGATTCGCTCAATTTCGTGCGTCTCGGATGCCTCAAGCTCTCTGAGCTTGTTATTCGCGTCAATGACTGCGATCGGCTCTATAAACAGCGTCGCGCCGGAAGCCGAAGTGTCGTGGACAAGACCTCTAACCTCGCTGCGGTACTCAGCCTTTACCGGAACAACATAACGACCGTTTCGCTGAGTAACAATATTCTCCTGAAGATACTTTGAATACGCTCCGGAAACATACTTCTGGAGCATTTCCTTTATCGAGGAATTGGTCTGCTTTATTTTTCTCCGGATATCGGCAAGTGCGGGGCTTGCGTCATCGGCAACCATGTCCTCGCTCACTATGGAGCGGAAAATGCGGTCCTCTAAACGTTTTTCCGGCATGAGGCGTTCGAATATCTCTCTTATCGAGTACTCCGCCTGATCGTGCCCTTCCCGGATGTAATTTCCGAGTGAGCGCGTTGTTCTGAGTACGTTCGCCGCATCGAGAAGCTCACGAAGTGTCAGAACCGCGTTCTTGTCCGCGCGGTCGAGAATCGGGCGAATATCCTTTATCTGACCGAACGGCGGCATGCCTTTGGTCGTCATCATTTCTTTCGCTTCGCTTGTCCGCTTAAGGCTTCTGCGCACTTCATCCTCATATATAAAAGGTTCAAGGGAAATCGCAAGCTCCTTCGATCCATCGGTCGGACAAACTTCGGCAAGTATATTTTTTATTTTATCAAATTCAAGTGCAGTTTGTGTCCTGTTCAAATCAACCACCCTGTTCCGTAATTTTTTTATAAAAGTCAAGAGATGAATAGCTGTGCTCTATCTGATTCACAAGATATTTTTCGCACACATACGAAAGCTCTTCGAGAGATTCGGAATTCAAAGAAAATGCGAGCATCTTTCTTTGATCGGAATATACTATGTACCTCATCGCCTCAAGCACATCCGGTAAAATTTTCAGATAGATATCGGCAGTTTCATCTTCGTCGGAATTTCTTTTTTCCCTCTCGTAATCCCCACGGCAATCCGGACAAACGATCCGTCCGTTCATAACGTCGAGATACATTGTGCTGCCCTCGTATTTACCGCAGCGGCAGCATGCAACGAGATCCGGACAAAGTCCGGAAAGAGCGAGAGCTTTAAGCTCAAAAGCCGCTTTCACCGCAGCCTTGGAATATTTGCCTTCGGAAAGTGCATACAAAGCATTCAGCGTAAGCCGAAGGAGCGGAACGTCCGCGCTTCCCTCAACCGAAAGATCGCAGCAAATATCGCACACATACGCCGCCAACGCAAGGGCATCAAGATCCGTGCGTATACCGTAAAATGCCTCTTTGAGTTCACTGTCCGCAATGTAGTAATACTTCCTTTTTTTCAGAACGTAAGTATTATAGGTGTACGGCTGTGTCGTAGGCATATGCTTGCTCTTCAGGCTTTTTACGCCCTTTCCGGTAACATATATTTTTCCAAGCTCATTTGTAACAACGGTAAGCAATTTGTCATAGTCCCCGATATCGGTTTCCCTGACGACAAGTCCGTTAACGATGATCTCTTCCACGCCGCGCCGTCCTTTCAGTTCGTGCAGTCAGATTTCCTTCGGGTTGAAGCCGAAATTGTTAAGGCTGACATCGCTGTCGCGCCAATTTTCCTTAACCTTCACCCAAAGATCGAGAAATACTTTGACACCGAAAAAGGCTTCCATATCCTCGCGCGCGTAAGTACCGATCTTTTTCAGTGTCTGACCGCCGCGTCCAACGATTATTCCCTTATGTGAATTCTTTTCGCAGTATATCTCCGCGCGTATTTTGAGAAGCTCCGGAGTCTCCTCAAACTGCTCGATCATAACCGCGGTACCGTGAGGGATTTCCTCGGAAAGAACCCGCAGAAGCTTTTCGCGTATGATCTCGGCAGCGATCTTGCGTTCGGGCTGATCGGTAATGACATCTTCGTCAAACATAAACGGACCCTCATGAAGAAACTGTCTCGCTTCTTCAAGAACAACAGATACATTTTTTGAGTTTACCGCGCTTGCGGGAACGACGGCATCAAACGAATGAACCGCCGCATATGCGGCAATCGACTCCGCCAGCGCCTCACGGTTGCAAAGATCGATCTTATTGAGCACAAGCATGGACGGAAGAGAGTTTTTCTTTATCTGATTTATAACCGAAAGCTCGATATCTCCGGGGGAACGTCCCGCCTCCGCTATAAGCATAACTGCATCGGCAGATGCCACAGTCTGACGCGCGGATTTGTTCATGTATCCGCCGAGTCTTGTGCGCGCCTTATGCACTCCGGGAGTATCGAGAAAAACAAACTGTTCTTCCCCTTCCGTAAGTATTCCGGTTATTCTGTTTCTCGTAGTCTGCGGCTTTGAAGAAACAATCGCGATCTTCTCACCGAGAATTGCATTCATGAGAGTGGATTTACCCACATTAGGTCTGCCGCTTATTGCGATAAATGCTGTCTTAGTCATATTTAAAACCTTTCCTTCTGCCGGGATTCAGCGCAGTATCCCGAGCCTGTCCATTATCTTATCTTGAAGTGAGAACATTTCCTTTTCCGCTTTCTCGGATACTTCATGATCGTACCCGAGTAAATGAAGAACGGAGTGAACCGTGAGAAACGAAATCTCACGCTGAAAGCTGTGTCCGTATTCCGCCGCCTGCTCTTTTGCGCGTTCCGCCGATATAACAATATCTCCGAGAACGATCGGAGCGGGTCCCTCCTCCGGCATATCGCCATCGGCAAAAGAGTACATCGGGAAAGAAAGCACGTCGGTAGGACGGTCAACGCCGCGGTATTCACGGTTCAGCTCATGTATGTGCACGTTATCCGTGACAGTCACGGAAATATCGCAGTCGCGGATAAAGCCCATGAATTCAAGCGCGCATTCCGCCGAAGCGAAAATCAGCCCGAACAATTCCCGCAAATCGTACTCCTCGCAGTGCTCGGCGCAAAAATCAATCGTAAGCATTTACTTCACCGTTCTTCCCGAAGGACGGTATGTCTTCTTTTCTCCCGTCCGTTTTATTTTCTTTTCCCGGTCGTATCTGTCATACGCCATAACGATCTTTTGTACGAGTCGGTGGCGAACCACATCGTGCTCGTCAAATTCATGTATTTCGATACCGTCGACGTTTTTAAGTACCTTCACCGCCTGCGCAAGTCCGCTCTGACCACGCTCGGGAAGGTCGGTCTGCGTAAGGTCGCCCGTCACCACGATCTTTGACCCCGCGCCGAGTCTGGTAAGGAACATTTTCATCTGCTCCGGGGTCGTGTTCTGCGCTTCGTCGAGGATTATAAACGATTCATCAAGGGTACGTCCGCGCATATAGGCAAGAGGCGCGATCTCGATAGTAAGCTTTTCGATCATCCTTGCGCAGTTCTCCGGTCCGAGCATCTCATAGAGAGCATCGTACAGCGGGCGCAGATAAGGATCTATCTTACTCTGAAGATCTCCGGGCAGAAAGCCGAGGCGTTCTCCCGCTTCGACCGCGGGACGTGTGAGAATAATCCGCGAAACCTCATGGGAACGCAGAGCTTTCACCGCCATTGCAACCGCGAGATATGTTTTTCCGGTTCCCGCCGGACCGATTCCGAAAACTATCGTGGAATTTTTTATTTTATCGGCATACTTCCGACCGTTTTCGGCTTTATCGGCTTGCCTTTGAGCGTGACTGCAACCGTATCTCCGTCGAGCTGCTCAAGCTCTTCGCTTTTTCCGCTTCCGATCATGGATATCGCATAATCCACGCTCTGCTCCGGGGTGTCCGTTCTGCGCGCAATTCCGTAGAGATACGATATCACAGCGTATGCCTTTCCGACCGCTTCGCTTTCACCTTCTATAAGTATCCCGTCGGAGGGCGCGCCGTCGGAATCTCCCGAGCGGTTGAATATTCTTACCCCGAACGCTTCTTCGATCTTCGCGGCATTGCTGTCAAACGTGCCGAAAATCCTTCCTGTGATTTCTGAGTTTTCAACTGAGAAAATTTTACGGATCATTAGCCGAACCTTTCGTCTCGCCGTCGTTCACTGTAAATTCCGAGCACACGGCAATATTTTTTATCATATAAATTCTTCCCGTCATCCGGTACACACCGTCTTCAAGTTTTTCTTCCGTTTCCGAAGAAACTATCTCCCCTTCTTCGAGAAGCTCTCGCACCCCGTCCGAAAAAGCGATCTTCGCTTTTTCCGCAGCCTCGCTTTCGGTCAAAATCTTCGGACGGTATTCGTATTCGGCGTCCGTCTGTACGTTCAGCCATATCGGGACCTTAACACTTCCGAAAAAAGTAAGCTGGCTGTTCCTTTCTATTTTATCATATTTGGTATAGTTAATGCTACTGTTTGAGAAAAGATTTTTCTTTTTTCCGAAAATTTTTACACCTATCGACTTCTTTTTATTTCCGGTATATACTTTTTCTTCACTTTCAAGAGGAATTTCCGCAACTATTTCTCGGTATACCTTTCCAAGAACCTCCCCTGAGGCATATTCGTAACGTACTCCGTTTTCGCCGACATTGATTGCGCCCGAAGCAAGAAGTTCGCCTTTTCTCACGGTTTCTCCGACAGACACCGTACTTTTTCCGGAATTGATCTCCGGAAGTATGATCTCGGCATCCTCGGAGGCGGTCAGATTCGCGTATGTCCCGCGCGGCGGAGCAACGCTTTTTTCTCCTTTTTTTCGCTCTGCAACCTCAACAACCGCCAATGAAGACCTCATATTCACGGATATCCATGCAATATCATCGGACTTTATAAGAAATTCGTTTGCGACAAGCTCAAAATCAATCGAAGGAATGAATGCTCCGCACCCGCACCCAAGCTCCTCGAGCTGCGATATTATTTCCTCATCGCTGACATTTTCATTTCCGACAACGCGGAAATCCCATATGAAATACTTTGAAAAAAACGTGCTGAGAATAAAAAATGCGGCTCCGACCATGGCTCCGAAGCGTCTTCTGTATCTGAAGAAAAAGCCCGGTATCCCGCGAAGCGACGACCTTTTGATCTCAAGCCCTTCTTCAAGGCTTTTCTCCGCAAATATTTTACCTTCGCTTTTTTTCAGAGTAAAGCGAAAAAGTCCTTTCCCGTGCTTTTCACGGTACGGCCACAGTTCGTATTTTTTGAAAATATTGACGCATGAAATATACTGCTTTTCCTCCGCGAAAAAAACATACTCACCTTTTATCTTTCCGAGAATCCGTGATATCATCGCAATTTTCCTCCTTTCTCGATACACTCTCAACGGTTCCGTGAACGACTATTCTGTCCTCGCTGAAAACCGTAAGCTTCAGGTCTTTTCCGCAAACAACGATATTGTCCTGATATGTGGAAAGAACGCATAATGACGGCGAATAGTCCGATATTCCGGTACAGCCCTGTATCATGACCTCATAGAAGCCGCGTATTTCCACCGTCGTCATTCCGGAAAACGCATTAACGGGTATGTCAAAAAGTTCGCCGAGCTTTGCCTTATACTTTTCTCTTCGATTCACACACTCACCCCCGAGCATAAAATCACGCTTTATTAATATTATGATACCGTGACACATTAAATTCATCCCGTTCCGTGCGAACGACATACAGACCGAAAGGCGGAAATAAATGAACCTAACTGCAAAAAGAAAGGCATATTTTCTTTTATACGCTTTTCTCATTGTACTTTCATGCGTATTTATAATAATGTCCGAGGATATTCAGCGCCGCGTAAACGATACTCTGCGGGTGTGCGCCGTATCTGTTGTGCCGTCGCTGTTTCCGTTTATGGTAATATCGTCACTGCTCACTCAAAGCGCTCCGTACCTCTTTTCGGGCAGTTCAGGACACATACCGTTTTCAAAAATGCCTTATCCCGCTTTGCTTGCGCTGTTTCTCGGATCATTCTGCGGTTTTCCGGTAGGAATAGTCACCACGGCGGGACTCAAAAAACGAGGACTTATAACACGCGATGAAGCCGAACGTCTGAGCGCCGTGTCGAACAACGCAGGTCCCGCGTTTGTTATCGAGGTCGTAGGATGCGCCTTTTGGGGCTCGCGCGCCGTAGGGATAAAGCTGTATCTGATCCAGCTGATCGCATCGTGGATTCTTGCCGTCTTCATCCTGCGCTCAAAAAACTCGGACGGTGCTGCGGTATCACGAAAGAGATCGGCAATACCGGAACCGTCCAATTCCGCCTTTGCTTCATTTTTCGGCGAAGCGATCGTTTCGGGCGCGCTCGGAATAATAAAAATATGCGCGTACATTGTATTCTTCGCGTCTCTCACGGAAGCACTGCGGATCATCCCCTTTGAAATTCCGAAAGCGGCAGAAGGTGCGCTGTCCGCCGTGCTTGAATTCACATCGGGATGCCGTATGGGAGCCGAGATCGGCGGCAAAGCCGGCATTGCGCTTTCTTCGTTCGCAATCGGTTTTTCCGGGATTTCCGTACTTCTTCAGGGAGCGTCTTTCGCGTCAAGCGCCGGATTTTCCCTGCGTAAAACCGCAGCGGCAAAGCTTTTACAGGGGACAATATGCGCAATTGCCGCTTTTTTTCTGATATAGTATATCTGACGCTTGCTTTTTCCCGCGCAATGATTTATAATATAATAGATATATATTCGGGTTATCGGCATCGGTCGTACAATAATCCGGCAAAATAATAAAAAAGGCGGCGAAAGGCATGAAACGGACACCGAGTGCGGAAATCGATGAAATATGCGTATATTGCGAAGAATCCGCGCCTCTTAACGATTCGGATTTTGTTTTATGCCGTAAGAGAGGCATCGTCCGTGCGCAGCACCGATGCAGGCGCTTCGCCTACGATCCCCTCAAAAGAATGCCCGCGGAGCATAAAGTTCCCAAACTAGATTTCATAGACATAGAAAAATAAACTCTACGAAGGACGGATAAAAAATTGATTATTGCATTAGAAGACGCGAAATACAAGCTTTCATCCTTTGACGCTCAGATTGACGAGCTTGCCGCGGCACTCAGAATAGACGATCTCAAGAAGGAGGCGGAAGAGCTTGAAAAGCAGACTCTCGAGCCGGATTTTTGGAACGATCAGGCAAACTCAAGCAAAGTACTCAAGCACACTAAGCATATAAAAAGCAAAATCGAAAATTTCGAAAATCTTAAGAATAAGCTTTCCGACGCCCAGGTTCTCTGCGAAATGGCGATTGAAGAAAACGACGAATCAATGGTCGATGAAATAACCTCGGAGACAACCGCGGTCGAGAAGGAAATCGAGCGTCAGCGCATAGAGGTTCTTCTCTCCGGTGAGTATGACTCCAACAATGCGATCTTAAGCTTCCATCCCGGTGCCGGCGGTACGGAGGCGCAGGATTGGGCGCAGATGCTCTACCGTATGTACGTTCGCTGGGGGGAACGCCACGGCTTCAACGTAAAGCTCGTCGATTGGCTTGACGGCGAAGAAGCGGGACTCAAATCCGCAACGATAATCGTCGAAGGTGAGAATGCCTACGGATATCTGAAGAGCGAAAACGGAGTGCACCGCCTCGTCCGCGTATCGCCTTTCGACAGCTCGGGCAGACGCCACACTTCATTCGCATCGGTTGAAGTAATGCCGGAATTTGACGATGACGGAAACATTGAGATACGCGAAGAGGATCTTGAAATTACCGCACACCGTTCAAGCGGCGCGGGCGGACAGCATATAAACAAAACCGACAGTGCGATCCGTATAGTTCACATACCGACAGGTATCGTGGTAGGATGCCAGACCGAGCGAAGCCAGCTTCAGAACAAGGAAACAGCGCTCAAAATGCTTAAATCAAAGCTCCTTGAGATCAAAGAGCGTGAACAGCTCGAAAAGATCGACGATATCAAGGGCGTAAAGACAAATATCGAATGGGGCTCTCAGATACGTTCATACGTTTTCATGCCGTATACTCTTGCGAAGGATGCACGCACCGGATACGAGGACGGCAACATTCAGGCCGTCATGGACGGAGAGATCGACGGCTTTATCAACGCCTATCTCAAAATGAACGCACAGGGCGTAAAATAATGAAAAAAGAAGCCTCACGGCAAAGCGACAAAGCGCTGTTTGAAGGAATGACCTCCCTTCGGGCGGTGCTTTATGCTATGGAGAATTCGGTAAGCGACCGAAAAATATCAAAAGTATGGTTTGACCTGTCAAGAGCAGAGAAAAAATCGCGGGAGCTTGCTTTTGTGAAAGCCAAATCGAAAGAATACGGCTTTGATCTCATTCCCGAAAGCGGCGAATTTATAGAAAGTCGTGCGCTCGGAACAAGTCACGGCGGGATTCTGTTTGAATGTACGGACAGAACCGTCCATCACATATCGGATGCGGAGATTCCGAAAGACGGTTTTATCGTCATGCTTGAAGGCATCGAAGACCCGTACAATTTCGGGTATGCCGTGAGGTCGCTTTACGCGGCAGGCGCGGATGCCGTCGTGCTTTCGCCGCGCAATTGGATGAGCGCAGCCGGTGTTGTCTGCCGCTCATCGGCGGGCTGCTCCGAGATGATTCCGATTT
>OLOU01002434.1_pt1 | contig 10551 bp, 9 predicted proteins | sample 1672101 | NCBI WGS metagenome assembly OLOU01 (sample SAMEA3136645, study PRJEB25190) | human gut metagenome | biome: human gut; feature: human-associated habitat; material: faeces | place: Austria | collected 2013
GCCTGAAGCTCAACGGCGACAGCGATCTGGCGCATAAGAAGGATCATCCCGAGCAGCGAGATCCCAAGGGCGCGGATTTCATCACCGCGAGCGGCGCTCCCATCAACAAAGAGCAATTTGCCAACGGATACACCATGGAGTTCGTGTACTACCTTCCCGATGACTTCAACGCCGGTACCGATTCGTGGATGGGGCTTGCGGCCAGGCAATCCACAAACAGCAACATGGATGAACACGAGATGGGGTCGATGAGCCTGTCGATCTCCAATTGCAAGGAAACCCAGTTCAAGGCCGCCAACAAGGACAATGAGTCGACCATGAACACCGATGATCCCAACAACGGCGTCACCAGCTGGGGCGTCACCATGGATCACGGTGGCGTTTGGTATCACATCGCCGTCGTATCCGATGGCACGAACGTGGTGACATACACCAACGGTGCCAAAGCATTCCGCAATATCAACAAGAACGGCAATGGCCTGTATGCCGATCCGACCGATGGTCGCTTCCGCATCGGCTCGTCGTATTACAACGACACTTTCGACACCAGCCAATACAACAAGGACGACTTTGACAAGTTCCTGCGTGGCAACCTGCAGGAGGTGAGATTCTCCCGCGGTGCGCTGGCACAGGGCAACTGGATCGTGCCCAACCCGACCGAGTATCTCAAGGATTACGGTACCAACGATCGTTTCGTGCTGGACAACCCCAGCGTACATACGATGGCTTTCTTGCCGGACACGCAGAATGCCATCCGTTGGGTGCCCACGGTGATGGACCGAGCCATCGACCAGTTCGATTCGGAAGATTCCAGTCTTAATCTGACCAACATCGTGTCCCTCGGTGACGTGGTGGATAACTGGGACAGTGACGCGCAATGGCAGGCATCGTCCAAGGTGTTCGGGCGTATGCAGAAAGTGGGCGTCCCCTTCCTGGAGCAGCCGGGCAATCATGATTACAATGGAGGCAGGCATGGCTACGGAGTGCCCAGCTTGCGCAAGGCGGACAATTACCTGAAACACTTCGGACCCGACTCCGATTTCGGCAAGTATCAGAAAGAACACGGTTTTGCATACTCGCCCGATGGCCTGTCCTCATACCATCTGGTAGACAACGGCTCCTACAAGTATCTGGTGATGAACATCGACATGGGCGCGGTGGTCAGCAACTCGTCCTCGGCAAGCAATGACGATATGCGATGGTTCGAGCAGGTGCTCAAAGACCACCCGAACAACCCGACTGTGGTGGTGAGCCACGATATCTTCAAGTGCTCCGATTCACGTCCGAATGAAATCTCCCTCGATGACGATTCCGGATACAACGGTGAAGCCGGTGACGATGAAGGTGCCGGCTCGAAAATCTGGAACATCGTGAAACGGTACAACCAGGTATTCATGATGTACTCCGGTCACAATCACGGATCCGGACAAATGACCCTGACCAATGACGCCGGCAATCCGGTGCTGGGGCTGTTGTCCGACTATCAGTTCGCGTATAACGGCGGCAATGCGTTCTTCCAGTACGTCGGCATGGATGAAGCGAACAACAAGATCACCATGCGTACGTATTCGCCATACTCGGCATCGCTGCCCGCGGCCGAGCGTTCGTTCTTCGATGTCAACTCCCTGACCGGTGTCGGCAACACCTATGACGGATCGTTCGATTTCGCCAAACGATTCGCCGGTTACGAACATTCCTCCGGTTATGACACGCAGCAGTCGGTGATCTCCTTGGTGCGCGGCATCGGTGCGTTGAATGGTCAGACGCCGGCGAGCGAAGTACGGCAACTATATACTGCTCTGGCCGCATTGCCGGATAATGTGAAAGCGCAATTCGGTGATCCGTCGGATAGTGGCTCTCTGGCAGGCAGACTCGCCGCCGCATACAATGCCGCGTTCCCCAAGCCGGAACAGCCCGACACCAAGCCCGGTGCCGGCAATCAGACTGGAAGCCAAGGTGGGCATCAGGGTGGACAGTCCGGAAGCCAACAAGGGCAGAAGGGCGATGGCCATGGCAAGGGGCAGACGAATGCCGGCCCGGAGGCAATGGCCTCCACTGGTGCCGATGTGGCCCCGATCGTCGTTATCGCGATGATGACGATCTTGTTGGCCGGCGTGCTTGTGCTCGTGAAGCGTAAGCATCACCTTTCGCACTAACCGATTACCGGTGTGCAACCTGTCGACGAGCGAGCAGCCAATAGCTGGGCCTGATATAGAACCCGCGGTACTGGTTGCTCGCTCGTCGAATCAAGGAAAACCGAAGCACGCTTCGCGCCAATGCCGAAGACGCCGATGGCTTGCCGTGTCGCCACCTGCGCATTGGCGTCATGATTGTCGTGATCGTGGCCTACGTGATGTTCGGCCCGTTTCGCGGCGACATCGTTCTGGTCTTTGGCGCGTCGGCGATCTTCTACGTTTCCGGTACGTTCGCGTTTCCGGTACGTTCATCATGATGACGGTCATCCTTTCCCTGACCGGTCCCATCGAGCACGGTCAGGAAGAGCGGCAAGCCATCGAGGTCGGAACCGGCGGTGTGTCACCTGTCGGTCAGGAGCCTCCATCAACTAGTATCAGCTAGTATCCGATATGAAGCCGTGGCCTCATTGCCAATCGCCAAGGGAGGAAACCGTGCGCGCGCGACGTGACTTTGCATGGCCGAAACTGCTGACCGCGGACGGACGCGGCATCGCCTTCGGCGGCGACTACAATCCCGACCAATGGCCGGAGGACGTCTGGGACGACGACATCCGCCTGATGACTCAGGCCGGTGTCAACACCGTGGCCCTTGCCATCTTCAGCTGGGACCGCCTCCAACCCACCGAAGACCATTGGGATTTCGGCTGGCTCGATCGCATCATCGACAAGCTCGGCAAGGCTGGCATCGCGGTTGATTTGGCATCCGCGACGGCGACCGCACCCCTGTGGCTCTACGAAAACCATCCCGAAGTCCTTCCGCGAGACAAGTACGGTCATCCGGTCAACGCCGGTTCTCGCCAGTCCTGGAGCCCGACCAGCCCGGTGTTCAAGGAATACGCGCTAACTCTATGCCGCAAACTCGCCGAACGCTACGGCGCCAACCCATATGTGACGGCATGGCATATGGGAAACGAGTATGGGTGGAACAATCGCGACGACTACTCCGACAATGCGCTCGAAGCCTTCCGCGCATGGTGCCGCCGCAAGTACGGCACCATCGACGCACTCAACCAGGCGTGGGGCACCACGTTCTGGGGACAGGAGATGACCGGTTTCGACGAAGCGTTCATCCCGCGGTTCATGGGTGCCGATTCCATGGTCAACCCCGGCCAGAAGCTTGATTTTGAACGGTTCGGCAATGACATGCTGCTCGACTTCTACAAAACCGAACGTGACGCGATCGCCGAAATCTGCCCCGACAGACCCTTCACCACGAACTTCATGATCTCCACCGACCAGTGCTGTATGGACTACGCCGCGTGGGCGGAGGAAGTGGACTTCGTATCGAACGACCACTACTTCCACGAAGGCGAATCCCATCTCGACGAGCTGGCCTGCTCCGACGCGCTCGTGGATTCGCTGGCGCTCGGCAAACCGTGGTACGTCATGGAACATTCCACCTCAGCGGTGCAGTGGAAACCGCTGAACACCCGCAAATGTAAAGGGGAGACGGTGCGCGACTCCCTGGCCCACGTGGCCATGGGCGCAGACGCCATCAACTTCTTCCAGTGGCGCGCATCCGCGTTCGGCGCCGAAGCGTTCCATTCCGCCATGGTCCCGCACGCCGGCGAGGACACGAAACTGTTCCGTCAGGTGTGCGAATTGGGCGCGACGTTGCGGGCGCTCGCCGACGCCGGTGTTCAAGGCAGCGGATTGGCGGCATCGGACACGGCGATCCTCTTCAGCGCCGAATCGGAGTGGGCCACCCGATCCGAGACATTGCCGAGCATGAAACTCAGCCATTGGCATGATGTGCGTGACTGGTACCGTGCGTTCCTGAACGCTGGTGCACGCGCCGACATCGTGCCGCTCGCCTACGACTGGAGTTCCTATAAGACCATCGTGCTGCCGACCGTACTGATACTGAGCGATGCCGATACGCGGCGGTTGGCCGGTTTCGTACAGGCCGGAGGCCGTGTGGTGGTCGATTACGCGACCGGTCTGCTCGACGAGCGCTTCCACACGTGGCTCGGCGGGTATCCCGGTGCGGGCGATGGGCTGTTGCGCTCGATGCTGGGCGTTCGTGGTGAGGAATTCAACATTCTCGGTGCTGGGGCGGAAGGCGAGCCGAACGAGATTCGGCTGACGGGCACCGGGGATTCATCCACGATGGACGGTGCCGTGACCCGCCTGTGGCAGAACGACGTGACCGTCGCCGGACCGCATGTGCAGGTGCTTGCCACATATGCCGGCGAAGAAGCGGATGAGTGGGAGCTTGATGGCACGGCCGCGCTCACCCGCAACGCATACGGCGCGGGGGAGGCGTATTTCCTCGGCTGTGATCTGGGCGTGAGCGACCTGACGCGATTCGTGAGCGGCTGGCTTGCTGTGCAGCCGCAATCCTCCCGTCAGCCGCAAGTCAACAGTCAGTCGCAATCCAGCCGTCAGCCGCAAGTCGTCGGCGCGACCCCTGATGTTCTGCACACCGTGCGTCAATCCGACGACGCCATATTCGACTTCTATCTGACACGTGGCAGATCGGATGTCGAACTGCGTGGCATCGCCGGGGAGCCGATCGTCCTGTTCCGGGCGGAACGGGGCAGTGACGGCGGTGCGTATACGGTGCATCGCAATGGCGTTCTCGTGGTGAAACGCCCGAACCCGTCGCTGTAGTCAATTGCGGCGAAACAAGGGAATGGGCGCGCGGACGGTTTTGGGAAACGGTCCGCCCCCCCCCTACAGAGATTCCGGTGGCGACTGGCTGTTTCCGGCTCTATTTCAACGTTTTTGGACTGCCGATTAAGTGCCTGGCCGCTTAAGTCGCCGCTCCTTCGGCGTGCCGCGACGGGCCGAAACGGATAGTTGGTGTAGCAGGGCAGCCTGAGGTTGTGTCTTGCTGGTTTGGGAAAATGATGGGGAAGGAATTTGGCCGATACTCTGGTGCAGCGAGGAGTGGGCCGGGGAGGGGGTCCTCCCCGGTGTTGTTATGCGGCGTTGGCGAGGAAGATGTGCTTGTGGTGATACTCGATGAACTCATGCGAAGGTTGGCTGATTGCCGGCAATGAGATCTCATGTCCATCGAAGTCATAGAGCCATCTGTCGTTGATGTCGGAGTGCCGCACCTTGTCATGGTTGACCATGATGCGGTAGTCGTCATCGATGGAGATGAGGCCTTGGTCGAAGGCCCGATCATGGAAGGCGTTGAGCAACAGCCCATTCGATGCGGCGGTTTTCTCGTTGGGCGTCGATGCCTTTCAAGGTTTGATGTGACTGGCGATCAGTAGTTTGGGAATCTGCATGCCGGTTATGCAGCATGTGCCGTGGTAGTTCTGCAATAGTGAGTTGCGGAAATAGGATTGGTTGACCCGCTGAAGCATGGTTATTGGTCGTTCCTCTTTGGTGGGTGCGTGTTCGTCGATGAGCAGGGCTGTTGCTGTTTCGAGCGGCGAATGACGGTCGGGGGCCAGAGGGGCGGGGGTGAAGTTGCTTGCGTTCGCTTGCAGGAGTGCGCGTCGCAGCACATCCAGGCACTGCTTCATGAATGCATCGGGGTCTTCGGCATACCATTGCCAGACTTGGGAATCGAGTTTACTGCCATGCTTCATACCCACGCGACCGCAGGCCTTGCGGTTGGCATCGTAGGCTGCGATGTTCCAGATCTTCAATGCCACTGAGCTGGGAGTGCGGTGCAGGAATGATGCAAGACGCTGCACGTCAAGCCCTTTGTCATCGCATTCTCGCGGTTCGAGCACGATATACAAGGCGAACGCCATCATCGTCTCTTCTCGTGACCAATTACGGCGAGGTGCTGATGAGCTGACGTTTATTGCCATGAAATCCAGGATAGTTCGGAATGGCTGATCTGATTGATTGATTTGTATACGTATCTATCAGAGGCTAGTTTCTTTGCCGTCCAATCCGTTTTCTCTGAACTCAGGAATCTTTCTCGGAATTCAGAGAAAGACTGTATAATTCAGAGAAAGATTCAGAGAAATGCAATAGGTGGTGAACGGCGAATGGCGCATGAGTACGGCAAAGAGACGCTGTCCAAGGAATTCAAAAGTGATCTCAAGGGCTTGCCTGATTCCGAATTGGTGGAAGCCGTTGTGGCTTTGGCCAACACGGATGGCGGATGTGTGTACCTAGGCGTTGAGGATGACGGCACGCCGACCGGTGTCAAACAAAAGCACCAAGACCCTATTGGCATGGCCGCGATGATTGCCAACAGGACCGTACCGCCGATATCGGTTCGCTCAGAATTGGTTGGTGATGATATCAAGGTTGTCCAAGTCGAAGTGCCTAAGTCTCAGAGCGTGGTGTCAACCAAGTCTGGGAAAATCCTTCGCCGCATGATGAAGATGGATGGTACGCCAGAAAGTGTGCCCATGTATCCGTATGAGATTGCCACCCGTCTTTCGGATCTGGGCAGACTTGACTATTCCGCTCAGCCGGTGACGGAGTCCACCCGGGATGATCTCGATCCATTGGAGCGTGACCGCCTGCGCAAAATCATCGCTTCCTATCAATCCAGTGACCGGAATCTTTTGGAGCTTTCGGATGCGGACTTGGAGAAATCGCTGCGCCTTGTTGTGTCGGTCAATGGTGAGCTGACGCCGACTTTGGCAGGGTTGCTGCTTATCGGCAACGAAGAAGCGCTGCAGAGGCTTGTGCCGACGAATGAGGCGGCTTTTCAGGTTCTTGTGGGTACCGACATCAAGGTGAATCAGACCTACCGTGGCCCGTTGCTCAAAACCATAGAACAGATAGCCGAGTCGTTCAAGCCCTGGAATCCAGGCACGGAGCTGACCGTGGGTCTGTTTTCTTCGGTGGTTCCCGAATTTGACGAAAGGGCTTTCCGAGAGGCTTTGGTCAACGCATTCGGCCACAGGGACTATTCGCTTCTTGGTCGTGTGCGGGTATTGGTGGATGATGCCGGCTTAACCATTGCTAATCCCGGTGGATTCGTGGAAGGTATCAACGTCCATAACTTGCTTACTGCGGAGCCGCGTGGCCGCAATCCATGCCTGATGGATGCGTTGAAGAGAACCGGTCTCGCCGAACGTACGGGGCGCGGCATCGACCGTATATTCGAGGGTGCTTTGAACTATGGCCGTCCTCTGCCTGATTATTCGAGGTCCAACAGGCGTGGAGTGTCGGTGCTGTTGCCTCGTAGTGTGCCCGACAAGGCGTTTGTGGAACTGCTGGCCGAGGAACGTGAGCGCAGCGGCAAGTCCATGTCTCTCGATGGTCTGCTTATTTTGGACAAGCTCAAGAGTGAACGTCGTTGTGGCTTTGATGTGTTGTCGGGCTCTCTGGACATGAGTGACCAGCGTCTGCGCACCGTACTGGGGCAGCTGACGGAGGCGGGGCTTGTTGAAAGCGCTGGCGTTGGAGCTCGCCGCACGTATATGTTGGGTGCGAAAGTGTATCGGCGCAGCGGTAGGGCGATGGAATACGTTCGCCAATCAGACATCGATAGGGTGCGGTATCCCGAACTGATCATCAAGTTAATGCATGAACAGAAATCAGTGAGCAAAAACGATGTGATGGAATTGCTGCATCTTGAGGAGAATCAGGCGTACTATCAATTGCGAAAACTAGTCCTTGAAGGACGCGCTAAGAAGGTCGGCAGTGGGCGCAACGTGCGGTATGCGGCAGTACGTTGAATGAGATACGCAGATCATTCTTGAACGGTTTTCTCTGAATTCCGAGATTTATCTCTGAATTCAGAGAAAGAATATCGGAATTCAGAGAAAACTAGTGTGCGATGTGGCTATTCCGCTTCAGGAATTATGTACGATTCGAACGTGGCCTGTATCTGCGATGCCGTCAGCCGCTTTATCGGTATGCTCCCTATGCGGGGCTTGATGTGGTTCCCGTAGCTGTTCCCATAGCGCGTCCTTGTGCTGTCGGCGATGTTCCAGATAGTTCACGTCATGCTCCCTTGCGTGATGATTCACATGATTCGCGTCTTCATGGTAGCGTCTCCCGCCGGCGCATGAGTGACTGGTCACGCTGTCAGTGGAATCTCCCCGACGGATATCCCGCCTATGCGGGATATCCACGTCGGCGTACGGAGATTCGCATGTTCGGGCGTACGATGGACCCAGTTTTTTGCAGGATGCGGCCAACGCCTTGGATGGGCATGGGCCTGCAACCATCGTGAGCCGCCACGGGCGTTCGGCGATCGCCGGGCGGCGGATCGAGAAGGATCGGGCGATCGGGGCCGCCCACCATCCGAAACCATCGTCGGCGTCGCTTCAGCGGGGCATGCCGACGGTTCGCGTTTTCCGGCAAAGGGTCGGCCGGCGCTTTCCTCATTGAAGTTCGACGGGTCATGGTCCCGCCGTGAGGGTTGGACCGGTAATCGGGTGATGCCGAACGTCCCGACGGGACGGCGGCCGTGTCATCAAAGCGACCGCACGAACTCTCCGCCCGGAAGCGGACGGCGCTGATTTTGGAGGACCCATCGGCCGCGGCATTCCCGGGCCCGGAACATGCCATGGGGTTTGCGGACCCCGGGCGACGCCGCATGGCCTTCCCGTTCCCGCGCCACGGGCGGCGGCATGGTTCATGGCGCCGACGGTGGGTCCGTCCGCACGCGGAGCGCTTCCATGCCTCGCTGACGGATGGTGGCGATCCCCCACGGAGAGGAGTATTGTTTCATTTGTAGATAACACTGTTACACAGTAGGAGAGCATTGATATGCAATCTGAACGTTCGTTGATTCCCACCCCCATGCCGGTCCGGAGACACGCACGGTCCGGGAACAGGGGGCTGGCCCTCACCGCCCTGTGTCTGGCGGTGCTGCTGGTCGTGATGGACAACACCATCGTCAACGTCGCGATTCCCACGATGAGCGACGCGTTGAACGCCTCGTCCACGGACCTGCAATGGGTGGTGGACGCCTACACGCTGTCCTTCGCGGCGCTGCTCCTGCCCGCCGGCAAACTCAGCGACCGATGGGGAAGAAGACGGATGCTGCTCGTCGGATTGGCGGGATTCGCCGTGGTCTCCGCAGCCACGGCCTTCTCTTGGGCCCTGTGGCAGCTGGTGACGCTGCGCGTGGTGTTGGGGGTCTGCGCCGCGCTGATCTATCCGGCGACGCTGTCGTCAATCATCGTCATCTTCGAAGGCTCCAGGTACCGTAGCCTGGCCGTTGGCCTGTGGGCGGCGACATCAGGGGTCGGCATCGCCCTGGGCCCGATCATCGGCGGCGTCCTGCTGGAGCACTATGCGTGGAATTCCATTTTCTGGGTGTGCTCCGTCATCGGCGCGGTGGCGCTGGCCTGCATCGCGGTGGCGGTGCCCGAGGTACGGGCGTACCGTTCCGAGAGGTTCGATTTCCCCGGCACCGTGTTATCGGTGGCCGGCGTGGGCCTGCTGGTGTGGGCGATCATCGAACGCCCGACTTACGGCTGGCTCTCCTGGCAGGTCATAGGCGGCATCTGCGCGGCCCTGATCATACTTGCGGTGTTCGCGGCGGTCGAGGGGCATACGCACGCCCCGCTCATCGATGTCGGCCTGTTCCGAAGGGCCACGTTCACGAGCAGCACCTGCGCGATCTGCGTCGCGTTCTTCTGCCTGTTCGGCTTCATCTTCATCACCACCCAATGGTTCCAGGCATTGCGTGGATACACCGCATTGCAGACGGCGGTCGCGACGCTGCCCTTCGCGGTGGTCATGGCGGCGGTCGCCCCGCTCGCCACGCAATTGGCGAAACGTTTCGGATACCGGTCGGTCGTCTCGACGGGACTGCTGTTCCTGTCGGCGAGCATGTTCGTGGTCACGCGTGTCGACGCCCATTGCAGCTACTGGTTCGTGGTCGTACCCACCATGGCCCTGATGGCGGCCGGCATCGCCCTGATCCAAGGGCCCGCCACGGACGCCCTGATGAGCACCGTTCCGGAAAGCTCGACCGGCGCCGCATCGGCCGTCAACGACACGATCCGTGAGATCGGAGGCACGCTGGGCGTCGCCGTCATGGGGTCCGCGATCTCCTCCGTCTACCCCGACGAGCTCTCGGACTCGTTGTCCGGACTGCAGATCCCGTCTTCCATCGCGAAAGCCGCGGAGGATTCGGTGATGGCCGCGAAATCGATCCTTCCGCACCTGCCGGCAGGCATCCGACAGACCGTGGAGCAGTCCGTCTCGACCAGTTTCATGAGCGCCACGCATGCGGCATGCTGGATCGCCTGCGCCCTCGCATTGGCGTTCGCGCTGCTCTGCTGGATCACACTTCCCAAACACGATTCAGGCAATCTCCCCCAATAGAAAGGAGCATCCATCATGAAAGACGACGGACGGATCCCACGGATCAAGGACACGGATATGACGGACCGTCTCCTGATGGCCGGCGCGATAGCGGAGGACACACGCAACCCCATCGGTGACATCGCGGCATGCTTCCCCGGTC
>OLOU01002437.1_pt1 | contig 10518 bp, 8 predicted proteins | sample 1672101 | NCBI WGS metagenome assembly OLOU01 (sample SAMEA3136645, study PRJEB25190) | human gut metagenome | biome: human gut; feature: human-associated habitat; material: faeces | place: Austria | collected 2013
CCTCGGCGGCCGTGCAGATCGATCATGTGGTGGCGCTGTCGGACGCATGGCAGAAGGGCGCGCAGCAGCTGAGCGTCGACCGGCGCAAGCAGCTGGCGAATGACCCGTACAACCTGCTCGCGGTGGACGGCCCGTCGAACCAGCGCAAGTCCGACGGCGACGCGGCGACCTGGCTGCCCGCCAACAAATCGTTCCGCTGCTCATACGTGGCTCGGCAGATCGGCGTGAAGGCGAAGTACTCGCTGTGGGTGACGCAGGCCGAGCATGATGCGATGTCGCGCGTGCTGTCGTCCTGCCCGGCCCAGACCGTTCCGACCGGCGACGGCGCGGAATCAGTGGCGCCGCAGGAGGACGTGTCGCAAGGCAGCTCATCGCAGGACGGTTCATCGGGCGAACAATCCGAGTCGAGCACGGTGGTGGAGCCGGCCGCTCCGTCTGACGGCGACAGTTCTGATGTCTACTACAAGAACTGTGCCGCGGTGCGTGCAGCCGGCAAAGTGCCGCTATACAAAGGGCAGCCCGGCTACTCGACCAAACTCGATCGCGACGGCGACGGCGTCGCCTGCGAATAGCGCCCCCATCTCCATCCCGCGAAAGTCCCATCCGCAGCCGCCGGAATGGGACTTTCGCCGGGTGACGGCTTCGCAGCTCCGCCGTGCCCGCATTGCAGCCGTTGTTTTCCGTATTCCGACGGCATCTACTATTGTGTGTTCGGTATTGGTATGCGACGTGAGGGCGCGGGTCGAAAGACGCCAGCCTGCGGTGCGGAAGGAGAGCAGAGCGATGGCAGGGCTTCGTGGTCCGGACAGTTCCGAGGACGAGCGGCATTTGGGCGGGAATGCCGTGTTCCCTGAAACGGTGGACGTGAACATTCGCCAGCTCGACCCGATTCCGGCACCGCGGTATTTTCTCAGGGAACTGCCGCTCACCGATGATATGAGCGACCTGGTGCTGCAATCGCGTCAGCAGATCCGCGACATCCTGCACGGTCGCGATGATCGTCTGCTGGTCATCGTCGGCCCGTGCTCGATTCACGATCCGAAAGCGGCGCACGAGTACGCGCAGCGTCTTGCGGCGCTCAAGGGCGAGCTTGAGGACCGACTGATGATCGTGATGCGCGTGTATTTCGAGAAGCCGCGCACGACGATCGGCTGGAAGGGTCTGATCAACGATCCGGATCTGGATGGCCGCTTCGATATCCGCAAGGGCATGTGGCTGGCGCGCAAGGTGCTGACCGACGTGCTTGGCCTGGGGCTGCCGACGGCGACCGAATGGCTGGATCCGATTACACCGCAGTACATCTGCGATCTGATCAGCTGGGGCGCGATCGGCGCGCGTAATACGGAAAGCCAGGTGCACCGCGAGCTGGCGTCCGGCATGTCCATGCCGATCGGTTTCAAGAACGCTACGGATGGTTCCATCAAGCCGGCGGCCGATTCGTGTTTCGCGGCCGCTTTCGAGCATCATTTCCTCTCCATCAATCTGGATGGTCGTGTGATTTCCGCGGAGACCAAGGGCAATCCCGACTGCCATCTGGTGCTGCGTGGTTCCTCGCATGGTCCGAACTGCGATGCCGCTTCCGTGGCCCAAGCGTTGGCGGATCTCAAGGCTTCCAAGGCTTCCGGACCAAGCGAGCATGGTCTGATCATCGATGCCGCGCACGGCAACTGCGGCAAGAACGAGGTGCGCGAGGCCGAAGTGGTCGAAGAAATCGCCGCACGCGTCGCGGCCGGCGAACAGGGCATTCTCGGCATCATGATGGAAAGCTTCCTCAAGGCGGGCAATCAGAAGCCCGCGCCGCTCGACCAGCTGGAATACGGCAAGTCGATCACCGACGCATGCGTGCCGTGGGATCGTACCGAGCAGCTGCTGCACACGCTTGCCGACGCGGTCGACGCGCGTCGCAAGCTTGGCTGATGTTTCTGCACCATCGTTGCTATCCTTGGGAAAGGAAGCGACAAGGAGAGCGAGATCATGCAGCAGCAGCTGAACACGCCTGAGGATTTACGTGCCATTAGGCAGGCCATGGATGAGGGCAAGAATCCGCTGGTGGAGACCGACGTGCCGCGCTGGGAGGACCAGGTGGGCATCAGCCGCATCGTGAACCGCCGCGTGCTGGAATTCGAAGTGTTGCCCACGCCGGCGCAGGTGTTGGGCGACCTGCCGTTGAGCGAGCAGGCGCAGGAGATCGTCGCCTATTCGCGTGATGAGATTCGTGCCTGCCTGTACGGTCAGGACGATCGCCTGCTGGTGGTTGTCGGTCCGTGTTCCGTTCACGATCCGAAGGCCGCGCTCGATTACGCGCGTCGCCTGTCCGCGTTGAAAGGCGAGTTGGATGGCGAGCTGCTGATCGTCATGCGCGTGTATTTCGAGAAGCCGCGCACCACGGTCGGTTGGAAGGGTCTGATCAACGATCCGGATATCGACGGCAGCTGCAATATCAGGAAGGGCTTGCTGTTGGCCCGCCGCACGCTGCTTGGCGTGCTTGACGAGGGTTTGGCGGCGGCCACGGAGTTTTTGGAGCCGACCAGTCCGCAGTATATTTCCGACGCGATTAGCTGGGGTGCGATCGGCGCGCGCAATACGGAAAGCCAGGTGCACCGGCAGTTGGCGTCCGGCCTGTCCATGCCGATCGGCTTCAAGAACGCCACGGACGGTTCCATCAAGGCTCCGGCCGATTCCTGCTTCGCTTCCGCACAACAGCACACGTTCTTCGGCATCGACCATCTCGGCCGCGCCGCCGTGGTCAAAACGCTCGGCAATCCCGACTGCCATGTGGTGTTGCGTGGTTCCTCGCACGGCCCGAATTACGATGCCGCTTCGGTGGCCAAGGCCATGGACACCATCCGCGCCGAAATGCCGGCCGATTCCGCTGCGGCACATGGGCTGATCGTCGACTGCTCGCATGGCAACTCCGGCAAGGACGAGCATCGTCAGGCGCAGGTGGTGCGTGACATCGCGGGCCGTATCGCCAAAGGCGAGCAGGGCATCACCGGCATCATGATGGAAAGCTTCATCGAAGGCGGCAACCAGAAGGCCGCGCCGCTCGACCAGCTCGTCTACGGCAAGTCCATCACCGACAAATGTCTGAGCTGGAACACCACGGAACAGCTGCTACGCGAGCTTGCCCATGCGGTGGCCGTGCGCCGCTGGAAGTGACCGATTCGATTCACTATCCGCGCGATTGCAGAAAATTCGGGAAACGCGAATCGCAATCGCGTAAAACAACACTCAAGACAGCACGTAAGACAGGGAGGGTGCAATGACCGCAATCGCCATCATCGGCGCCATGGATGAGGAAGTCGCCAATATCGCAACGGCACTGAGCAACGTCACCGTCACCGAGGAAGCCGGCGTCAAGGTGACGCGCGGCACCCTCGAAACCAACAAGGGCACCGCCGTCAACGTCGCCGCGACCGTCGGCGGCATGGGCACCGTCAACATCGCCGCCACCACGCAGCATCTGATCGACGCTGACCAGCCGGACGCCGTGATCTTCTCCGGCATCGCGGGCAATCTCAACACGAATCTGCACATCAACGACGTGGTGCTCGGCGGCACCCTGCGCTATCTCGACACCGACATGCGATTGGTGGGACAGTTCAAGCCCGGCACCGCCGACCGGCCCATCGAGGAATACCATAGCGACGACCGTCTGCTCGAACTGGCCGACCAGGCGCTGAACGACTTGAACATTCACCATATCGTCGGCATCATCGCCACCGGCAACTATTTCGTCGATGATCCGCAGAAGGTCGAGCAGGTGATCCGTGAGACCGGCGCGGACGCGGTGGAAATGGAAGGCGCCGCCGTCGCGCATGTCGCCGCCCGCAACGACGTTCCCGCATTGGTGATTCGCGCGCTGAGCGACAACGCGGACACCGACTACGAGGATTTCAAAACGTTCGACATTTCCGAATACGCGGACACCGCCGCGAAACTGACGGTGAACATCGCCAAACGCATGTAGCGTTCATGTGGCGTTGCGAAACGCCTAACGTTGCGAAAAGCCGTTTCCACATCCCGTTTGCCGCATGACCCGTCATCATGCATCGTCATATCGGCAAACGGGACGTCTCATATTCCGATATGCTGCGTTTCGGAAGATGAACGGCAGGAAAACTTCCGGTGGCGTGAGAGAATCGCATACGCGAAAGCCTCTCCGAAACCGCTAGTCTTAAGGAAGAACTGAGGATTATCGGAAGGTGAACGCATGACGTTGGAGCAGATGCTGGCAACGCCGTCGGTGGTTGCGGCATTGGTGGTCGTGGCCGTGGTCGTGTTCGTCGTGGCGTTCCTGCTTGGCCGCAGACGAGGCTTCCAGGATGTGCAGGACGGCGTCGACCCCAATGATCCGAGCCTGTTCGGAGCTGCGAAGAACACGTCCCTGTTCGGCCCCCGCGTTCCCGTGCAGTCCACGGAACGCCAGCTGGTGGCCGTCATGCCCGAAGCTTTGGTGGTCGTAGACTCGCTGGCCACGGTCCAATACGCATCCCCGGCCGCGCGGCGCTTCGGCATCATCCACGACCAGGCGATGGCGCTCGCGGAAATCCGCGACATCGTGAAACTGGTCTCCACAGACAGCGTGGTGCGCGAACGCGAACTGACCATCCCCCTGCACGGCCGCACGCGAACGGGCGTGGTGAACACGAACGGCAAAGGCGTCGAAGCCGGCAAGCCGCTGCCCGAAGACACGCTCTACCTGCACGTGCGCGTCGGACAGATCGCCGACAACCTATTTGCGATTTTCATTTCCGACATGAGCGAGCAACGCCGTTTCGAAATCATGCGGCGCGATTTCGTCACCAACGTCTCGCACGAACTGAAAACCCCGGCAGGCGCGATTTCTCTGCTCGCCGAAACGATCGGCGACGCGGCCGACGATCCGGACGCGGTGAAATACTTCTCCGGCCGAATCTCCAAGGAATCCGAACGATTGACGGAACTGGTCCACCGTCTGATCGACCTGCAGAAAGCGCAAAGCGCGGCAGCGATGCTCAACGCGGAACGGCTGTCCGTGCTGTCCGTGGCACGCGAGGCGCTCGCCGAAAACCAGGTCAAGGCCGAATCGAAGCACATCAGCCTGGTCCTGTCCGTGAACGGCCGGCAGGTGCTGGTGCATGCGAACGCCGAGGAACTGGCCAAGGAAGCCGAACAGAACCTGGACGTGTTCGTGGTCGCTGACCATGAGACCATCAAAACTGCGGTGAAGAACCTGGTGGAGAACGCCATCAACTATTCGCCGGAACATACCACGGTGGCCGTCGGCATCGGCATCGAATCCGGCAAGGTGGCGATTCGCGTCGTGGACCAGGGCATCGGCATCCCCGCGGCGTCGCTCAGCAGAATTTTCGAGCGATTCTACCGCGTCGATCCGGCGCGCTCCCGGGAAACCGGCGGCACCGGCCTGGGATTGGCCATCACCAAGCATTGCGTCGAGGATTGCGGCGGCACCATCTCCGTATGGTCGCGTGAGGGGGAGGGATCCACCTTCACCATCACGATGCCGCAGGCTTCGGGCGCTGCGGAACCCGACCATCCGGCGGATTCGGCGAATGATAACACCCGTGAAAAGAAACAGTCCGGCCACTCCACCACAACAGAGAATGAGGAGAACCACTGATGACGCGAATTCTGATCGTCGAGGACGAAGAGTCGTACCGTGAGCCGCTGGTCTACCAGCTCACCCGTGAAGGGTACGACGTGTCCGCCGCGGCCACCGGTGAAGAAGGATTGGAACTGTTCACCAAGGGTGGTATCGATCTGGTGCTGCTCGATCTGATGCTGCCCGGTCTTGACGGCACCGCGCTGTGCCGTCGGATCCGCGAGCAAAGCCGTGTGCCGATCATCATGCTGACCGCGAAAAGCGCGGAAATCGACAAGGTCGTCGGCCTTGAAATCGGCGCGGACGACTACATCACCAAACCGTATTCCTTCCGTGAGCTGCTGGCACGCATCCGCGCGGTGCTGCGCCGCAACCAGATGGTCGCCGAATCCGGAGAAGCCGCCGACGACGATATTCCGCTCGTATGCGGTGACATTTCCATGAGAATCGGCCAGCATGAGGTGACGGTCCGCGGCGAGAACGTGTTCTTCCCGCTGAAGGAATTCGAACTGCTGGAATACCTCATGCAGAACAAGGGCCGCGTGATGACCCGCCACCAGCTGATCGACCGCATCTGGGGCTCCGACTATGTCGGCGACACCAAGACGCTGGACGTGCATGTCAAGCGCGTGCGTGCCAAAATCGAGGAGGACCCGGGCCATCCCAAGTATCTGACCACCGTGCGCGGCCTCGGATACAAGATCGATACGCCAAGCGAATGATGATGAAAGGCTTGGTATAGCGCGCATTCGCATCGTGCTTGCAAAGAACGGTGAACGGAAGGAACGTCGAACGGCGAAGGTGTCGTAGACTGTTCATCTTCCGTTCACCGTTTTTGGTTTGGGGCGAGTGAAACGCCCAATAGGCTGGAGATTGTCATGAAGAACGATGGCGACAACAGAAAATCGAAAAATCAGAAACATACGCCATCTGAACGTTGACAGAGGGAAAAGAATAATGCGTAACTCCATTCTCGTACGCTCCATCGCCGCTGTGTCCGGCATTGTGATGCTGGCTTCCGTCGCGGCTTGCGGTGACAACACCACCGCTTCCACCGATTCTTCGGCCAAGTCCGATACCAAGACCGAAACCGTTTCCGGCAACTTCTCCGGCGCCGGCGCTTCTTCCCAGCAGGCCGCCGTCGAAGCTTGGATCGCCGGCTTCCAGGGCACCAACCCGGACGCCAAGGTCGCTTACAACCCGTCCGGTTCCGGCGCTGGCGTGTCCACCTTCCTGACCGGTGCAACCGCATGGGCCGGCTCCGACGCCTCCCTCGCCGATAACGAGGTCGAGCAGTCCAAGAGCGTGTGCGCTTCCGGCACCGCCTTCGACATCCCGGTCTACATTTCCCCGATCGCCGTCGTCTTCAACCTGCAGGGCGTGTCCGGCAAGGGCAAGACCCTGAACATGGACGCCGAGACCATCGCCAAGATCTTCGACGGCAAGATCACCAAGTGGAACGATGACGCCATCAAGAAGCAGAACCCGAAGGTCGATCTGCCTGACCTCGACATCACCGTGGTGCACCGTTCCGACAAGTCCGGCACCACCAAGAACTTCCTGAGCTACGTCAAGGATGCCGCTGGCGACGCATGGAGCTACGACCTCGGCGAGAACTGGCCGAACGAGGTCGGCCAGGGCGCCAAGGGCACTTCCGGCGTGATCTCCACCGTGCAGCAGGCTGACGGCACCATCGGTTACGCCGATGCCTCCCAGGCCGGCGATCTGGGCACCGTGGCCGTGAAGGTCGGCGACGATTACGTCCCGTTCTCCGCTGAAGCCGCCGCCAAGGTCGTGGACGCCTCCCCGCTCGACGATTCCGCCAAGGGTGACAACCGCGTGGTCGTCAAGCTCGACCACAACACCACCGAGAAGGGCGCCTACCCGATCGTGCTGGTCTCCTACGACGTCGCCTGCCCGGCATACAAGGACGCCAACACCGCCAAGTTCGTCAAGTCCTGGCTCACCTACGTGACCAGCGACGAAGGCCAGCAGACCGCCGCTTCCGCAGCCGGCTCCGCTCCGATGTCCAACACCCTGCGTCAGAAGGTCGTCAAGTCCATCGACGCCATCAAAACCAAGTGAGCCCATCACAGTGGGGCGATCGCTTTCGGTGATCGGTGACTGACCGTAGGTTTCAGGCCGCAGCCGCGTAAAAAACGGCTGCGGCCTGAAACGATACCTACGGACGATACGCAAAACCAGAAAAATCGAAAGCAATCGCAAGCAAACCAAAAGGAGAACCCGTGAGTTCGCAAAGCAAAACGGCACAGCAGCCGGTGAGCGGCAAGAACGCGGATAAGGTGTTCAAGGGCGTGGCCTACGCCTGCGGCATCCTGATCCTCGTCGTGCTCGCCGCGGTCGCGCTGTTCCTGCTGTTCCGCGCGTGGCCGTTGATCGGCGGTGACCAGAAGGCCAACAGCGCGACCATCAGCAACTTCACCGGCGGCAAGGCTTCCAGCTTCTGGGGCTACGTCGGACCGCTGCTGTTCGGTACCGTGCTGATTTCCGCCCTGGCACTGCTGATTTCCTTCTTCGTGTCGGTCGGCATCGCACTGTTCATCTCGCATTACGCGCCGAAGAAGCTCGCCACCGCCCTGAGCTATGTGGTCGATCTGCTCGCCGCCATCCCGTCCGTTATCTACGGTCTGTGGGGCGGTCTGGTGCTGGTGCCCGCCATCTACCCGTTCTGGAATTGGGTGGCCAAATACCTTGGCTGGATTCCGATTTTCGCCGGTCCCGCCGCCAATCCCTCCCGTACCGTGGCCACCGTGTCCGTGGTGCTGGCCGTCATGATCCTGCCGATCATCACCTCGGTGTCGCGCGACATCTTCATGCAGACCCCGCGTCTGCAGGAGGAGGCGGCCATCGGCCTGGGCGCCACCAAGTGGCAGGTCGTCTCCAAGATCGTGCTTCCTTCTGCCTTTGGCCGTATTGCCACGGGCATCGTCCTCGCCATCGGCCGTGCCATCGGCGAGACCGCGGTGGTGCTCTACACCATGGGGCAGGCCATCAACCTGCCTATTTCGCCGCTCGATTCCGGTCGTCCCATGACCGTTCACCTGTATCTGCTTGCCAATGACGGCATCAACATGAACGCAGCCTACGGCACCGCGCTTTTGCTGATGGCGATTATTCTGGCCTTCAACCTGTTTGCGCGTTATCTGTCGCGCAAGCGCCGCTAGTTAAGGAGTCCCATGTCCGTCTATCAGTCCGCTCCCACGCCGGAGCAAGCGGCCATCACGGCCAAGGATTTCAACTTTTGGTACGGTGACTTTCATGCGCTGACGGGGCTTGACCTCAACATCGCCAAAAACGCCATCACCTCGTTTATCGGCCCTTCGGGCTGCGGCAAATCGACGTTTTTGCGCTGCATCAACCGTATGAACGACCTTATCGAGGGCACTCGCGTCGAGGGCACCATGACGCTCGACGGCAACGATATCTATGCCGAGGGCGTCGACCCGGTCGATCTTCGCCGCCGCGTGGGCATGATTTTTCAGCAGCCCAACCCGTTCCCCAAATCCATCTACGAGAATGTCGCTTTTGGCCCTCGTCTGCAGGGCGTGACTAGCAAAAGCGACCTCGATGACATCGTGGAAGAATCGCTCAAGCGCGCCAACCTCTGGAAAGAGGTATCCAATCAGCTCAACAAGGATGGTTTGGCGCTCTCGGGCGGTCAGCAGCAGCGTCTGTGCATCGCGCGTGTGCTTGCGGTGCAGCCCGATGTCCTGCTGATGGACGAGCCCTGCTCCGCCATCGACCCCACGTCCGTCTCTAAGGTCGAGGATCTGATGGCCGAGCTGGCGCCCGAGATGACGATCATCATCGTCACGCATTCTATGCAGCAGGCCGCTCGTATTAGCGACTACACCGCATTTTTCTTGCAGGAAGTTGCCGGCGAGCCCGCCACGCTCATCGAGTATGGTCAAACCGACGCGATCTTCACCAGCCCGGTGGATTCGCGAACGGAAGACTATATCACCGGCCGCTTTGGCTGATCGGTGCGACTAGTCCCAATCCGATCGGACCTGGTCCGGTGCGTATTCACTGTGCGGGCGGCATGACCGCACCCAACTGATTGGAGTGAACCATGCGCAAACTGTTTTCCCGTCAGCTCATCGAGGCCCGTCACGAGATGCTGAGCATCTACGAGGCCGTCGATCTGGCTCTTCACGACGCCGTGAAGGCCTATGTGACCGATGACCGCAAGCTCGCCACCAAGACCAAGAAGCGCACGCTTTCGATTGACGCGCGCTGCGCCAACTTGGAGGCCGTGTGCTACAACCTGATCGCTACGCAGTCGCCGGTCGCCTCCGACTTCCGCTTGCTGCAGACGATCATCTACGTCGACTTTAACCTGCAGCGCATGACCGATAAGGTTCGCCAGATCTGCCGCGCCACGCGTCACATGGTCAAGGCCGACATCTCGCTGCCCCAGGAACTCGTCGGTACGGTTGAGGCCGAGGCCGAGGCTGTTTACCAGGTGCTGGGTTCGTCGCTTTCTGCGCTCGTCACCAACGACATGTCCATCATCTGCAATCTGGCCGTCGAGGACGAGCCGGTGCACGCGGCCTATGAGAAGTTCTTCCGTACTTTCAACCGAATGGACACGGGCGATTTTATGGACGACGACAGCAACTATGACGACCTGCGCCGCGCCATCATGGTCTCGCGCTACCTCGATCGCATCGCCTCGATTTCCATCGATGCCGCCTGCCGTCTGACCTTCCTGTTGACCGGACAGCGTATGACTGCCGGCGATATTGCCCGCACTGATGAGGATGAGCTCGAGAGCATGCGCGTGCCTTCGGGCGAGGGTGTCATCATGAGGCCCGCCGTGGATGCGGGCTATGTTGCCAAGGTGCCTGCTAACGAGGTGAGCGAAGGCCTTCGCTATTTGCTTGAGCACC
>OLOU01002442.1_pt1 | contig 10501 bp, 10 predicted proteins | sample 1672101 | NCBI WGS metagenome assembly OLOU01 (sample SAMEA3136645, study PRJEB25190) | human gut metagenome | biome: human gut; feature: human-associated habitat; material: faeces | place: Austria | collected 2013
ATCGCGCAGATGCCGTACGAGGAGGCGCGCGACAAGCTCATCCAGGCCGTGCAGGCGTTGGAGGCGGGCGGCCTGAACCTCGACCAGTCCATGCGGCAGTGGGAGATCGGCGAGGCGTTGGCCAAGCGCGCGCAGAGCCTGCTTGGCGAGGTCCGAGCCAAGCTCGACGCCGCGCAGGCAGAGCAGGCCACCGCGGCCAACACCGCAGGCACGCAAGACAATCTGGCCTGAGCATCCGTCGCGGCACAGCCGCTCCCCTCGCCTACGGACGTTCCACCGGAACGTCCGTCAAACGGCTTGAGCCCGAACAATCAGGTCCGATTACCCGTCATGTCGAGTCCATATTGTGTGTACAATGGTGACTCGTTGCCTCAGTAGCTCAGTGGATAGAGCACTTCTCTCCTAAAGAAGGTGTCGTAGGTTCGATTCCTATCTGGGGCACTTTTTCATATCCCCGTACATTGTCGGCGCGCATCGCCATCGGCAGCATCCAAGATCAATCGCACGTCCGCAATCCGGACAACACCATCTCACCGCCACCCTCCAGCACAGGCACAATGAGCCTCCCTCTATTATAGTGGCAAACGGATACTTAAGCGGTTGAGTGAATGTATCCAAAAGGTTCCCCCTTTTGCTATGGAAGCATCGGAAAGCAACCGCACAACCCATACATCACCTTTGGAAGACCAAGGGATCAGCATGCAAGACATACCATATTCCTCTATTGTGGAACGGCTGGCGCACACGAATCCGGTAGGACAGTTGCCCGGACCGCTCTCCTACAAGCTGCTCGACCAGTTCACCATGCCGATGCTGCCCACAGAACCGCAATGCACGAACGTCATCGCCTGCATCCGATATTCGAATAACATGCCGGTCGTCACCGTCTAGCCGCGGACTTAGCCGACCCGCACAATCGCCAGCAGCGCCTTGTGGTCGCTGCCGTCCACTTTGACTGTGCGCACCTGTCCGGCCTGCATGCCGGAATCCAGTACGATATGGTCGATTCCGGCGAACGACGGCACGTAATCGACATTCGCAGGCCATGAGAATTTCAATCCCTCGCCGGCCTGACGGGAGGCGTCGGAGAAACGGTTTCCCAGAATGTTGCGGAACGGCGTATGGTCGTACGTCGCGTTGAAATCACCCATGAAAACGTACCGTCGGCTAGTGTCGAAACGTAGTTTCGCCAGTTCGTCGAGCGACCGCTTCCACTGCTGCCAGTAATCGTTCGTCGGCGACGTGGTATGCACGGATACGAAACGCACCTGCGTGGCTCCCCCATTGAACGAAACGGTGCCGCCCGGCATGAACGACGCGCTCGAATCGACATCGTCATCGGAAGGGTCGTCAAGCGGACTCGCCGACCAAAGGCCGTTGCCGTACACGCCGTCCGAACTCGACACCTGCGCATAGGGCAGATACGAGGCGATGCCGGCACGGTTCAGATCGTCCACGAAAGCGTCGGTCGTCTCCTGCAACGCAAGCACCTCGACGTGTTCGCTGCGCACCAGATCCACGATCTCACGCGCATCGGCGCGCCCTTTGTACACATTGCACGTCATCAGCCGCGCGTAGCCGTCATCCGTGTTGACGGTTTCGCCGGACGCCGCCGCGACTGCGGCACGTGGCAGTTTCGAAGGCTGGTAGAAGAACGGATACTGCCAGAACGCCTGCAACGCAATCGCCAGAACGGCCATCACGATGGACACCGTACGTTTGGAGATGATGGCGCAGACGAGCGCGATTACGGCGAGCAGCGTGAACCATGGCACTAGGGAGACGACGATCGGCATATACGGCAACGCCTGCAGTTCTTCCGGCAGAATGTGCGTGACAGTGCCCAGCAGCGCGGCGAGCGCGAATATGAAGGCAATCACCGCGCAGATGAAGTTGCGTACGCGATGCGTTTTCGTCTTATTCAGCGTGCGTAGCGGCTTGACCGGTCTCGTTGCGGCCGGTTTTGCTTTAGCCCGATTCGCTTTGGCCGACGCTTGCGATTTGCCCGTTGCCGGCCCTTGCGGCTGGCGTGTTTTTGCCTGAGCCATACCATTCCCTTGTTTTTTCGGAACGCACGTCCGCGACCATCCATGTCCGCCCGTGTCCGTTTATGTCCGTTCCGTTGATGTTCCGACGGTTTCCTTCACGCCTTCGGCTTAGTCGTCGAGGCCGAGCTCGTGGCGGATGCCGTCGATGATGATGCGGCTGGCGGTGGTGCCGCGTTCACGCGCGTTTTCCTGCAGCATCATTTTCAGATCGGATGGAATTTTGAAACTCATGAGCACACGTTCGCCGTTGCCATTGCCACGGCTGCGGGTGTCCTGCACGCTGGTCAGCGGAGCGGTGGACGCTGCCTTCGCACCACCGTTCGGTTTTCTAATGGCCATCAGGCGATCGCCTCCTCAAGTTCGAGATACACGTCTTCATACCCGTTGAGATTGCTGGGGAATGCATGGCCGATTACCTTCTGCATGCCCACCCTCTTGGGTACCGAGGCATCGAAGACGCTGGCGCCGCGTTCGCGGATGAGATTGACCGCGTTGCCCGCCAGTTTGTTGTTCTCCACTTTGAGCAGCAGCAGCGCGTACGGTTTGCCGGCCGCGTCGAGGCTTTCTGCGGTTTCCAGCGCGTGGCTGAGTTCGAATGGGCCCTGCGTCGCCGGCACGATCACGAAATCGGCCACATCGCAGGCCACGTCCACCACGTTGCCGGCCGGCGGGCAGTCGATGATGACGAGTTCGTCATCCGCCATGGTTTTGCGCAGTCGTTTCAGTTTGCCGATATTGGCGGAGTCCACGGTGAACGGCAGGGTTTCGCCGGCGTCTTCGGCGTCGCCCGCCCATGTGGTGGCGTCGCCTTGCGGATCGGTGTCCAGCACGGACACGTTGCGGTTGTGCCGTGCGGCCGCGGTGGCCAACGCCATGGCGGTGGTGGTTTTGCCGCTGCCGCCTTTGAGGTTGATGACCGAGATGATCATGAAGGTTCCTCCGCTTCGACAATCAATTTATATAAGACGTATATACTTTTTATATATTGGATAGACGACAGTCACACTGACGGCGTAACGGCATTGGCAATGTAAAAGATAGTGGCGACGCACTCTTGCCAGTTGCTTTGACGGGTAACGAAAAACCCCGAGGAGCTCAGCTCAACTCGGGATTCGAAAAGAGTAAACGCGGCGACTTGCTACTCTCCCACACCCTCTCGAGTGCAGTACCATCGCCGTGCTAGGCCTTAGCTTCCGGGTTCGGAATGGGACCGGGCGTCTCACCTAGGCTATGATCACCGCAAAAGGAAATAATACGCGAACATGCGGCAATCGGCAAACTTCGGCGTGTCGCGCACTGCAATCGCATTCCCCAATCGCCAATGATCGCCAGTAATCGCGCGAATGCCGGCAATCGCAATGCATATGCGCTACAGTCGAAGCAATGCCGCAACAATTGCGGCGTGCTTACGAAAGAAGGCCAGCAATGACGATCGCCTCCTGCGGTTCCGTTTCCGCAACCACTTTGGGTCTGCCGAATTCCACTGCGATTCCCGCCGAGAAGGCGAGGCTGCCGAAAGGCCTGTTCGTGGCGAAGATTCCGGTTTCCGCCAAAACAAAGCAGCGATTGGCGAACGACATCGAATCAATCACCATGCTGTCGCTGCTGCAGGCGCGCAACACGAAGCTTGCCGCCGGTACGCGCGTGCCGGAAATACTGGTGATCGGCCTGCGTTTGCACGAACCAAACGCCGCCGTTCCGACGGATATCGTCGAATTGATTGCAATGCAACGCAAGTCGGGCATGCTGTTCGTTTGCGTACGCGACGCCGATTTCGAAGGTACGACGCGTCGGGAGTGCGCGTTCGCCGTCCGTCGAGCGCTGCCGGCACGTGCCGGGCACACGACCACATCCAAGGTGTTCGCTTCCGATTGGCAGCCGGCCGGCGAGGCCACGCTGAACGCCACGGATCCGGCGGTCGATTCCATGGACGCCTTGTGGGAATCGCTATGCTCGCAGGTGATTCTGGACGACCCCTCCCCCATCGACGTGAACACGCGTCTTGCCCGACGCATGCAGATTGCACAGCTCACCGCGCAGGTCGACAAGCTCACCCGCGACCATCAGCGTGCCAAGAATCCCGAACAGCGCAATGAAATCTACGCGAAACTGCACAAGATGAAGCGCCAGTTGGAGGAACTGCAAGGGCAATAATACCGCCATAATACAAAGCTCGGCTGTAATCGTTGTGATTGCATGCGATTACAGCAACCGCAACGCCTACAGCCGAGCCGTAAGCGAGGTTTGGCAACGTGACCAAAGCGCGCTCTCAACAACGCGCCACAGCCGCGAAGCCGCTAGAAACCAAGGCTCGTGCGGCCAAACTGGTCAAGCCAGCGCAGAATCGCGCCTTCACGCAGCGCCCACGGGCAGATTTCGATTTCCTTGACGTCAAGCGCCTTCATGATCTCATCGATCACCAGGCCGCCGCCGACGATCTGATACGTGCGTTCCGGCGTGACGCCCGGCAATGCGGTGCGCTGGTCCGGGGCGATGGCCGCAAGACGCGGTAGCCAATCCTCGAGCTGGTCGATCGTCATGATCGACGTGTCCACACGGCCCGGTTGGCGCATCACCGCACCGGCGAGACGGGCCAGGGAGCGAATCGTCTTCGACGTGCCCACGGCATGCATCGGATGCTTCGACTTAGGGAACGCCTTGACCATTGGCTCGAGGATCTTGCGGATGTTCTTGCGGGCAGCTTCCAGATCGTCATCATCCGCGACGCCGCTTTCCGGCAGGAACTCGCGCGTCACGCGGCCTGCGCCGGCAGGAACGGACAGTGCGACTGTCGGATCCTCGTCGGAGCCCATGGCCACTTCGAGCGAGCCGCCGCCGATGTCGATGACGAGCAAACGGCCGGCATCCCAGCCATACCAACGGCGGGCGGCCAGGAAGGTGAGTCGGGCCTCATCCACGCCGGACAGCACGGTGACCGGCTGGCCGATGGCCTCTTCGATCTTGCGTAGGATCTTGCCTCCGTTCGGCGCTTCGCGTAGTGCGGAAGTGGCCAGGACCAGCAGCTGGGTGATTTCGTATTCTTCGGCGAGTTTCATCGCCTTTTCAACCGCGCTGAGCAAGGCTTCGATGCCTGCTTTTTTGATGCTGCCGTCATCTTTGAGATACTGCATCAGGCGAATGGTGCTTTTGGTGCTGGCCTCGGGCTCGGGGCGCGCGCCCGGAGCCGCGTCGACGATGAGCATGTGGACGGTGTTCGAACCGATGTCAAGCACGCCAAGTCGGGTGGCGTGCGAATGCAATGTAACCATGGTTCACAGCTTAATAACTTAAGCGATTAACCTATTGCACGACATGCCTTGATAACCTTTGCAAATATGCCCACCCTCGGAAAGGAGGGTGGGCACCCAATAATCACAGTGCGGGAAACGATTGCATCGGCGTGAAAAATCGCGCTTCAGGCATATGTTTCAGCCGAATATCTCAACCACGCACCTCAGCCACGCACTTTGGCTACGAAATCACCGAGTCGCTTCAATCCTTCGCGCAGGGCTTCGCGGGAAGCCGCGTACGACAGGCGCACGTGCGTATCCGCGGTGGCCTCGCCGAAATCGCGGCCAGGCGTCAACGCGATATGCGCTTCCTTCAGCGCACGCTCGCAGAACGTCCACGCATCCAAACCGGTGCTGGAAATGTTGAAATACGCGTAGAACGCGCCGTTCGGTTCGACTTCCAGCGGCAGACCGATCTCGGCCAGACCGTCCACCACAATGCGGCGGCGCTCCAGCAGTTCCTGACGGCGTTCCTCGCACACGGCCAGCGTTTCCGGCGTGAAGCAGGCGAGCGCCGCATGCTGGGTCGGCGTGTGCGCGCACAGGAAGAAGTTGGTGGCGAGGTCGTCCATGGCTTCGAGCGCGTATTCGGGCACGACCATCCAGCCGAGCCTCCAGCCGGTCATGCCGAAGAACTTGGAGAAGCTGGAGCAGACGATGGCGTCCGGATCGCAGGCCAGCACGGATTTCACGTCGGATCCGTCCGGTTCGCGGTCGGCCAGGTCAAGGTAGGTTTCGTCGACGATGCGCCATGCGCCACGCTCACGGGCTAGGTCGCACACGGCTTTCAGGGTGTCGAAGGCGATGGTGGTGCCAGTCGGGTTGGACGGCGAAGTGATCATGACGGCCTTGGTGCGGTCCGTCCAGTATTCTTTGCACAGTTCCGGCGTCAGGTGGAATCGGGTGGCGGCGGACGTCGGCACGTCCACGACTTTGCCGCCGAACGCGCGTACCAGCTCGCGGTTGCACGGGTAGGACGGGTCTGCGATGAGCACTTCGTCGTCATCGTTGACCGTCAGCGCGGCGGACAGCAGCAGTGCCGTCGAACCGCCTGCGGTAATCGCGATGCGTTTCGGGTCGACGTCGACGTGGTGACGTTCCTTATAGAAATCGGAAATCGCCTGGCGCAGTTCCGGCAGGCCCATCGCCGCGGTGTACGGCAGCGGACGGCCGTCATACTGTTCGCGCATGGCGTCACGCACGGCCGGCGGCGCGCCGAAGTCCGGCTCGCCGAGGCTCAGCTTGACCACATCGGTGCCGTTGGCGATCATCTCATCGGCCATGGCTCCGAACACCATGGCGCGGAACGGATTGGCAATCTGCGCGCGCTTCGACAACTGCGGCTGCACGCCATTCTCAACATTTTCCATATTCCTGTTTTTACCACGTTTCGTACAACGCCGCCTGCCGACTGTCATTCCCCGGAATCGTCCGCCTTTCCGGAATCGTCCACGATTTCGCGGTAAAGCCGTTCCAACCGTTCGTCGCGCACCTTCTTACCGAGCTCGCATTCCCACACCACGATGACTTTCCAGCCGTCCGCTTCGAGTTCGGCGCACTGCCTCACGTCTCGTTCGTGATTGCGCAGCAGTTTCGCGGTCCAGAATTCGACGTTCGATTTGGGCACGCGTGTGGCTTTCGGACAGCCTTCGTGCATGTGCCAGAAGCAGCCGTTGACGAATATGATCGTACGGTATTTCGGTAGTACCACGTCCGGGTGGCCTGGGTATCGCTTGTCGTTTTTGCGGAATCGCAAGCCTTTGGCAAACAGAAAGCTACGTACCATCCGTTCGATGGATGTGTCTTTGCCGCGGATGTGGGACATGGTGTAGCTGCGCGTGCCCCGCTCGTATTTTTCGGGTTTGCCGGTTTTTCTAGGTTTGCCGGTTTTCTTGGGTTTGCCGGTTTTTCCGGGTTTGGCTGTCTGCCTGCGATGCTCTGCCGTCACGGCTTCCCATTATGGCAAAAGGGCCGATCAATCGTTTTCGCATAACGCGTGCCGCCGTCGCATGTGGCGTACGCTGGTCATTGCAACGTAGCAAACAGGCAGTTCAAAACAAGGAGATTTCATGGCACAGATCAATGTGGCGATTCTCGGCGCGGGCCGTATCGCGCAGAGCATGGCCGAAACGTTGGTGAAAATGGCGGCGGATGACCGGTACCGTGATCTGGTCGCACCGTACGCGGTGGCGGCCCGCGACGGCGAGCGCGCAGCGGCGTTCGCGGCGAAATACGGTTTTCCGGTGTCGTACGGATCGTATGAGGAGCTTGTCGCCGATCCGAACGTGAATCTTGTGTATATCGCCACTCCGCATAACTTCCATGCCGAGCAGGCGATTTTGTGCATGCGCGCCGGCAAAGGCGTGCTGGTGGAGAAGGCGTTCGGCGCGAACACGCAGCAGGCGCGTGAGATATTGGACGTTTCGGATGAGACCGGCATGCTGTGCACGGAGGCGATTTGGACGCGGTATATGCCGTCGCGTGGCATGATCGACGATATCATCGCGTCCGGCGTGATCGGCGAGGTGCAGGCGATCGACGCGAATCTGTGCTATCCGACCACGGCGAAGGCGCGTATCACCGATCCTGCGCTGGCTGGCGGCGCGCTGCTGGACGTCGGCGTGTATCCAATCAATTTCATCGACATGATCATGCATAATGCGCCGATCGCACGTGTTGAATCGTCGATGCAACCGTATGAAACCGGCGTGGACGCGCACAATTCGATGACGTTCTATTACCAGAATGGTGTGATGGCCACCGCGCAAAGCTCGATTCTGTGCCATTCGGACCGTATGGGCGCGGTGTGGGGCACGGAGGGGTATCTCACGTGCCAGAACATCAACAATGTCGAGGCGATTGACGTGTTCGACGGCTCGCATGCCGTCACCGCGCATTATGACGTTCCCGAACAGTTGACCGGCTACGAGTATGAGGTGGCATCGGCCGCACAGGCCATGCTGGACGGGCGTACCGAATGCGATGAGATGCCGCATTCCGACACGTTGCGCATCATGGAATGCATGGATTCGCTGCGTGCGGATTGGGGTCTTAAGTACCCGTTCGAAGCGTAGCGATGCGATCGATGACGTGGGCGTGACGCGCTCCGCCCACGTTATAATTGCCCCTTGCGGCGGTTTGGAAACGCATGGAAGGAGCGTCATGGGATTGCTGAGGATGCTGAAGTACGTGCTGGGCACGGAAGATGAGACGCAGCAGCCCCGGCAAACGCAATCCTCTGCCAAGAATGCCAACAACGCCAAGCCTGCGCGGACCGGACAGACCAAGCAGACGGGACAGGTTGCGCGACAAGTCACGCAACCGCAACTGCAACCGCATGCCACGCCGCAACGTCAATCGCAACGCCGTCAATCGCAGCAACACCAATCGCAACGGCCTGCAAAGCTCACCCCGCAACCGCTGTTGCCAGCCGACCGCATCGACAAAGCGCGTGACATCATCGGCAATATCGAAAAGCACGAATTGAGCGACGAGCAGATCAGCGCGATCGCCGGCGCAGGTCACAACGCCCTCGTGCTTGCGGGCGCGGGAACCGGCAAAACCACTACCATCGTCGGATATATCGCATGGCTGCTTGCCACAAAACGCGCCACCCCCGAAGAGATTCTCGTATTGTCGTTCACCAAGGCGTCCGCGGACGAAATGTCGCAACGCATCATGGCAAGCACCGGCAAAACGATCCGCGCATGCACGTTCCACAGTCTCGGCCTGGAAATCTGCCGTGCGGCCACCATCGCCAACCGTCCCATCATCAACGGCCATGCGTCGAACGCCGTGGTACGAGACACGTTTGACCGGCTGCTCGCACAGAACATCCCCTACCGTCTGCTCGCATTCAAGCTCATGTCGAAGGAGCTGTTCGGCAAGTATGGCGCCGCCGCGAAACGTGAGGATTTCCAACTGCCGACGGATGATTACGCTTTCAACCAGTACAGGCAAAGCCTTGTCGAAAACGCGCAGACCATCATCCAGCACATGCGGCAGAACAATATCGGCATCGACGGCATGCGCGAGCTCAATGAGAGGCGCGGCGGCAAACATATCGGCCGTAATCGTGAGATGCTGCAGCTCGTCGAGCCGCTGTACAACGCGTATGTCGGCAATTTCCGCGCGACCCAGGGCATCGATTTTCCCGGCATGATCACCGACGCCATTCGCTGCGTAAGGCGCGGCGCATACCGCCACCCGTACAAATACGTGCTCATCGACGAATACCAAGACATGTCGCGGCCACGTTACGAGCTGATCCGCGCATTGCGAGAGCAGAGCGATTTCACGCTGTTCTGCGTGGGCGACGACTGGCAGTCGATCTACCGTTTCGCCGGCAGCGACATTCATCTGATTCTCGATTTCGCCGATATTTGGCGCGATTGGGGGCCGACACGCATGTTCCAGATCACGACGACGCGACGGTTCCGGCAGAGCCTCATCGATGCGAGCGGCGTGTTCGTCATGCAGGACAAAAGCCTGTACGCCAAGCAATTGCGCAATCCGAGCGACAAGAAGGATTATTCGCTGAAGGCGCTTGGCGGCGCAACGCAGGAGGAACGGTTCGATGCGATCGTCGAGCAGCTGCGCAAACTGCCGAAAGCCGCGTCGGTGCTGATGCTGGGACGCTACCGAAGCGACCTGAACCTGCTGTCACGCAACGACCGCGACGGGCTGTTCCAAATCGACGAGCATACCGGCGGCATCGTTTTTCCGGAAAAACCGGACATGGACATCAAATTCATGACCGCGCACGCTTCCAAGGGTCTGCAACGCGATTTCGTTTTTCTGCTGTGCTGTTCCGGCGGTTTGAAGGGTTTCCCAAGCGCGATTCCGGAAGAGCCGCTGCTCGGCCTGCTACTGCCGGAAGTGGAACGCATGCCGCACGCGGAGGAACGCCGGCTGTTTTACGTGGCGATGACGCGTTGCAAAAAGAAGCTGTTTTTCGTGGTGGACCAGTCGCGTCCGTCACGTTTCATGTACGAATTGCACGACAAGATCTGCCCGAACATCTTCCGCGGCGTGAAGCTGCCGCCGCAATGCCCGAATTGCGGTGAGGCATTGCGATTGCGGCACACCGGCTCCGACCCGTCCCGCGCGTTTTACGGGTGCACCGGTTTCCCCAACTGCCGATACACCAGGCCATGCAAGTGA
>OLOU01002449.1_pt1 | contig 10470 bp, 9 predicted proteins | sample 1672101 | NCBI WGS metagenome assembly OLOU01 (sample SAMEA3136645, study PRJEB25190) | human gut metagenome | biome: human gut; feature: human-associated habitat; material: faeces | place: Austria | collected 2013
GGTCACCCACCATGTGGGGCGGCACTCGGAAAATTCGAGCGATCTCATTGATTTGAAATTTTCGTGTTTCGAGGAACTGCGCCTGTTCAGGCGAGATGCCGATAGGCGTGTATTTCATGCCTTCTTCCAACACGGCGATTTTGTTTGCGTTGCCGCTGCCGCCGAAGGTGGACTGCCAGCTCTCCCGCACACGCTGCGGGTCTTTGATCGTGCCGGGGTGTTCCAGCACACCGCCCGGTGCGGCACCGTTGGCGAAAAATTTGGCTCCGTACTCCTCGCAGGCGATAGCCATGCCAATAGCGTTCTTTGCCATAGCGATGGGGCTGTAGCCCACCAGACCGTCAAAACCGAGTCCCGGAATGTGAAGCACATCCGATGGATACAGCGTCACGGACGACCCTTTATCCTTAATGGCTTCATTCGAGCCACGATAATAGGTGTAGTACAACCGCCCGCCCTCATCTCTGTCCACCGACATCTTGTTCGGCATCAAAGGGTACAGAGCTACGATCTCATTTTTGCCGTTGCGGATGATCTGCGCGTAGGCATTACCCCAGAGGAGCAGATGTGTCATGAGTGTTTCGCGGAACACGAAAGAGCTCATCTCCGGGTTCGGCTCATCGTGGAGCAAGCGATAGAGCGGATGGTCGAGCGCCATTGCCTTGCCGCCGCTATCCGTGTATTTGTATAGATGAAGCGGCAGCCCTGCAACAGCTTCCGACAGGATGCGGACGCAGGAATACACGGCGGTCATCTGCATTGCCGAGCGCTCCGTTACCGCTTTGCCGGAGGTCGTGCCGCCCATGAAAAAGGCGTAGTTGCTGCCTGCCGTGCGGTTCTGAGGCTTGTCTCTCGATTTGAATAATCCTGAAAAGATACCCATTTAACATCACACTCCTTAAAAATGGGCAAAAGAAAAGCACCCATCACATGACGGGTGCTATCCATGGGGTGTATTATGCCGTTATTTCATATTTGACTTTTAAATTGTTGCACCAACTAAAGTTAAGATGCCCCTCTTTCTGCAAACGACCCACTACTATTCCGGGAGCAATTCCAGCTGAACTTGCAAAGCAAATAATAGCTTCTTGCGAAAAATTATGCAGAGCAACAAAAGAATCAAAAGCACTCTGCGGGATTAGTACATCCCGTGCGAAACTGTCTGCTTCCTTTTCGGCGGCATCATCAATTTCGCCGTTTCGATTTAGATGACCCAAAAGAATATGTCCGATTTCATGAAATAGACTAAACCAAAACTTATCCGCATCTTTTCCTCGTACAGTAAGCCCCATTACGATTTTATTGTTGTCGATAAAAGTAGCACCATGTAGAAAAGACCCACCAATGTGTGGCAAAAAAACAAGGGATATTCCACAATTCGCCAGGAGCTTGCATAGTTCACTGCAAAACACGGCGGGGTCTTTTGTGGTCATGGCTCGTATTGTGGGAAGCTGTTTCGTTAATTCTTTAAGGTCGATGGGCATAGTTTGGACTTTTCTTGCTTCAAGTTTAGCTTCTTGCACCCACGCAATCAATGCAAAATCTGATTTTTCGGTAATAGACAAGCGACGGCAAGCAATACAAGGTAGCAGATTTTCGTTAGAAAGCTTATCGAGCTGAACTACTTCGAAAAACTTTCTTAGGTGTACAACACGCTCTTCAGGGTTCCTCGTGTTAGGTAACCACGAATTCTTGGACATTTCCGAATAAGGAAATTTTTTTGCTATTTCTTTGTCAGCATCCAGAGCATTTTCAGCATCCACTTTTGCTAATTTTTCGCGGTAGATAGCTTCGAGATTGCTCCAGAAACTTGCAGGCATTCCGAGCACCAGTTCCAATCTGTAGGCAACATCTGGTGTTAGTTGCACATTGCCATTGATTAAATGGCTGATGTGTTTTTCGGACATACCCATACGAGAAGCAAATTCCTTCTGGCTCATGCCTCTGTCATCAAGCTGCTCCTTGATTGTGGCCCCTGGTGGTGTGGCAATGTAGCTGCGACTTCTCGTCATAGTGGTTTCCTCCTTCAAATAAGCACCCGCTTCATCAATGATAGTCTACAATCTCAATAATATTCGCAATTTGAATATCTGCGCCGTTTTTTTCAAAAACAAGTCGCATGGGATGGACTAAATCCATCGCAAATTGATTTTTTCGATTATGGTGTAGTGGGTGACAACGACCTATGTGGTATTGTATCAAGTATTCGACGCTTGAGGCGGCAGTAATTTGATCGATTCTCATCTGAATTTTTTCTGCCATCTCTAGCCCATACCTTTTTTCAGCAACTGTTGCATTGGTACACACCTTTTCAATGCTTCTAGTTTGATACTTGATTTCCAACGAACCACCTCAATCATTTACCTCATAGGTTAATTTTATTATAGCGAGTCCAGACGGTTATGTCAAGAGAAAAATTAACCTTGTAGGTAAATTTAATCTGATGATTCATGAGCGAATTACTGGCACGAGCAATTCGTGAGGATTGTATTTATTATACTTCATTGGCTCGGGATTTGTTCTCATTATAATGGATAAAGAAGGACAAGTTTGTCAAAACTTGACGATTATCAAATAAACAGTAAACCTCGACTGTCATAAACAGACTCGGTCTTGTCGTTTCCACAGCGTATAGCTCTGTCAAGTGCCATAATGGTCGCCACGGCACCATCGATTTTCTCTGTGGATTTCTCTTTGTCCGGCTTGATGTTTCCGGCAGGGGCGGTGCGGATGAAAATGTTGTCCATCATCCAGCGGAGGACAGGATGCCCGCCGTGGGCAATGCGCTGTTCCAGCACCAGTTTCATCAGTTCCTTGGTGGGTGGGGACAAAAGGAGAACTCCTTAGAACGCTTGAACGGCTCGATGTTCCGAATTCTGCGCTTGCAAGAGAGACAGGATTGGCTCCGATGACGATTACCGCTGCCGTCCGAGGACAACCCATTTGGATTTCCAGTGCGGAAGCAATCTGTGAAGCTTTGGATTATGACCTCCACGACATCTTTACTGTAGATGAGGTCAAGGTCCCCCTGTCGGCAAAAACGGTGCTTGAACATCACCGACTCATTTCTACGATTCTACATCAGGCAGAAAAAGAAATGCTCGTGCAGTTTAATGTAGCCGCACGAGCAACCCCTCCTAAAGCGCCGAGGACCAAACCTCAGTACTATCAGCCTGAAGAGATGGATCTTATTCTGGATGCTCTTGAGCAGGCACCATTAAAATGGAAAACCATCACATATCTCATGATCGATACCGGCTGCAGAAGGGGCGAGGTTATGGGATTGAAATGGGATAGCATAAATCTGACCACTGGCCTAGTTATGATTGATAATGCGCTGCTCTACACCAAAAGCAAAGGTACATACAGCGGTCCAACGAAAACTGATCGAGTGAGAGCGCTCATGCTTGCACCACAGTGCATGGACCTTCTGAAGAAATGGCAGGAGGAACAGAATCGTCTGAAAGAGCTGTATGGAGATAAGTGGACTGAGAACGGATATGTCTTTACCCGTGATGATGTAAACCTAATGAATCCGGACAGTATCACTGACTGGCTGAATAACTTCAGTGAAAAAGCACCACCTTCCTCACATTCACCCGCACGCCTTCAGACATACCGCAGCTTCCATGATGATTGGCAACGGTGTGGATCTTGTGAACGCAGCCGCTGAGCTTGGACATGCTACCGCTTCCACAACATTGAATATCTACGCCCACCAGGTGGCAAGGGCGCGCGCAGAAGCCAGCGGCATCCGCGCCGGCGCTTTTGCAGTTTTAAGGCTGGCATGACAATCGCCCACACGAGATTTTACAAGTCTCGTGTGGGCGATTTTTTCTGTTTTCCGATTGGTGCGCCGGAAATGGGTGTAGTGAAACACGCCACCCTTCCGTCAGCGTATCTCCTTACCCGGACCATGGCATTGCACACTTTTCGCTGATCGCTGAAGCCGAAATTGAATAAGAAACAATCTGAGAATCCCTCAAATGTTATTTTCCGCTTTCTGTAAAATTTCTTGTCAGCGTTTACAAAACGCGTTGCCTGCCCGAAGAAGCAGATCTGGGGTTTGGGGGATTCCCCAACAAGCAAAAATCCGGCTGGGTAGCACCCAGACACTGCTCGCCACTATCATACGATAAGGATAATACATCGCGGAGGCAAGCAGATTCTTTGCCTTTCCGAACGCCTCTTCCAGCATCTGCGCAAAGTTGGGAGAATCGATCTTCCAATGCTTCTTATACCAGGCGACAGCTTCCCATTTGTACCGTTCCCCCTGGTCTACGGCATCAAAATGTTCTTTAACATGTTAGAAGCACACGAGAAGCATCGAAGGGTGACGAATATGAAAAGAGGCTGCAGAAATTCTGCAGCCTCTGTGCTATGTGGGTTACTTATCTTCCGCTCTAGCCATTGCCAGCTGGAAGTCCTTGGCGTCAGTGAAAATTTCCTGCTTGTAGGGATTCTTCTTCTGTTCCTTGGAGCGCTTGATAATCAGCGCCAGAGCCAGCACATTGATGGCCAGCGAAGCAATGGAAATCACGCCCTGGGGAACAGGATTTACCAGGGTCGGACGGATAGCGGCATCCATGAAGCCGTCAGCATACAGTACCGGGAGGGTAGTGAAGATGCTCCTATCCTGGAACAGGGGGAACACCTGAGCGAACATACACCACAGAGCCAGGGTATTTGCCCGGTTCTGGATCCAGCCGCCCTTATTCCACAGGGCATTAGCAACAGTGGGAGCCAGCAGCAGCGCCAGACCGCAATACCATGTGTGGGTAGGCAGGTTCAGATAGGTGTACTGGAAGTTCCACACATCATAGGCCAGGATATACAGCCAGATCATATCGGGCCACAGCATATCTTTCTTATCTTTGGAAGCGTAGATACCCCACCAGCCGGTCATGCAGAAGATGTTGATGATACCGGCAGCGCCGTTGAGCCAGTTCCACCAGCCACCATAGAGCCAGACATTTTCGCTGGACAGCCACCAGCCGTCGGGAGAAAGGGCACCCTTGATGCCGGATTCGAAGTCGCTGACCACAGCAATCAGAATATTGGCGGCCACAATCAGGAAGGGGAACACCTTGAACCAATCCGTTTTGCCGATGGACCACTTGTATTTCAGCATCATAAAGCCGATGCAGCCCAATGTCGCGGCATAGAGCTTGAAATAATGGAACCAGCTGTTCATGTAGACATAGGTGGGATTATTCAGCGCCCACTGGGCACCCATAGCAGCGCCTACATAAATGGAGATAAAGTAAATAGTCAGACCTGCGGGCAGAACCAGGAAGCAGGCGATGCCGCCCCATTTTGTCCGGCGTGCAAATTCATTGGCGAGAATCAGACCCACAAATACCATCAGCCAGCCAAGAAGCTGGAAACCGGCGGTTTCGCCATAAATCTGGAATAACATAAGATAACCTCCTTATATAACTTCTACTTCTTTGATGTTTAGTTCGTTTCCCTTCAAAAGCCAGGTCTTCTCACTGCCACAATATGGGCAGATGCGACCGTGCTGCACAGTGGGGTATTCCTGCTTGCAGCCGTCACACCAGGTAATTGCCGGCAGGATTTCCACCTTCATTGCGCAGCCTGTGAGCATAGGCTTCTTTTTGATGGCCCATTCCCAGCAATCGGTGAGATAGTGAGGGATCACCGTGGATACCTCACCAATCTCAATGGTTACGCTCTGGATCTGGGTCACATCATTTTCTTTGGCGACTTCTTCCAAAGAGTCGATAATATGAAACACAACACCCAGTTCGTGCATCTACTGCTCCTTTTTCTTGGAGAACTTGATCTTCAGGGCCTGCTTTGCACCGTTTCCCAGAACATAAGGCAACTTCTTCTCACTGGGGATCATGTTGGAACACTCGGGGCGCTCACGATGGAGCTTAATGGCACCGAATTCACACTTGGTGGTGCAGACACCGCAGCCGATGCACTTGTTGGGGTCAACGACGGATGCGCCGCAGCCCAGGCATCTTGCCGTTTCTGCCTTGACCTGCTCTTCCGTGAAGGGGAGCTTTGCATCCCGGAAGGACTTCTTGTGGTCAACATCCTTACGGGTGCCGGGGATCTGACGGGAGGCGTTGTCGTACTGCTCTACCTTGATGTTGTCCTTATCCAGGGCGATGAATTCACGGCGGTTACGGCCGATAGTCAGACTGGAATGGGGCTGCACGAACCGGTGGATGGAGATAGCACCCTCACGGCCAGCAGCGATGGCATCGATGGCAAACTTGGGGCCGGTGTACACATCGCCGCCAACGAAGATATCGGGTTCCGCGGTCTGATAGGTAAGGCTGTCTGCAACTGCACCATTTCCGCGGCCCAGTTCCACCTTGGAGCCCTTCAGCAGATCACCCCACAGAATGCTCTGACCGATGGACAGGAATACCCGGTCGCAGGGAACGGTCTTGGTGTCATTTTCATCATATGCAGGTGCAAACTTGCCGTCTTTATCCCATACGCTGACGCAGCGCTTGAAGACGATGCCGGTTACACGGCCGTTTTCAGTGAGAATTTCCTTGGGGCCCCAGCCGCAGTCGATTGTCACATCCTCTTCCAGAGCTTCTGCGATTTCTTCTTCGGAGGCGGGCATCTTGTCCCGAGGCTCCAGGCAGAACATAGCTACAGACTCTGCGCCGCAGCGCTGGGCGGTTCTTGCCACGTCGATGGCCACATTGCCGCCGCCAACAACCACAGCCTTGCCGGTTACAGGATAGCTTTCGTCAGCGCCGACAGTGCGAAGGAAGTCCACGGCGGTCATGACACCTTCTGCATCCTCACCGGGGATACCCGCTTTGCGTCCGCCCTGGCAGCCGATGGCAATGTAGAATGCCTTGTAACCCTGTGCACGCAGTTCGTCCAGCGTCACATCCTTGCCCACTTCAATGCCGCACTTGATCTCCACGCCCATGGCCTTGATGATGTCGATTTCGGCATCGATCACATCTTTCTCCAGCTTGAAGCTGGGGATGCCGTAGCGGAGCATACCGCCGGGCTTTTCGTTCTTTTCGAAAATCACGGGGGAGTAACCCTTTTCAGCCAGATAGAAAGCACAGCTTAATCCCGCAGGGCCTGCGCCGATGATAGCGACCTTCTCAGAGAAGGAGCCGTTGAGGGAGGGAACCACCTTTTTGGGGATATAGCGGGTTTCTGCGTCCAGATCCTGCTGGGCAATGAACTTCTTGACCTCGTCAATGGCGATAGCCTGGTCGATGGAGCCTCTGGTACAGGCGTCCTCACAGCGGCGGTTGCAGATGCGGCCGCAGATAGCGGGCAGGGGGTTATCTTTCTTGATCAGCGCCAGGGCTTCGGTGTAGCGGCCCTGAGCGGCCATCTTCAGGTAACCCTGGACGGCAATGTGTGCAGGACATGCAGTCTTGCAGGGAGCGGTACCGGTATCGTAGCAGTTGATGCGGTTGTTGTCCCTATAGTTTTCATCCCACATATGGGGACCCCATTTCATCTCGCTGGGCAGGGGATGCTTGGGATACTCTACCTGCTTGCCGTCCTTGGTGCATAGTTTCTGACCCAGCTTCACAGCACCGGCAGGGCAGACCTCCACGCACTTGCCGCAGGCAACGCAGTCGTCCTTTTCCACCCGTGCCACATAGGCGCTTCTGGACAGGTTGGGGGTGTTGAACAGCTGGGAGGTACGCAGAGCATAGCAGACATTGATGTTGCAGTTGCAGATGGCGAAGATTTTGTCTGCACCGTCAATGTTGGTGATCTGATGGACGAAGCCGTTTTCCTCGCCCTTGCGGAAGATTTCCAGAGCCTCTTCCTTGGTGATGTAGCGGCCACCCTTACCGGTTTCCACCACGTAATCAGCCATGTCGCCCACGGCAACACACCAGCCTTCGGGGTCATCGGCACAGCCTTCATCGAAGGTCAGACGGGATTTGCGGCAGGAGCAGGGAGATGCGGCGTACTTGCCCTCATACTTATCCAGCCAGTGGGAGATATGTTCCACCGAAATGGACTGGTTCTCGGTTTCGATGGCCTTTTCCACAGGGATCACGTGCATGCCGATGCCGGCGCCTCCGGGAGGTACCATGGGGGTGACCTTCTCCAGAGGCAGACGACTCATCCGCTCGAAGAAACGACCCATTTCGGGATATTTCTTCAGGATGGTGTCATTCATGTTGGTAAATTCCGCACTGCCGGGAACGAACATGGGCAGGACCCACTGCTTGGTGCGGGTGGGATTCTCCCAGTTGTACTCCAGAATGCCCATAAAGGACATATCGCCCAGAATCTTTTCCAGTTCTTCCTCGCTCTTGCCGGTGAGTTTTACCATGTCGGCCATGGTCTTGGGCTTTCTCACACCCATCTTCAGAGCCACCTCTGCCTGCTCGTCGGTTAAGAGAGTAGCAAGACCCCAGTACTCGGGATCGTACTTGTTGAGCTTTTGAAATCCCAGCTTTACGGGGATCCGGTTGGTGATCATTTTGCCTAAGTCTAAAATGATCTGCCTGGGATTTTCTTCTTTATCTACCCACTCGGGATAGAAACCTGCCAGATAATCTGCCATTTCTCATACTCCTTTCCAATTCTTTACTTCTTCTTTCAGCCAATCAGCAACAGCCTCGATTCCCTCGCCGGTTTTGGCACTGATGGGGAAGATGACCGCTTTGGGATTGCGCATACGGATGTACTCAGTACATTTTTCAAAGTCAAAATCAAAGTAGGGGGCTACATCGATTTTGTTGATAAGGACCGCATCACAGACCTGGAACATGAGCGGGTACTTGAGGGGCTTATCGTGACCCTCCGGTACGGAGAGGATTGCCATGTTTTTCACTGCGCCGGTGTCAAACTCCGCGGGGCAAACCAAATTACCCACATTTTCCAAAACCACCAGGTCGGCTTCACCGGCATCCAGACCGTCCAGACCCTGGCGGGTCATAGCCGCATCCAGGTGGCACATGCCGCCGGTGTGGAGCTGGATGGCCTTGGCGCCGGTGGCGGCGATAGTGACAGCATCCACATCCGAGTCAATGTCCGCCTCCATCACACCGATCTTCAGATCCTCTTTCAAAAGCTCAATCAGCCGGGTCAGGGTGGTGGTTTTGCCGCTTCCGGGAGAAGACATCAGGTTCAGAAGATAGATTCCCTTCTGCTTCAGTTCTTCCCGAAGTTTCTCTGCCTGGGCATCGTTGTTTGCGAATACACTTTGCTTAACTTCCAAAATTCTTACCTTTTCCAAAAGCATCGCTCCTTTCTGGTCATACCAGCATAACGGCATTTTTCTACTGATTATAGTTTAAGTTTATTTGGGATAACTGTCAACTATCAACTGGAAATTCTATGTTTTATAGAAAAATATCAGGTTGAAATTCGACAGTTTGCATGATAAAATAAATTCGTGGTATGTGGTATAACCAAGATATTTGCAGGAGGATGCCATATGAATTTTGAACAGCTTTACGCGCCCAGTTTAAAAGAACTGTTTGTACAGAAATTGCAGGGGATGATTTTGTCCGGAGAACTGCCTATGGGAGAAAAACTACCCTCAGAGCGGGAACTTTGCCAGCAGATGGGTGTCTCCCGTGCTGTTGTCAACGGCGGCATTACAGAACTGGCTCGTCAGGGCTTTTTGGAAGTGCGTCCCCGTCAGGGCGCCTATGTTGCCGACTATCGCCGTGATGGAAACATGGAGACCCTTATGGCCATTATGGACTACAATGGCGGGATGCTCGGCAAAGAGGAGATCCGCTCCATTCTGGAAGTCCGCTGGGGCTTGGAGCAGATGACCCTGCATCGGGTTATTGACAACGCCAGCGATGAACAATTGGAGATGCTTGGAACATTTGTTGATCGACTGGATGAAAATCCCACACCTGCCCAGGCTGCGGAGATCGCCTTCCGGTTTCACCATGAAATGACCCTCATGGGCGGCAACCACATCCTGCCCTTGATTTATACCTCCTTCAAAGTACCATGTATATCCCTTTGGATCCGCTTCTGCAAGAAATACGGTGTCGCAGCACTTCACAGCAATGTGGAGGAGCTCTACCGGCATCTGCTCAATCGGGATAAAGAAGGCGCAAGACGCTGGAGTAATGTATATTTAGCAGAGGCCATTAATGGTACTCAGCAGATCTATGAAGCATAAAAAGTAATCAATCTTATGTGTCAGCCGGGCCAAACGGCTGGAAACACGTGAGATGCGCACGAGAAAATGAAACAACACCGGTCAGACAGAAATTGCCTGGACCGGTGCTGTTTTTCTTAAATTACAAGCCGGAATATGTACCGAATACGCTCTGTAAATCCGGTATAGGAGAGCAGAAGCAGCAGAGTAATTCCCGGATACAACGCCTTTGCTGAGATAACAGCCCTTGCAGCCATGCGGTCAAAACCTCCGTAGTTACCGACAATGAATTCCGTAACACCACAGTGAACAATGTGATGCTCTACAGCCTCTGTAAGCGCTGAAAAGATTTCCTCGGA
>OLOU01002451.1_pt1 | contig 10464 bp, 10 predicted proteins | sample 1672101 | NCBI WGS metagenome assembly OLOU01 (sample SAMEA3136645, study PRJEB25190) | human gut metagenome | biome: human gut; feature: human-associated habitat; material: faeces | place: Austria | collected 2013
CTTTGTAGGAATCCGGTGAAATCTCCGTGATGGCATCCGGCTTTTTCAGATCGGATCCCAAGTTTTGCGAACAATTTATTAGCAAATCCTATCATATATAACATAAGGTATATTTAGTTTATCTAGCAGTGATAGTTCAAGCTCTTGCCGTTCTTTAAAGAATGCACACATACCACCAAAACCATGATAGTTTCTTTTTTTAAAGTAAGGAGTGACCTCCATCCATTTATAAAAACCACGTTCCCATTTATCAGGATCATTTTCCCGAGTGTTACAAGTAATACTTGTTAGCTTTTGTACTTCACGAACTCGGTTGTAATAAATAATCGGATTGAGATCCTTTACGCAGGTTATTAACTCCGAAATATATTTATGAATAGATGCCTCCGGCATATCAAAATAACCTAACAATTCAAATAGTGGGGATTGTAACAAAATAGCATCGCATACATATACATGATCGGTGTTCACAGCGTTTTGAGCAAAAGCTTTCCATCGTTTTAAATGCTCTATGCGAAATTGTTCGAAAGAGTAATGACCGTTATATACATCACTTTTACTTAAAGCATAGGCAATACTTTTCGTTTCCGGGCTGTCATACAACAATTGAAAGGCAATGTACGCTTTGTTATCCATATGATCAGTTTGTTCTTCCACAGCTTGCATGATTTTTCCGGAGGGCAAGCGATCTTCCTGTTCTTTACAGGCAATTATTTGACGAAGACATTCATATTCATTTGTGGTTAGAATTGCATATCTGGCCAAATCCAGTCTGTTTTTTTCACTTTCATGAAAACAGACGACACTTCGCTGCTGTTGCAATGATTCTACGAGTTGCTTTGTTCGCGTGGTTTTCCCCGAACCCGGGATACCTTCTATAAAGTAAAGCTTGTGTTCCATAAATACCCTTTCAGAAAGGAAATTACTTCTTCACTAGTATACTATGCAAAATAATCCTCGATGAATATGCTGTTGAAATAGTGGCTGATTTCAATCCCAAAGGGTAATTGTGGCGATACACACAGAAACATTCACCAATCTTTCTGCAATCATGTGCATCAGAGTCCAACACAAGCCGCTCTCCGCCGCAAGCCCTCCACAACGCAACACATTCAAAATCTTTTCTGCTAATAGTGTCACCACGATGGAGATTGATCATCCAATAGTCAAATGAACATTTCTCTAAAACCGAACCAAGTTGATAATTTTTACGTGGTGAAGAAAACTCATACCCGCAAAGGATTGTCAAGGAATTCCCATAGTGCTGTTTAAATCTGTGAATAGAGACAACATATTCTTTGCGGGCAGCAGGGCAGTTCAAAATTTTTTGCTTTTCGGTGCCAATGTGATCAGTGAAAGTTAGGTCGCTTACGCTCACATGGGTCGCAGTTTCACACATTTTCCGCAAATTTGCCCGGCTATCAGCAGAAAAATAGAATGTACACGACAGTCAAATATCTCCGTATTAAGCATTAAACTCCAACCGTATTTATTGATGCAATCAGAACCTTGTAATAGTTTCTACCTGTAGGCCTAATTCTTTTTGCAGCAGTAAATGAACTCTTTGTATTTCATTGTAAAGCGATTGCATTCCCAATTCTCCGCGAAGTACATTCTCTTTTGCCCATGGTGCATACGCAAGCCACTGTTCCAGCTGATTATACCATCCCGGTCTCTTCTGGCATGTTTGTCGCAGCAATGATGCAGTATTGTCGGCACGAATAAATACAAGTCTGATATCAATACCCTCACTCTGGGATAACAACGCCTTATAGTATGTACATAATTGAGAATCAGAAAGCTTATAAAAGCCTATCAGGTCAAATAGCTGATTATGAAATAGTGAACCTTCCGACAAGTACACGGTTTGCGGGTCATAAATATTTTCCGCAAAATACCTCCACACCATTTTGTGGTAACACGCGTATTCCTCAAAAGAGCATCTCCCGTCACCTACATCATAACACTTTAATTGGGTAGCAAATTGCCTTACGGGGATACTGACACCCTCTACCTGCGTGTAGGCAACTATGAAATAGCCGCCGATAGTATAAGCATTGTGGTGTAGCCATTGTTCCAGAGCTGGCCTGCAATTGGGGTGCTGACTAATAAATTTTTCCACCTCGTCCGCCAAACAGTTCTTTGGTAGAACTGCTTGGCGAAACAAATCCAGGGGCTGTGTGGTCTCCTCCTGATAACACGCACAATGATGCGATAGGTGAAGCAATTTGTATTGATCATGAAGCAGTGTACTCTTTCCAATCCCCGGGAGGCCTTCTATAATAATTACCTTTCCCAGGGGATCATTGAATGATATTTTTGATTTCATCTTGTGACACCAGATGTTCGGCCATAAAGTCCTTTAGGGCTGTAAAAAAAGCATCTCTGTCAGGCTGGATCGTGTTTCCGGACATACTCTTTCTGCTATCCACAGAGAACTTATAGTGTGTAAGTAAACTATGAAAAGGTCGATCAGAAAAAAACATATCAATAAAAGGATAAAGTTCCTTGGCAGAGAATCGCTTGGCTGCGCCAATTGCACTTTCTAAAGACATGGAGGTAGCTGTTTCTAATATCCTTTTAATAACAGTTGCCTCATCGCCGGTCCAGAACCGCAGCACATTGTAGGCGTTCTGTGGAGTATCATACTCCATTGCAAACGCGGCATGCAGTATATCAAATTCTTCGTTAGTGAGACGATAAAAAAACATTCTCCCAAGTATTGAATTCTTACCGAAGACCGTTTTCGAAAGATTTAACATCTCAGAGCAAGACAAGTCTCCGCTTAGAAACAGTTTCATTTTTGCAACAATAGAAAGATCACTCAGTATCTCATCAGTATAGTTAATATGAGAAACTGAGATTCCTTTAATGTAAATCTTATATACAGGAAAACCTAAGAAGCTCACATTTCTAATGTAAATATCGGCACCCAGATTTAGAAGGCGCATTAACTGGCTGTTCATACCCTCTTTGTTTGAATATGATTCAAAAACAGGCCATTCCTGAAACGGCCACGAGGGAACGGTTCCAAAAAATGCGCTTGGCCAGAGTCCTAAATCATCCTCCAGGAGCTTAGTCCAATTTCGCTGACTAAAGACACTTTGTAATTCAAAGTTTGCCCAGACAGCCATATCTTTTCGCTCTATTAATTCAGGTACGATGCGTCGATCCTGGAACACCTCGGTAAAACACCGCTCCAATGCAATCTCAAACTGGGGATGACATCCAAAATTAACTATGTATCGTTTGCTCTGAGGGTCGATAATCACAATACAGACGACCGGGAGTTGTCTTCCTAGGGATGCGTCCAAAACAAGGACTCTAAATTGTCCTTGTTTTTCGATGCCTTGCTTGATCGTCAACAGTTCAGGACACCGTTGAGAAAGATAGCTGTCCGGCACTTCGGGCGGTGTCATTTCCTGTGAAAAAATAGTATATTTACACCAACGCTCTATGATTTCGTCCAGGGCATGTCCGATTGCTTCCTCCGGCGTGTTTCCACAACCGCCTCCGTTTGTGCCGCAAAGCCTAGAAAGAACAGCATCCGGAAGAAAGACGGTTTTTTGACTGTTGATATGATAATATGGGGTAAAGGAAGTGGTGTCACTTTTAAGAATCTGCTTCCAGAGCGCAATTAAGGCACTGTCCTGTGGAATGGCATGTCCCAAGCGAATATATGGCTCCTTCATCTCTTCCATAATAATCGGCGCTACATTAGGAATATCGTCTACCAAACCTTGGCGCTCATCGGGATAACGGAAAAAGCCACGGTAATTCTTTGCGTGTTCGGAAACAGTGGAAATATCAAAGGCATAGTGCGTACAGATATGCTCCATGGCCTCCCCATAGGCGCTTGCTTCGCAAAAGTCTACACTTGTACCTTTGCCTTCCGTTCTCCAACGGCAAACAGGGTCGGTCAAGTAGGAGGTATATACGCCGTCAATGTGCTTTTCCGTTTGACAAACCAAGGCAATTCCCACTTGATCAAAGATCTTCTTTATACGGTTAATTGTATCCCTGGGGTCTGCATCTTTATATTTTGAATACATAATATTTTACCTGCAGCTTATACACTAAATTTTTCCGCAGAATAACTGATGTGGTGCTGATCGTCTGCGCAAATACTGGCAAGCAGATTATTTCTTGCAAAAGCCATGCACCCGGCAGTGCAGCGGAGCGTCTTACGCTCATAGCAACCTCTACAAGACACATGCTCCATACAAGAAGTCATATGACAATCCACTAAATTGATATAATAGTTTTGCAAATCTGCTAGACAGCGGAAATCTTCAATAGCAACCTTTGTAAAGTCAGATGTTCCAAAGCAACGAACAGCCGTAAGGTTGGGAAGAATATCAATGACCGGACGGCAGAAACTATGGTCACCCCGCAAGTTCGTATTCTTCAGTTTAAACTTGCTGATGACAGATTCAATCATTTGCTTTTGGTCGTCAGACCAAACACATTGTGGAATAATGTTGCAATCAAAGTAGGGAGCTATGTCACGATTCGCGCAGTCCAGAATAAACCGGAGGATATGATCTTGACGGCTCTTCAAGTATGTCAGCGAATTTGCTTTCTTGCCTTCGTCCATGTTCGGGACAGTAACAGACATGCGGACTCTATGGAGGTTATGCAGCGTTAGCAGATCAAGAATATAGGTGTAGTCCAACTCGTTTTTGTAGAGATTGATGCCGAGATTGACACGCTTCCAAACGTTAGGGATCTGGAAAACGCACTTCAAATTTTCACATATTTTTACAAATTGCCGCTCGCCGATATCTTGAGGAGAATTGCAATTGATCAAAAGAGAGAATTTCTTATTCTCCAAGAACTCCAAACAAGTATCCATAGAGATACCATTCGTGTAAATAGTTACTGTTTCAATACTGGGGTCATCCGCAAGGATCTGAAGAATTTCACGGAACTTATCATGGATTGTGGGTTCGCCTCCGATCAGGCCAATGTGGGTGTTGCCGGAGGTTTTCAGAAAGTCCAGCGCTTTCCTGAAATTTTCAATGCTGATATCATACTTTGAATGATTAACAAATTCATTCGCAAAGCAGTAGGGACACTTTAAATTGCATCGATATGTGAGCATTATGTTTGCCATAACAATCTACCTTTCGTTACTTTTATTCGGCAATAACGGATTGCAGGACTTGCTTCCCTGTAAGAGGGAACTGCCCCTGCAAAAGCGTTGCTTTCTCACCAAAATACAGTGCGCTGAAATATTCACAGAAATTGTATTGGAACACTTCTGCTCGGTTAAGTTTTTTGTCGACTTGTGTTTTGATGCAAAATGCCTGAAACCGCACAAGCTGGCTTGCAAAGTCAGCAGAATTGGAATAGAGTGCAACAAGCTCTTCAAGTTGCACCAAAAAGCCGGCGTAATTCTTAATGACTGTTTTCGTGATTGCGTCTCGGAAGGACATTCCTTCAATATGTTGCTCTTTCCAATTAAACAGCCAGGAACCGGTGCCATTTGCAATTGCATCCAATTTGGTTTGCATTCTGTCAAACAGTTCTTGCCACACGGTTCCCTGTTTGCTTCTCAGGGTGCGGATCACCAAATTGTAAATGTCATCATAAGACAGTGCGTGCGCATGGTGCAAATACAAAGCAATACAGTGAAACAGTTTTCCAAAGTGAAAAGCAGATACAATGTTAAAAAAAATGTTGCAGTCCCGCCAGTCTTGTTTGCTCATGGTGGAAGTACTGACAATGATATTAGAAAACTCCTGTACCTCTTCATTCTCACGAACATCAAAACGCCGAAAAGGAAGCTTTTGCGTTGTGATTTCGTACTTTTTTAGACTTTCTTCCTGCCCAAGATCCGAATTAGGTAAAACACAGCACTCGTAGACATCTATTGCTACGTGCTGCCCACAAGCAATCAGGGTACCGATGCCACGCATGAAACTTTCTTTGGTTTCCATAGGGAGGCCAAGGATAAGTTCAGAATATGTAGGAACACGGCGTTTGTGATATGCCTTCATCATTTCCGAAAAGTGCTCCAAATCCAGATTTTTTCGGCCAATTGCTACTAAAGTATCAGGATTCAGGCTCTGAAAAGAAAGGGTTGCCCCTTGGAGCATACCGCAGTGATGTAATTCTTCCGAAATTGCAAGGACATTCATATCACTGTTTTTACTAAAACTCACAAAGAAAGTTTTCGGATATCCGCTCTTGCGCTTGTGCGCACAAAAGGCATCTGCGAAACGTGCATCCCTCGGAAACATACCGAAGTTTGAATCTGCACCATAACAATCGTAAATGCAATGATTGGAAATCCAGGCAATATCATTTAGTATCTGTTCCTCAGGTGCAAACCTGACTTTCGCTTTGTTCAGGCCCCAATCACAATAGGCACAACCAAAAGGACAACCTCTGTTGGTTTCCAAAGTTGCAGAGAACCGATATTTCTCTTTGTTTTTTTTTACCAAATCATCAAACAATCCTAGTTGATATGGTGAAACAAACCGGTCAGAAACGTAGTCGGGATGCGTGTTGCACACAGCGGTGCCGTCATTGGAACAATATGCGATGTTACGCAAATCTTCTATATTCTTTTTTCCTGCAAAGAAGAGCAGAAGGTCTTCAAACAGCAATTCTCCTTCTCCAATCATAATGAAATCGGCAAAGGGAAGCTCTGCAAATGCCCGGGAATAATCCATGGGAACATTATGACCACCAAAAACCAATTTTGTATGAGGGAATTTTTCCTTGATTGCGGTTGCCAACGCTTTGTTATATTCATAATTCCAGATGTAACAGGAAAAGAACACGGCGTAAGGCTCATACATAGCATCCACCACTTCTGCTATGGGCTTTTTTTCAAAGATATATTCAGAAAAATCAAATTCCTGTGCAATCGTTTCGTTGCTCAAAACATACGCATGCAGTACTGCTATAGCATAAGGGAGCGGCATAACATCCGTATGACAGGAAGAAGGCTGAACCATATACAGTGTTTTTTTAGCCATTTCTGCTTGCCTCTTTCCATGGACGATTCTCAAAAATTATTTGCTTATAAAGAGGAATAATTTGCTGACATGCGGCTTTCCGTTCTTCTTCAAACAAAAGATTACCGTTGTTCAAATACAGAACCATAAGCAGCATCCACATAGGAATCAGAAAATAAAGAATCCGATTTTGCTCCTGAGGGGTGACCAGCCGTTTGTCAACAAAAACTTTCAGTTCGGAAATCAATTCGTCCAATTTTCTGTATGTTTCTCCCCAACGCAAATAGTCCCAGCAGAGATAAAATGCCAGTTCGATTTCTTTGGGGCCACTGCGAAGATTCTCCCAGTCAATCAGGCGATAGTTACCTCTGAAAGAAACCACATTCCCGACATGTAAATCACCATGGAGATAATTATATGACCAAAAAAAGGTGTCCTTGTACTGTGCAAATCCTATGTCCCACATTTCTCTGGCACACCGCTCCGGTTCTACGTATTCGTCCCTGATGATGGTTTCTTTGGTAATACAGTCAATCTCTCGTTTGATGTACCCATAGAAGGAGCTTTCCGCATCTTTCTTTGTTTTGCCTTTTCTTGCGAAGGAATATATTCCCTCCGAATAACTGCCGGTGGTGCGTGTATACCACTTGAGCAGCAGATCAGCCATCTTATCCGGAAGCGGACGACTATGCACGGGAAAGGCCTTCGCCATAGGCATGATACAGTAGTTTCCGAGAAGAAAACAAGGGAGCATAACCTCTCTTCCTCGGGGGAGGACATCGACAGCTTGGAGCTTGATTTTTTCGTTTTCTTTAAGATGTTTAATATAAATCATACAAAATCCCTGTTACGTATGCCTTTCTCTATCATCAGATTATCTATCAGGTAGGCATCAACAAGTGCACGATCGGCTACAAATTGCTCTATTCCTGAAAGATCGGAGTAGCCCTTTTGCATGGGATATGGAGCTACTTCCAGCCAAGTGCAAAAACCTTTTACCCACTGCGTGCGTTGCTGCTGTTGGCTTTCAATTGCCTTTCGAATACATCGGCCTGGATGGGGTGTCTTGATATACACCAACTCAGGTATAAAATACTGCTTAACGATATCTACGATTTCCTGTGTGTGTGAACAAATTTGCTCTGGTGACAGCAAATACAATCCCATAAGCTCATATAACGGAGCTTGCATCAGCCCCGCATCCACAACAAGCGTGGTCTGATCGTCTTGATTCTGGACACAAAAATCATTCCAAATGCGCATATGTTCACAACGGTAATCTGCATAGGATCTTTTGCGGTAGATGCATCTTGCCTCATCCACAGACAAAGATTGTCCGTCTTTTATGGCTTTGCGCACCATGTTTTCCGGCACAACATCAGCACTGTATACCTTTCGGAACTGGCCGTTGTTCTGGGACAGTAGCCGGTTAATATAGGTTGTTTTACCAACACCCGGTGTCCCTTCAATAAAATAAATTCTTTTCATATCTTTCATTTTGGGAGATAGGCACAATCGACAAAAACATCATTATTCAAATGAGGCCATACCGATTGCGCGAAAAAGGGCCTATATTTGCCTTGCATGATACCGTTTTCATCCAGCAGTGAATTGTTTTCAAAATCCTCCGCCATGAAGGAACCGCCATTTACAAGTCGTGTCAATTCGATGCGGGTAACACCAAGCTTTCGCATATTGACAATAAACTGCGGTATTTCCCTGTAATTCTTTACTTGTACAACAAAGCGCGCAACAACAGCGGTCAATTTTCCTTGGTCTTTCAAATCAACATATTTTTGAATATTGGCAAGGAGCTTTTGATAACTTCCGCCACAGCGAAGTTTCTCATATGTTTCCTTTTTCCAGGCATCAATCGAGATGAGAACCTCCGGACAGAATTTTGCGGTGATTTTATCTATAATTTCGTCATTCCATATCTGCCCGTTTGTTACAAGATGAAGATTGCCTTGAAATTTAGTCATCACCTCTTCCAATAAGTATTTTTTGTACACTTTACTAAACATGCACTCTCCGTTACCCGCAACATAAATATCCGTAACATTATGATAAAAGGGTTCGTCCAAGTTTGTCAGCCACTGCGCTTTCTGCTGGACCGAGCCACGATCTTCGACCAAACTCCCAGCGCGGCATGATGCACACGACAAATTGCATGTAGCGTCAACGGCAATATTCATAATTAGGGGATAATCGGAAACCTGAGGGATAGCATTACCCGAAGTAGAATTGCCGGAGCGAAGGAGTCCGCATTTTTCTGGTGTGCAAAAAACAGCTGTACCGTTTAACAAGGATAACCGCAGCAGTTTGGCGCGGGGAGAACGCCATATATTCTCAATTGTAGTGTCTTGGATATTGCCAATAGCAAAAGGCATAATCGCTGAGCAACAAGTATGAATGTTGCCGTTTGCGGTAATTTCTGCCTCATACAGCGGATGATGGCACGGCGCATACCTTCCGTGGGGACTGTAAAATATTGTGTTATAAATCATCCACAAGTTTTTAGCTTCTGATGCACAACAGCCTTGCCGTGTAACGGCCTGCACAAATGCCTGCCGCAGCGCAGAAAAAAAGAAGTAATCGCTGTTAACTTGGAACCCTTCGGCCAGCAAAGCTTTTTCAACTATTTCTTCAAGGTGTGTAATAATGACGATATTGCCTTGGTGCTGACCAACCTGATCCATGAGCGTCGCTAGGGAATGGGCAGTATTAAAGTCTTCATCCTGACAAAAATAACGGTTGACCGGATGATTTCCGAAAAAGTATGTAATATCAAAAAGAAGCTCTCTTTTTCCGATTAGTATCATTTCTTAACTCCGCCATCCACTTCGTTTTATATTCTGCCACATTTTGAAGACTGACCTGTTGCAGACGGATTGCGAGGGGGTGAACTGTGCAGAATAATGCCATCTTTCGATAATCATTATACATGGCTTCATAGTCGTCCTTTAGTTCCGAATAGGAATCTAAGACCTGTTGTGTGTACGCAAGCCCAAGAGGGCGATTGGAAATTTTGAATTTGTAATGCTGGGCGTAGGGATCACACTCCAGCAAAGCCTGCAATTCGGAGGGGAAGAAACTGCATAAAGCATATGTGTAGTCCAGACCATACTTGTTGATCATATAATCAAAGCAATGATGGCAGTGGATCGTTTCACAGGGGGTGTTACAAATGGAAATACACCCGTTATTCAGCAATATCGTAACACCGTAACCCTGATCGATGAAGTGATGACGAGCAGCCATATCCCGCAACAGACCTTTTCCTGCAACTAGGGTATCGAATGCTTTTGTGATGTGTTTTCCATCTGCCTCCGGATTATTCACGCTATATTTGATCTCTGCATAGGGAAATGCTGTTCGGAAAAACTCTGCATAATCGCGCAAGCATACGATCTCCTCTGGCGAGAAACTCTTGTCCCCACAATAACGAACGGCTTGGCTGATTTCTTCTTGGGTCAAACTCCATGTATTGATTGCC
>OLOU01002452.1_pt1 | contig 10463 bp, 7 predicted proteins | sample 1672101 | NCBI WGS metagenome assembly OLOU01 (sample SAMEA3136645, study PRJEB25190) | human gut metagenome | biome: human gut; feature: human-associated habitat; material: faeces | place: Austria | collected 2013
GCTTGACCGCTTGTTCCGAGAATATAAAATAAGTCAATGAAGAAATGGAGGCGCAGAACTCTGACACATATAAGTTCTATGGAGTTTTCCCTTCAGACGCAGTCGCATCTTCCGGAGAGAATCTTACAGTTTGGAGAGTTCAGGTCAAGGGAGAGCAGACTTCTTCTCAGACAACCTGGCAGAATAAAGCCGATGTAATGCTTGTGGAGCCGGCCGACGTGGCTGTTGAAGGTAAAGAGAAGACTCAGTATAATGAGTACAATTCCAAAGCTTCGCTGAACATTAAATTCGCGCATCTGTTCGGATTCGGAAAGATCAGCTTTGCCGATATTCCTGATACTTATGCAGGTCTAAATGTTGATCAGGTAGTTGTCGAGGCTGTCGGTGATAATAAGGATTTGGCAGGTATATATAAGATAGACATTACCAAGGACGTTGATGAGATAAAACCTGTTCCTTTCAATACTGGCTCTACAATTACTGTTACTCCTGAGGCCGCAGTTACTGTGGCTGACAATGTAGTGTGGTTTGTCGCCAATCCTGGAACTTATGATGTGAAGGTTACGGTAAAGACTTCAAGATACGACCTCGTGTTCGAGCGTGCCGGCTTGAATATCAAGCGCGGAAAGATTGCAGCACCTACTGTTCATTTCAAAGCGGCCGATGTTGCGGTATCTCATGACGTGGCACTTGCAGAGGGTGAAACATGGTCACATACACCTACTAATAGCAACTCCTTGATAAGTACCAGAAAGAAAGCTACGTGGGGAGATGGTGAGAAGAAGATGGCATTCTCATTGGCTTATCCTAAAGATGCCAATGGTACCAATGCCGGTACTACATATTACAAGTCCAACAACGCCGTCTCCCAGGGATTTGCACAAAGTAGAGTAATTGGCGACAAGGTTGTCCTTTCTTCAGGGGCATCGTTCTCAGGCGTCAAGATGCTCAAATTGAATTTGGGTATCTATACAGCGAGTGCATCTTGTGATTTCACGGTGGCTCTTGCAAATGGTACCGATACAACCGTTATCAAGAAGATTTCTGTTGCAACTGGAGAGGAAACTCCTAATGCAGACGGTGCTGATTATTTCATCGACAATACTACAGGTGTCGAGGCAGGTGATCTGGTTATAACTCTCGATAATCTGAGCAAGGATGATATCAGACCTTATCTCGGACTTCTTGTCCTGAATCCTAAGCCGGAACTTGTTGTCGGAGAGAGTGAACTCAAATTTGGGAAGGATGGCGGTACCGGTGAAGTTGCTTGCAATGCATATGCTACCAAGTCAGAGCCTAAGGTTTATTCAGATGCAGAATGGCTGAAAGTTACTTATGCTGACGGCAAGATATCTTATACGGCAGAGGCAAATGCTGATTCCAAGAGGACTGCAACGGTTACTGTGACACTGACTGATGGCGATTTCACAGTTACCAAGACTATAAGCGCAAAACAGAAGTCAGCAACTTCTCTGGAGTATAAGTTGACGGTTACTCCTGCAGTCCTGAATGAGATTCTTAAGGTTGAAGCAGAGAAACATCCTGAAGCAACAGATTATGACTTTTTTGAGGTAGATGCTACTTTTAAAGCGGTTGCAACTGATGGTTCAGGCAAGACTGTTGATGTTGAAATGCATGCTAATCAGATGCGTGTAACCAGTCTTACAGAGGATTCATTCTGTATGAAGGATAAATTCTATTGTAAATCTTCAATCGGCTTCGTAGAGAAAGTTGTCATTACGTCTGATCGCAAAGTTACTACAGGCAACTGGGCTGATCTTGCAGTGAAGTTCTCAAAAGACGGCTCTGCTTGGAAAGATCTTTCATCATCTGCGATTACTGTTGATGGTAAAGTCAGCACAGTTGTGAATACTGACAAGGAGAATACATATTTCAGTATAGTGGGACAATCCTATAGTGTGTTGTATGTAAATAGCTTCGAAGTTACATTCATAGGAGAATAATAGTTTATGAACAAGACTTCATTTTTCAGAATCATTTTCGCGGTCGTCTTTTTTGCTCTTGCCGTTTCGTGCGGCGGGAGCGGGGATGACCCCGTTATCCCTTCGGTGGTGAAGGTGGATAGCCATTTGTTCAAGGCTGACGTAGCCGGAGGTACGGTTTCGGTTCCTTACAGCATTGAAGGATATGCTGCGGCCAGCCTGGTGGAAGTATCCAGCGAGGCGGCCTGGATCAGCGTGTCTGAAGTCACTTTGGACAAGGTGACTCTGAAAGTGGAGCCTAATTCAGACAAATCTGACAGAACCGGCCGTGTCCTGCTGTCGGCGGAAAATGCGTCACCTGTGGTCCTGCACATCCTGCAGAGCAAGGAATCTGACGCCAAGCCGATTTTCAACAGGTTCAAGATCCAGGTAAGTGACATAAAGACTTCTTCCGTGAAGGTGGAAGTTACACCGGTGGACCCTTCGGAACTGTATTATTGTACCATAGTAAGACAGAGCGACGTGAAACAGTACGGAAGCTATGAGAATATTGTGGCCCTGCTGGTGGACAATCTTTCTTACATGGCATCCATGATGCCTGGCGGTGCTGACCCTAACAATCTGTTGTACTTGGGCTATTTCAATTCTGCTGAGGATGAGAATACGTCGATGGACCTGGACGACAACTCCGAATATGCTGTTATCGCATTCAATGTACATTTCGATGAAACCGGAACTGTGGTATACGACGGTGGTTTGGAGTACTGCAAGTTCAGGACCCGCCAGGCTACCCAGGTGGACATGACATTCTCATTGTCCATGTCAGGCACGACATTGACGGTAACTCCATCGGCAGATTACACCTATATTTGCGGTGTGACATCGAAGGCTGCCTGGGATGAGTGTGAGGATCATGCGGATATTGCACGCCAGTATGTGTCTATTGCCAAGAAATACGGCGTGCTGGACGAATTGGTGCTTACAGGCATGCAGTCATCTGATTTCTCGGACATTATCGAGAACTCGGGAACATATGTCGCCTACGCATTCGGCTACAGGAAATCGTCGTCTGATTCTGGTGTCACTACGGAAGTGGCCCATATCGAATTCAACTACACGAAGTAGTCGGGACGGCAACAGCCTGAGTGACAAACTCCGGTTTGATATTTGACATAAAACTATTAAATTTGCAGACTGTTCGGGGATGGTGTTCTCCGGACAGTTTTTGCATTATTTTTAAAGTAAGATATTATTATGAGAAAAAACATTGTAGCCGGTAACTGGAAAATGAACACTACAGTTCCGGAGGGCGTAGAGCTCGCAAAAGCTGTAGTTGAAAAATCTGCTCAGGTTCCTGAGTCTGTAGGTCTCATCATTGCTACTCCTTTCACACATCTCGTTCCTGTAGCAGATGTAGTAAAGGGCTCTAAGGTAGAACTTTCTGCAGAAAACTGCGCTGACAAGGAGAAAGGCGCCTACACAGGTGAAGTTTCAGCTGCAATGCTCGCTTCAGCTGGTTGCAAATATACTATCCTCGGCCACTCTGAGAGAAGACAGTACTACGGTGAGACAGACGCTACTCTCGTAGAGAAGGTCAAGCTTGCTCTTGCAAACGGTCTCGGCGTTATCTTCTGCGTAGGTGAGAACCTCGAGCAGAGAGAGGCTGGAAAGCATTTCGAGGTTGTTACATCTCAGATCGAGAATGTTCTCTTCGGTCTTTCTGCAGAGGAAATGGCTAAGATCATTGTCGCTTACGAGCCGGTTTGGGCTATCGGAACAGGCAAGACTGCAACAGCTGAGCAGGCTCAGGAAATCCACGCTTGCATCCGTAAGGTGCTTGCTGACAAGTTCGGCGCTCAGGTAGCAGAGGATACCACTATCCTTTATGGCGGAAGCTGCAAGCCTTCAAATGCGAAGGAGCTTTTCGCTTGTCCTGATATTGATGGCGGTCTTATCGGTGGCGCGGCCCTCAAGGCTGATGACTTCATCCAGATCGCATTGTCATTCTAATTTTGATGAAAAAGACAATCATTACTGCTTTGTGCCTGACAGCCTTGGTTTCTTGCGGAAACAAAGGGCCGAAGTCCGACATTCAGAAGAAGATAGATTCATATGCGGTGTTCCAGATCGGTTCACCGTATATGGATGGTATCTCTGACAACGGAAAGGAGGTCCTGAATCTGTTCCGCCAGGCGGCTGATGAGGTCGATGGCATATTCTGGCAGCAGACATTTGGCGACAAGAACCAGATCCTTTCGATGAAGGATTGCCCTGAGAAGGATTTCGCTCTTATCAACTATGGCCCGTGGGACCGTCTTGACAACAATGCTCCGTTCATTGAAGGTTATGGACAGAAGCCTGCAGGCGCTTGTTTCTATCCTGCTGATATGACTCAGGAGGAGTTCGATGCTCTTGAAGATCCTGCCAAGCTCAGTCCTTATACATTGATCAGACGCGGTGAGGACGGAAAGCTGAAAGTGGTATGGTATCACGATGCCTACAAGGATAAGGTGGAGAAAATCTGCGGTTATCTGGAGAGCGCGGCTACCATGACCATCAAGGAGAGCGTGAGGAATTATCTTCTGAAAAGGGCAGAGGCGCTCCGTACTGATTCGTATCTTGAGTCTGACTATGCCTGGATGGATATGAAGGACAGCAAGATGGACCTCGTGATCGGCCCTATCGAGAACTATGAGGACGGTGTCTATGGCATCAAGACGTCTTATGAGTGCTTCATTCTGCTCAAGGACCTCAAGAAGACCGAGGAACTGACCAAGTATATCGCGATGCTTCCTGACCTGCAGAAGTCGCTTCCTTGTCCGGATGCCTACAAGACTTTTGTTCCGGGAACTCAGTCGGATATGTTCGTGTATGACGCCATCTATTATGCTGGTGATGCCAATGCGGGCGGAAAGACAATTGCCATAAACCTGCCTAACGACCACCAGGTCCAGGCGGAAAAGGGTACACGTCGTCTTCAGCTGCGCAATGTCATCAAGGCCAAGTTCGACAAGATGGTCTATCCTATCGGCAAGATTCTGTTCGAGGAGCCTCAGCAGAGATATCTCAGCGCTGACGCTTTCTTCTGGAATGTGACTTTCCATGAAGTCGCACACGGTCTCGGCGTAAAGGAGACGGTGAACGGTCTCGGTTCAGTAAAGGATGCTCTCGGCAATCAGGCTTCCACATGGGAGGAGGCGAAGGCTGACATCCTGGGACTCTATATGGTATGCAACCTCATTGACAAGGGTGAGATTCCTCTCATCTCCAAGGAGGCGGCCATTACTACATATATCGCGAGCCTGATCCGTTCAGTGCGTTTCGGCGCTGCTGACGCGCATGGCCGTGCGAACATGATGTGCTACAACTTCCTGAAAGATCATGGCGCATTCGAGCGCAACAAGGACGGTCTCTATCATGTGAATTTCGAGAAGGTTCCTGAGGTGGTGGCTGAATGGTCAAATCTGATTCTTGAAACTCAGGCTACCGGCAACTATATGTTCGCCAGGGAGTATGAGTCCAATCATGCAGTCATTCCTGAGGCATTGTCCGCAGATATCGCCAATGTGAACAGAGGCGGTGTTCCGGTGGATATCCGTTTTGAATTCGTGTGGTAGTCTGAAGACTTCCGATATAATGCTAACGCAGTATCTTGGCAGTGATGCCGGTACTGCGTTTTTTGCACCATAGCCATACCCTGCCTTCATCGTCGATTTTCTGTACTTCGAACTGCATTCCCGTCTTATATACCGCGATTCCTCCGTCGGTGTATTTCAATGAGCACTTGATGTTCTGCCCCGGCCTTGCAGGTATGTCCGAGCAGGTCAAGATGAAGAATTCCGACATGGAGTCGTTGTTGGCGCGGAACTGCTTGTTGTCCTCGTTGTAGCTCAGCTGCCAGGTGTCAGGGCAGAACCTGATTTTCTCGCGGCCTCCTACGGTCAGCGTAATGTTTTCATTCTCAAGGAACTGCTTGTCCGGTCCGTGCCCGCGATTACAGGAAGTCATTGACAGTACTGTCAGCAGGATTATTATGATATGCGGTTTTCTCATTTTACTCTCATGCTTTTTTCGATTATCTCCTTGGAACCGTCGATGTACAGTATCACAGCCTTGATCTTGCAGGAACGTGTCAGCTTGAAGTAGCCGTTTTTGTCGGCGATTATGCTGCGGTCGTCCATATACCATTCCACTGCTTTGAACTTGTTGGCATTGAGCAGGACAAGCGGCAGCATCGAGCCGGCCGGGAAACTCCCGTCCTCGTTTCGCTTCACGGTGTTCAGGAATATGAACGGATAGCCCTCCCGGTAGATTTTCTTGGTCGAGAACTGCACGTTGACGACTTCGCCTTTCACTCCGCTTGCTTCATAATGAATCTTCATCGTGTAGGTCGTCGCCGGTTTCAACCCCTCCAGGCGGATGGCGTACTTTCCGGGTTCGAAAGCATTGACAGTCATTTCACCCGTCTCGCTCTTTCCTTTCTCGCCAATGAGTATGAAGGCTGGCGATGTGCTGCCGGGAACGTCTGTCTTCCACTGGATTATGGCGGTGTCCTGGTAGATGTCCCTGCGGATGTCAATGGCTTTTTCCGGGTTGGCGGATTCGCTTTTCACGACATTGAACGAAACATTGTCGCCTATCTGGAGGATGTCTGTTATCGACAACGGGGAACTGCTGCCGTCCCAGAGCGTGAATGACGGGGATGACTGTGGCGTGAACGAGTTGTTCTTGCCGTAAGGCCACATGATCTGGCTTATGTCATTGGCATTGTCCAGAGACTCGATCATGTCGGCGCACTGGTGCTGCGGCCGGCAATTGACCTCGTTGCTCGTCCATCTCTCCGCTGCGCTCGCATCTCTCTCATACACAGGGGAATAGCCTGTGAGATTAGCGGATTTGTCAATGTGGTAGATCGCCAGGCCCTTGCATCTTGTGTAGATGTCCCAGCCGGTGTTTGTCCGGCACTCTATCAGATAGTATTCCCCTTCATTGGCAGTGTCCATCCTGAGGAAACGGCCGTTGAGGTTTATCGGTTCCAGCACGTAATGCCCTTCTTTCAGTTCCTCGCACTGGCCGATGCCGAGCATGTCCCTGTCGATGGCGTTGTAGTATGGCGGTGTTCTTCCGTCGTTGTTGAAGTTGCCCTTGTCCATCAATGCGGTGCTTTTCCACAGTCCGTCAGCTTCTCCGCCGCTTCCGCCGTAGTCGGTATCGTACAGGTCCGCGAGGCCGAGCGAGTGGCTGTATTCGTGGCAGATGGTGCCGATGGTCTTGAACTGATATTTTCCGCTGCTTCTCCGTGATAGTTCGGAAGTGGCTGCGTATGAATCGATTACCTTTCCGTTAAGAGTCAGCTTGATGTTTGCTGCACTCAGTTTCCAGGCGTGTGACCAAATGCAGTCGTCTCCGCCTCCCTCAGACTCGTCTTTTCCGGCGTAGAAAAGGAGGATGTCATCCACTTTGCCGTCGTTGTCCGTGTCATAAATGGAGAAGTCGGTCCCGTTTGCGGCTGCGAGGCGACAAGCTTCAGCTACTGCCTCGGCGGCCCGTGAGTCCTTTCCGTTTGAATTCTTGCCGTAGTACTGGTGCGTCTGGCTGAGTGTCACGATTGGCGCCACGTCGAAAACGAAATCATAACGTCCTAAGAACTGGTCGTCGAGGTATTTCCTGACGCTTGCTTCGCCGGTGTTCATCAGGTTCTCGAACCGCTCCTGGGTAAATGACATCTTCACGTCCTTGAACTCCGCAAGTAGCACCAGGCACCGTTTCCGGATAACCTCAGGGGTGTCGCTTCCGGTCCCGCCGGAGCCAGCCTCGGTATCGCTCTTGGCTTCCGCTTCCGAACCGATTGCAGCCCCTTCTCCAGTGCAGTTCCGAGTCCAGCCGGCGCCTGTGCCCGAACTGCTTCCAGCCTTCTTCCAGGTTCCCGCCACTTGGCCGCCCTTCGTCGCGACCAGGGAATTCCGGACCAATGTCCTCTTGTTCTGTGCGCTCCATTTTCTCAGCACTTCGCCGATGTTGCCGCCCGCTGCCGATGCCGGACGAAGCTTGTCCCCCGCGACCGTTCCTGTGCTGTGCATCGAGCCGTCGCCGCTGAATGCCGCGTAGCACCACCAGCCTTCGCTGTTCTGAATCAATGCATTGCCCTGCAGATCCACCATCAGGTGCGCGAACTCGTCGCCGACCACTCTCGCCTGCAGCACGCTGCCGTCCGGCTGAGTCAGGGTCAATGTTCCACGCCACGCCGGTCCCGCATTAGCCCGCAGGCCCAGCACCAGGATAGCCAGGGTCAATGCCGATATATGTTTCAGTAATTTTCCCAAAATCAAGTTTTCTATATAGTTGCCCAGTGTTCGGGTCAATGTCGGTGTTTTTCTTCCGCAAAGCGTCTCTTTCCTGCGTCTCTTACGCATGGGAATTCATAAATATACTTGTTTTTGGGAAAATAATGTGGAAATTGCAGAAAAAAGTAAAGGAGCGGGAAGCATCGCTGCTTTCCAACCCCTTTTAACGTGTACTAAAACCTAAACCTACAGCATAGATGCAAGTTGTTTTCAAAATGTTGCATCCGAAATGAAAATTTTTGGAGACATCTGCATTTTATTCGTAACTTCGCCCGTCGATTACCGAAATTTACAAATACATATACTGAATTTTTATGGCAGACGAGAAGATTATCTTTTCTATGAACAGGGTAGGAAAGATCCTCCCATCAAGCAATCGTGTTATATTGAAGGACATTTGTCTTTCATTCTTCTATGGAGCGAAAATAGGCATCATCGGTCTGAATGGCTCGGGTAAATCCACATTGATGAAAATCATTGCCGGCATTGAACAGAGCTATCAGGGAGAGGTGGTCTGGGCTCCTGGGTACAGCGTGGGCTATCTGGAGCAGGAACCGCAGATGGATCCTGAGAAAACGGTCCTGGAAGTGGTTCAGGAGGGTGTTCAGGAGATTATGGACGTGCTCAAGGAGTATGAGGCCGTGAACCTGAAGTTCTGCGAGCCGATGAGCGATGACGAGATGAACAAGCTCATCGAAAGGCAGGGTGAATTGACCGAAAAAATCGAACATTGCGGAGGCTGGGAAATCGACTCGAAGCTGGAAAGGGCTATGGATGCGCTCCAGTGCCCGCCGTCGGATGCGAAAATCGCTACATTGAGCGGTGGCGAAAGGCGTCGCGTGGCATTGTGCCGTCTTCTTCTCCAGCAGCCTGATGTGCTTCTGCTCGACGAGCCGACCAACCACCTCGACACCGAGAGTATCCAGTGGCTTGAAGCCCATCTGCAGCAGTATAAGGGTACGGTGATTGCCGTGACCCACGACCGTTACTTCCTCGATGACGTGGCCGGTTGGATTCTGGAACTCGACAGGGGAGAGGGCATTCCTTGGAAAGGCAACTATTCTTCATGGCTGGAGCAGAAGACCAAGCGCCTGGAGATGGAGGAGAAGCAGGAAAGCAAACGTAAAAAGACATTGGAACGGGAGCTGGAATGGGTCAGAATGGCTCCGAAGGCGCGTCATGCGAAGTCCAAGGCGAGACTCGGTGCATATGAGAAACTCGCCAGCCAGGACGGCAGGGAGAAGGAGGCCAATCTCGAAATCTATATCCCGGACGGACCGAAGCTCGGCAACAAGGTCATCCAGTTCAATGATGTTTCCAAGGCTTATGGCGACAAACTGCTGTTCGAGCATCTTTCGTTCGTGCTTCCGCCGGCCGGTATCGTCGGCGTGATCGGTCCTAACGGCGCCGGCAAGACGACATTGTTCCGACTCATTATGGGCCTTGAGCGGCCTGACAGCGGTGACATCACTATCGGCGAGACCGTGAAACTCGCATACGTGGACCAGCAGCACAAGAGCATTGATCCGGAAAAGACTGTGTTCCAGACGATTGCAGACGGTTCTGACTGGATCAGGCTGGGCAAGAGGGATGTCAATGCGCGTGCCTACGTGTCGCGTTTCAATTTCACTGGTTCCGACCAGGAGAAGCTTTGCGGCATACTTTCCGGTGGTGAAAGGAACAGGCTCCATCTAGCGCTCACGCTGAAGGATGAGGGTAACGTGCTCCTCCTCGACGAGCCGACCAATGATGTGGATGTCAATACGATACGTGCGCTGGAGGAGGGCTTGGAGAATTTTGCCGGCTGTGCAGTGGTAATCTCCCACGACCGCTGGTTCCTCGACCGTATCGCCACCCACATCCTTGCATTTGAAGGTGACTCCCAGGTCTATTTCTTCGAGGGTACCTACTCGGAATACGAGGAAAACAAGAAACGCCGTCTGGGCGACGAGGAACCGAAGCGCTTCAAGTACAAGAAGCTGATGGAGTAAGGGAGTTTGAGCGGCTTTGCTGATTGCGGAGCCGGTCGGCAGCCCTGCGTATCCCGGTCGTAGGCAATATAAAACACATTCGTCCGTAAAATGGTGGGGTTTTACGGACGAATTTTCTTTTCGGCCAACTTTGTATTATACTGAAAAAGGTTGACTCATAAAAACGAGTTAATCAAGATGAAGTT
>OLOU01002453.1_pt1 | contig 10463 bp, 9 predicted proteins | sample 1672101 | NCBI WGS metagenome assembly OLOU01 (sample SAMEA3136645, study PRJEB25190) | human gut metagenome | biome: human gut; feature: human-associated habitat; material: faeces | place: Austria | collected 2013
ACCCATTTACCATGTTCGTGAGCACCTTTGATTGTGTTAGCAACTAAACGTAATACACTTGGGTTGTATGGTTGATACAAGTAAGAAACGTGTTCAGACATACGGTCAGCAGCCATTGAGTATTGGATCAAGTCATTTGTACCAATTGAGAAGAAGTCTGCATATTTAGCAAATTGATCAGCAAGAACTGCAGCAGCTGGAATTTCAACCATCATACCAACTTCAATACTGTCACTAACTGCAACACCTTCAGCAACTAATTCAGCCTTAACTTCTTCAAAGATTGCCTTCGCATCACAGAATTCTTTAACTGTAGCAATCATTGGGAACATGATGCAAAGTCTTCCATATACGGATGCACGGCATAATGCACGTAATTGAGTTTTGAAGATATCTGTTTCCTTTAAGCAAAGACGAATTGCACGGTATCCTAAGAATGGGTTCATTTCTTGAGGGAACTCATAGTAAGATAAGTGTTTATCTCCACCAATATCTAATGTACGAACAACAACTTTTTTACCTTGCATACCTTCTAATACTTGTTTGTATGCTTCAAATTGTTCGTCTTCTGTTGGGAAGTGATCTGAATCCATGTATAAGAATTCTGTACGGAACAATCCGACACCTTCACCACCATTAGTCAATACACCTTCAACATCTTTGAATCCACCGATGTTACCAGCAAGTTCTACTTCGTGTCCATCAGTAGTAACTGATTTTTCATTTTTCAATACTTTTAATTCTTCTTTTTCTTTTAAGAATGCTTCGATTTTGTATTTTGCCATCCGTTTCGGTGCGCGCACCACCACGCTTCCATCCGCTTTGACCTGGACGGCGAGCGTTTTACGGGCGGAATACACGATCTCATAGGGAATCTGTTTTAAAATCCATTCTGCGCTGTCTTTCTGTTCCATTTATTTTTCCTCAAAAGCTGTCTGTTTTACCATTTTTTTGCCTGTTTTTCATTATACCTTTTTCCCGGCGGAAACGCAATCGGATTGCTCACAGAAAAAAAACGCGAGCAGAATCACCGTTTTTCTTCCGGCAATTCTGCTCACATTTTTCCTTCTCTTATTTCAGCTCAATTTTTTTCTGCTTTCTTCGGATGCACAGCCTCACAAATAAAATCGCCGCCTGCACACAGAGAATCATCACCAAAATTCCAATCATGGACAGCGCTGTTGCCCCCAGTCTGATCAGTTTTCCCATTCTTTTTTCCTCACTTTTCTTTCTATCGTGCCAGAACCGGATCGGCTGCCGCATCCCACAGCAGGCTGTCCGTCTCACTTTGTTCCAGGTATCCATATTTTACCATTGCCGCCAGCACCTGCTTTTCCCGCTGCAGCGCCAGATCCGCGTGGCGCGACGGCGCGTAGGCGGACGGTGCATTCGGGATTCCGGCGAGGAGAACGGCTTCGCTGTCGGTCAGCTCCTGCGGTTCTTTCCCGAAGTAGCCAAGCGACGCTTCTTTCAGTCCATAGTAGCCATCCCCGAAATAGATGGTATTGATGTACAATTCCAGAATTTCTTCTTTCGAGAGCTGCCGTTCCACATAGAGTGCCGTCCACGCCTCTGCCGCTTTCCTGGCAAATGTCTTATTCTGATCGTAATACATGTTTTTTACCAGCTGCTGTGTGATGGTACTACCACCCTGTGTCACTTCCCCATCCTGAATCATGGCAACAACCGCACGCATAATGCCGCGATAGTCAATGCCCTTGTGCTTATAAAACCGCTTGTCTTCTGTACTGATAATCGCCTGTTTCACGTAAATCGGAATGTCTTCATATTCTATATAATAAACGTCCTTTTCACCCTTTAAAACCGATAACGTCTTACCGTTGATATCGTACGCGATGCTTGTCTGACTCTTACGAAATGTATCCTTTGAAGAATGTGAAACCATACTGACTGCTTCTGTTTTCATCGCACTGACTTTTGCCGCATATCCTCCTGCATAATAGTAAGCAACCGCTGCAACGACAAGAAGCATCAAAATCATTTGAAATTTTAAAAAGCCCCATATCTTTTGGGAACGTGTTTTTTTCCTGCGTTTTTTCATGCCTTTATTTTACACGTTACCCAAGATAGACACAAGGCTTTAAAATCGGGAATCTAATCTTCCATAATGCTGCCTAAAAACTCTGCTGTCGTATGTGCCAGTGTCATTTCCATCGATGAAATCTCATCCTGCCCTAACAACACAACAGCGCCTAAAATATCGCCATTGACATTGACGACGGCGACTGCTTCATACGCATGTTCCGTCTGCACTTTCTCCGTGAGCGGTATCACGTCCTCTGCTTTTTTTGCCAGATAATCCTGCCTGCCTACAATCAGCTGTTCCAAAGCCCTTGTAATCGGCTGATTTTCATATGCTTTTTTCCCAGTTCCCGACGCAGCAATAATATGATCCATATCCGTGATACAGACTAATTTACCTGTTGTCTCCGCAAGTACTTTTGCATACTGCGCAGCAAAATTTGCAAGCTCTCCCACAGGAGAATACTTCTTTAAAACAATTTCCCCTTCTCGATCCGTATATACTTCGAGTGGATCACCCTCCCGAATCCGAAGCGTCCTTCGAATTTCCTTTGGCACAACGATTCTTCCCAGTTCATCGATGCGCCGAACAATACCTGTAGCCTTCATTTTCCAAAAATTCCTCCAATTCCTCATTTTAACAAGCGTCTTTCGCTCTTTTCTGCTATAAATTAGTCGTGGAGTTATTATGTGGAAAAGAAGGGAAAAATATTCTTTGATAGCCTTATTAATTCCACTCCTCAGCCAGGAGAAAATCACAAATGTTTCGATGTTTGATACCATTTCGACTCATGTCAAATGCATCGAGAGAAACAACATATTTGGGAAAGTTGTCACGGATGTTATCATACGCACCAAACTCACGATTGACTGTATCCTCCGATGCCAGCAGATAAGTAACCTGAACATACAGTTTTTCGCCGTGTTTATCACATACAAAATCAATTTCCTTTTCGCCTGTCCTGCCGACTGTTATTTCATATCCTCGGCGAAGTAACTCGAGATAGACGATATTTTCTAATATCAGATTGATATCTTTCATATTGCTTCCGAATACCGCCTCACGAATACCATGATCAGCAATATAGTACTTCTCGTTTGTAGATAGTATCTGTTTTCCTTGCAAATCTTCACGCTTCACCTGATAGAACAAGTAAGCTTCGCAACAGTATCTGATGTAGTTCAGGATTGTTTCCGGAGCAACGGTACGCTGTTCGTTTTTCAAAAATTTTGCAAGAGATGTTGCGGAGAATGTCATACCGACATTGGCAACCACGTAAGCAATGATACGTTCCAACAAATCCACATCACGAATTTTATTCCGCTTCACGATGTCCTTTAGCTGAACGGAATTGAATAAATCCTGAAGATATTGCCTGGACGGCTCCCCTGCATAACGAAGGTTCGCAAGATAAGGCATACCTCCGGTAAGCAGGTACTTTTGAAAACACTGTTGGATTGAATCATTGGGATTATACGAGCGATACAATTCCATAAATTCCGCAAAAGAAAATGGATAAATTACAAACTTTACATACCTCCCGCCAAGATAAGTCGCAAGCTCACCAGACAGTAGATTCGCATTCGAGCCGGTAATGTAAATATCACAATCCAGCGAAACACGGAAAGAGTTTATACACTTCTCCCAATCTTTAACTTCCTGAATCTCATCAAAAAAAAGATAGACTTTGCCGTCAATTTCCTTTGCACGTCTGATGACCTCGTCGTGCAAAGCTTGCGCAGTTTGCAAATGAGAATAACTTAGGTCTTCAAAATTGATAGCAAAAAGCTGCGTTTCACTGACACCGGATTCGATAAGCTCCTGCTTGATCAATTCCAACATAACTGACTTTCCGCACCGTCGAATTCCAGTCATGACCTTAATTAGTTCTGTCCCGATGAATGGGCGTATACGGTTCATATATAGTTCGCGTTTAATCATACACCTTCGTCTCCTTCTTCGTAACTATCCATAGCATATCACATTTATAACTGAAATTCTATTTATAATTTCATTTTTATAAGTTATAACTGATAAGATTTCTTCATAGCTATTGTCCCAAGTTATTACTATTTCAATACATTTGCATTACATAAATTCACTCCAAACCCCAAACGTGCTTTCTTTTGCACAATGTGATATGATAGATGCTAAGAACAAAAAGGGGGTTATTTTTATTATGAATTTCAGATTACGGTATGGAGACGAGTTTGATGAGTCATATCTGACAAATGTTATGGGCATTGACGAAATCGTATATGCCGCCGATGGTTATGTCGGGGAATTACCAAATATGATTGCTCGTTACCATGTGGAACATAGACAGTTTGTATGCCTTGAGGAAGTAGAGACTGGCCGTTTAGCAGGATATATCAACTTTGTTCCTTGTACGGAAGCACTTTACAAGAACATCCGTTACGAAAGCGAACGCATCCGTGATGACGATATTCGACCAGACGAGCTTCAGACATTGAGCCATGATGGCAATCACCTCTTCCTGATATCTATTGCATTACATCCTGACTTTAAGGATACCGGTGCAATCAAGGAATTATCCAATGGTTGGATTGCATATCTCGCCCAGCTAGAAAAGGAAGGTTATCCTATTACAGATATCAGCGCTACTGCTGTATCTCCAGATGGACGAAAAGCTCTGCACCGTATGCAGTTTGAACAGGAACGTGTCCTCAAGGAGGATGGTAACATTGTCTTCATCTGTGAAGGTGACAGACTTCGTAAGCTTTTAAATAAGGAATTGCGTTTTAATGAATAAAAATACACATGAGAAAAATTATGAAAATGACATTTATCTGATGATTCCACTCGCCGACAATCAGAAAAACTGGCGCTTGGATGAACTCGGCATATTACAGCAGGCAGCACAGGATCAGCAGGACGACTATAGCCGTATACCGGACAATTTCTCCCGCAGACTGTTATGCAGCCTGCAAGCCTATCTGGAATATGAGTGCAGCAATGCGGTTGTGGACGAATTACGCATGGCTTATCTGGGTGAGTTTTCTTTTGTCCACTCTACGGATGATTATCCTAAAAAGGGACAAGAACCGGAAGTGATCGGCACTTCCCCTTGCCAGATGATTCTCACTGCACATCACGCTACGCATATGTATATTCTGACTCTTGTTCTTCCCAAAGATACCATACGTCAGTTTTCAACAACGCAGGCATTAGATCAGATCAGTCATGAAAGTCTTTGGATCACCTGCCCGGAAGATGGTGCCACTTATTTGCAAGGTGTTTCCAAGAAATATACCACAATGCCAACGTACGTTAGTCTGTACGACTATCTCAAATATAAATACGGTCTTTTAAAATGTGGTTCCGGAAAAGCTTTCCTTTTGCTTTCCGATCGCCCTTCGGATGAAACAGAGTTCCACTGCATGATGGCTGGCGAAACATATGACAGCATACATCAGGATTTCCACATTGCAAGTGATAACATTTCTCAGATTTGTAACGAAAATCATGCACAATATGATTATTACGAAGTCTACATGTCTGAAATGGTTGTTGCCTGCATTATGAAAAACTTTTCTGATGATATGGATGAGCGAATCGACCTTACTGCAACTTATGCGTTTATCGTTATTCTTGCCATGTTCCAAAATACATCCATCGAAAAGGTAAACATGCAGATTTCCAATGCACTTTCCAATGATGGAGATATTTCCCATGAGGAAATTCTTAGTCTGTATCGTAATTTTGGAAAAACGGTTCGTTTCTGGGAAAAGAACAATTATAAATATTGGGGAACCCAACAGGAAGCTGCCTGTATTGTGGAAGCATTTGGAAACAAAGAATTAAAAGAGACCTATTATGAGCATCAGGAATTCTTAGAGCACATCGCAGAACTAAAAAGTGCAAAATCCGAGGAGCGAAACGGTTTCATCCTCAATATTGCTGCCACCATCCTGGCTGTTATTCAAGTGCAGGATTTTATCGTATCACTTTTAGAAAAATTCTATGGAAATGTTGGTATCAATGTAGATTATGCAACCAGTACATTTTCTACCTTAATCATCTGTGGAACGTTTTCGTTTGTCGTTGTTTTAATGATTATCAATCGCATGCGTATCAAAATGCGCAGAGGAGACATGCATATAAAGGAGTTGCGGGATGATGATGAATAAAAAAGCAAAAGGAATCTGGAACAACAAACCTTTCTGGTGCATTCTTATATTTGGACTCGCCGTTTTATGTTCCAGCATTAAAGTTTTGGTTCTGCCACAGGGTGGTAGCCTGACCTATTTTGGTCTTCTTATTTTATGGCTGATGACCTTTATCTACGGTCCACGCTATGGACTCATTGCATCTGTCATATTTGGCTTTGTCCGCCTCGGCATCACCTATCTGACAGGAGAATACATCAATCCAAATATCTGGTCGATTATTCTCGAATATCCTGTGGCGCACGGTCTTTTCTGTCTTGGTGGATTTTTATCCGAACCGAAAAAGGAAACAGATCTTGCAATTGCTGAAAACGAATCGATACAGGTAGAGCCGTATAAGCTTCGTATGGGTTATGTGATAGGTGTAGCTGCCATGCTTGTCTGCTATGTCATATCTGCCGAATTGTTCTATCCACCCTATCGGGAAGGATTTTGGAACAATCTGATCTATAACATTATTTACGACAGTAGTTATCTTCTGATTGAAGGATTTTTCTCTGTACTGCTTCTATGTATTCCACAAGTGACACAGGCCATTTATTATGTAAAATATGTTGCAACACATATTGATGAAGACGACACCCTAGAATGCTTTTAAAGCACCTAGGGTGTTTTTCTTATACCTCTAAAATAACAGCACTATTCTTACCTTGACCTTTCGCACGATACATCGCAAGATCTGCACATCGAACCAGTTCAATATAATCCAGACTCTTTTTCGTTGTAACAACGCCAAGACTTCCAGTAATTGCCATATGACAATCTTCTGTCGAACTCTGGTATTCCTCCGCCAATCGTTCGATTACCGTATTCGCATCGGCCTTGATTTGTTCTCCTGAGATCTCACCTACATAGCAGAATACAAACTCATCACCACCAATACGTCCCACTTCTCCAGGAAACAGCGATTGTAACGTCTGCGCTACATAGCATAAGATTTCATCGCCCTGCTGATGACCATACTCTGTATTAAATTTCTTAAAATCATCCACATCTAAAAATCCAAAAATAATCTGCTCACCATGCTTTGCTGCATACTCTGCTTTTTCTCTGGCATATGCCTCAAACGCTCTTTTGTTCATAACACCGGTAAGCGGATCACTGTCTGCCTGCATCTGTAGCTTTTGCTGTGCATTCTTTTGCTGCTCATGCTTTTCTTCCACATAATCCATCAATTCGTTGATGCCCTCTGCCATTTTTCCAAGTTCATCCTTAGACTCCACCGGCATACGCAGTGAATAATCCTGTGTCTGTCTGATTCGCTCAAACATATCAATTGCATTCTGGATTGGATGCAAAATATGATTTGTCAAAAATATCTCTGATACAACTGCTCCCACACACAAAACCAAAAGCACTAAGACAATCCACAAGACAAACGACCACATATCGCGCTTTTGTTCTGACAGATTTTCACTGATACGAATGCCCCACTCTGTGTATTGTACATTTGAATAATAGGTAATGTATTTATCCCCACCATAATGATAAATAATCTCACCCGTCGGGTTTGCCTCATGGTCAATCGCACTGTATTTCTCGTGGAATTCATTTCGGTCTTTGGTCGTAGAAACAAACTTACGCCGGCTTGTCTTGTCTTCCTTTGTCCCCGCAGTAATGATGTTGTTCGTTCCATCCAGCAAATAAAAGGTTCCTGCAGACAACGATTTCATATTCAGACGTAATTCATCAAAATATGTGGTATCCAATTCCTCTACCACATAGCCAATCAACGTATCTTTGTTATATATTCCAATATAAGCCGGAACCACCCGCTTTACACCATTGTCCGTTTCACGCTCGTAAACATCTCCCATAATGAATTCGCCCGTATGATATTTATCATCAAGAATACGCATTTTACTAATTGCCTGTAGTTCATACTGTTCGCTGGAGCCCACCACATGAAAATCGCGATCCAAAATAGACACACTCACTACATAATCCGCATGGTTTACCTGCTGCTGCAATAAGTTATCGAGATACCCACTTTGATCTTTTTCCTTTCCATCCAAACTATCCTGTGCTGCATCTACAACCAGATCATAACTGGCTATCGTCGACATTGCACTTTTTCTTCTCTCTGCAAATTTCTGAATATTTATAATCTGATTCTTGCTGATTGCCTTTAAATTGCATTCTGTCAACTCATCTATTTTTCGGCTTGTTTCATAAAGAGAAAATGCGCCAAAAATACACAGCGGTGCAATCGAAAAGAGCAACAACATCGCTAATACACGCTTTTTTAATTTACTTTTCTTTTTCTTCCCAAGCATATGCCAAACCCCTTTGTCTTAATGTAATAACAATGGCTACAGATATTGTCCCCATTGCCCGACCAGACGTTCCAACGAATATGCAGCGTTTGCCGGACTCGTCGATGGAAGTGTAACCGCCTCAATTCCAATCACTTTCTGCTGATATTTTTTATAATATTTTCCTGAAGCTGCCCCATTACAAAACACCCTATCAATCTTAGACTGTTCTAGGATTGGCTGCAAATCTGTCGGTACGACATTTCGTATACTGCTGTCACTTGAACCTATAATATCGCAGCTATAAATCGTATCCCATAGTGCAATATGATTCCGATGCAGCATATCCTTCTTCTCATCGATTGTCTGCGGCACCTTTTCCTGTAAAACAGCTGCCATGACTTTCCAAAAACGATTCTGCGGATGTCCATAAAAGAACATTTGCTCTCTGGACTTTACGGATGGCAGACTTCCCAAAATAAGAATCTGTGATTCCGAATCGTATAAAGGTGGAAACGGATGTCTGATATGTTCATACATTGTATTCATAAAATAATCCTTTTATCCCAACATGCCAAGCACACGGTCTAATAATCCTGTTGACTGTAAGAACAAAATCACCATAATAACCGGTGCGACAAACTTAATCATCACATTATACAAACGCTTTCTTGAGAATTTTCCATTTGGATGTTCCATTTCTTCTGCAATCCACTTTGGTCCCACAATCCATCCAACAAGAATCGTTGAAAAGACAGAAATCAGTGGCATCAAAAAACTGTTGCTGATGTAATCCATAATGTCAAGCAGCTGTCCGGTAGAACCATTTGGCAGATTTACTTCTACATAAAAAACACTATATCCCAAAGCAATTACCGCTGTGGCAATCAGATAAATGACTGTCAAAACGCTAGTTGTCTTTTTTCGTTCTGTATGAAAAATCTCCATGCAATTGGCTGTGATAGCTTCCAAAACAGAAATACAGGAAGTCAATGCTGCAAATGCTGTCAGCAAGAAGAATACCAGCCCAATCACATAGCCGGCTTTTCCCATTGCATAAAATGTCTTTGGCAAAGCCACAAACATCAGGCTTGGACCTGCTGCCATACCATCCATACCAGAGAACACAAAAATAGCTGGAATAATCATCATACCTGCAAGAACTGCTACCGCAGTGTCTACAATTTCAATCTGTGCTACCGACTTATTTAAATCGACATCTTTTTTCACGTAAGAACCATACGTGATCATAATCCCCATAGATACACTGAGAGAGAAAAACAACTGGCTCATCGCATCGAGTGTAATCTGTAAAAATCGGGATACCGTCAAGCCCGATACATCCGGAAGCAAATAAACCTTCAAGCCGTCAAGTCCACTTCTCATGACTCCACTTTCATCACTTGCATGCAAGGTCAGTGAAAAAATAGCAATTCCCACAACCATGACAAGAAGAATGGGCATAATAAACTTACTACATCTTTCAATGCCGCCTTCCACGCCATTATATACGATAAAACCGGTAATCAGCATAAAAATCAATCCATACCAGACAGATGATGGATCTGTGATAAACCCAGTAAAATAAGAATCTTCTGCTGCTGCGGCAAAATCTCCTGTCAGATACACCGTAAAATACTTTAAAATCCATCCACCAATCACAGCATAATACGTCATAATCAGCATTGGAACCAAAAAAGTCAGAAGCCCCAACTTTTTCCAACCCGGTCGCATGGTCTCATAAGCGGCAACGGCACTCTTACCTGTCTTACGACCGATTGCGATATCTGTTGTAAGCAGCGTAAAACCAAAGGTCAACACCAGTACAATATAGATAATCAAAAACAAACCGCCGCCGTCTTTTGCAACTAAATACGGAAATCGCCATAAGTTTCCCACGCCCACGGCACTTCCTGCTGCCGCCAGAACAAATCCAATCTGGCCACTAAAACTACTTTTCTTTTTCATCTTTTT
>OLOU01002458.1_pt1 | contig 10444 bp, 9 predicted proteins | sample 1672101 | NCBI WGS metagenome assembly OLOU01 (sample SAMEA3136645, study PRJEB25190) | human gut metagenome | biome: human gut; feature: human-associated habitat; material: faeces | place: Austria | collected 2013
TGCGCTATATTTCCCGTTTTCGATACCGAAGAGTGGGCGGAAAAGATCCGCTCACGGCCGCAGACGATTTGTTCAGAGGTTCCCTGGAAGGCAAACGAAAGCGGTGAGCTTCCACAGGGGAAACTCACCGCGTATATGGCGGAACTCAGGATTTCAGATCGACAGCGCGGTCGAAGAGGTCTTCCACATCCTTGCCGGGGCCTTTCGAGAGAAGGGAAACCACCACGGCGGCCAGCAGACCGGCGGCGAAGCCGGGAACGATCTCGTAGATGTCGGTGGAGGACAGGAATACCAGCCACAGGATATCCACTGCGGCACCGGCGGCAATGCCTGCCACCGTTCCGCCGAAGGTGAGCCGCTTCCAGAACAGGCTCAGCAGAATGACGGGGCCGAAGGCCGCGCCGAAGACGCCCCATGCGTTTTCTACCAGACCCATGATGGAGCCAGAATTGGGGTCGGAGGCAATAAACAGGGCAACGATAGCGATGACGATGACCACGATGCGCCCTGCCCAGAGCATTTCGGAGTCGGAAGCCTTCTTGCGGATGACGGGCTTATAGACATCGCTGGCAAAGGCGGAGGACGCCGCCAGAAGCTGGGAGTCGGCCGTAGACATGGCGGCGGACAGGATCGCGGACAGCAGCAGACCGGATACCAGCGCGGGGAAGATGCGGCGAACCATGGTGATGAACACGGTGGAGGAATCCTCAATTTCGCCCAGATACAGGCGGCCGGCGATGGCGGTCAGGGCGGACATGATCAGGATGATGGTCGTCCAGGAAATGCCGATCACGCTGGACTTGCGAAGTTCCTTCTCGGATTTCAGGGACATGAACCGGATGATGATGTGGGGCATACCGAAGTAGCCAAGGCCCCAGCCAAGGCCGGAAATGATGTCCTGAGGGGTGGTGAAGAAGTTGAAGAAGCCGTCGGGCAGGGTCGCGCCGGTCGCGGCACCGTCGCCTGCTTTGGCCAGCGCCAGAGCGAACAGGGGGGCGATCAAGAGCGCCGCCAGCATGATCATGCCTTGGAAGAAATCCGTCCAGCACACCGCGCTGAAGCCGCCAAGGAAGGTGTAGGCCACAATGATGAAGGCGGCGATGTACATGGCAACGGTGGGATCAATGTCCATGACCGTGTTGAACAGGGTGCCGCAGGCCTTGATGGAGGAGGCGGCGTAGATGGTGTAGGCCACAAGGAAAATGATGGCGCTGAGGATTTGCAGGGACTTATTCTTGCTCAGGAACCGGTTGGTCAGGTACTGGGGGATGGTGATGGAATCATTGGCAGCGATGGAGAACCGGCGCAGCCGGGGCGCCATGAAGATCCAGCTCACGGCGTAGCCGATGCCAAGGCCAATGGCGATCCAGGTCTGCCCCATGCCGCTTAAATAGATGGAGGCGGGAAGACCCATGAGCACCCATGCGCTCATATCGGAAGCACCGGCGGACAGAGCGGACACCCACGCACCCATGTTGCGGCCGCCGAGGAAGTAATCCTTTTCACCGGCGCCCTTGGACTTGCTGAAGAAGTACAGGCCGATGGCTACCATGAATACGAAATAGGCTATGAATACGGAAAGCTCAATATAATTCACAAAAATCCCTCTCTCTTTCGATACATGAAATAAAATCATGTATACATGCTTAATAATGATGAAATCATTATACAAAGGTTTTAGGATTTTTGCAACGAAAACTTTCTTCCTGAGTTGTACAAAAAACGTTGCCAAAGAAAGGAATTGGTGCTATTATACACAAGATATGATGAAATTTCCGCATGAAGAAGGGAAAAGCGGCATGAGCCTGAAAAAATATGAAGCATTTGTGCGGACGGTGGAGCTTGGCAGCCTGACCAAAGCGGCGGAAGCCATGGGCTCGACCCAGTCCCGCATCAGTCATGTCTTAAGCACGCTGGAAGAGGAATACGGCTTCGTCCTTCTGCGCCGGAACCGGAGCGGCGTCCGGCTGACGGAGGCGGGGGAGATGGTGCTGCCCAAGATGCAGGAGATTCTCCAAAAGGACCGGGAGCTGACGGAGCTGATCGGGGACATCCGCAGCGCCGACGCCGGAACTGTCCGGCTGGGGGCGTTTACCAGCGTGGCCGTCCACTGGCTGCCTGGGATGATCCGGACGTTCCAGAGCGCCCACCCCAAGGCCGAGCTGAAAATGTTCAACGGCGATTACCACGACATGGAGCAGTGGCTCCGGGAGGGGGAGGTCGATCTGGGTTTTGTGACCCTGCCTGCCCCCGAAGGGATGCGAACCATCCCGCTGACGCAGGACCCGCTGGTGGCGATCATGCCGAAGAACCACCGGCTGGCACAGCTGGACGAGATCCCCATTCAGGAGCTGGGAGAGGACCCCTTTATCAGTCTGCTGCAAAGCTCAGCTCACGATATCCACCGGGCGCTGGACAATGCGGGGGTGCGCCCGAACATCAAATTTACCACCAAGGACGACTATGCCATTCTGGCCATGGTGGAGCAGGGGCTGGGCATTTCCATCGTTCCCCAGCTGCTCATTCAGGGACGGACACAGAATCTGGCGGTTCGTCCGCTGAAGCCCCGGGCAAGCCGAACCATCGCCTTGGCCATCCCGGAGGGGAAGCCCCTGCCTGTGGTCGAAGCCTTTGCCCGGACGGCGGTGGCATGGGTAAACGAACAGAGCGGGAAATAACAACGTTTGTATTGGAGGATACTGAAAATGAACACGATTTCTGCACCCGAAGGGGATTCCGTTATTTCACAGATTCTGGCGGCCTACGAGCTGCCGGGTACGATTCTGGACATTGCCCGCCACGGCAAGGGGCACATCAACGATACCTTCTGCGTATCGTGCCGTACCCCAGAGGGCGGCACTGTCCAATTGATATTGCAGGGGCTGTCCCAGGCCGCGTTTCCCCATCCTGAGGAAGTGATGGAGAATTTTGTGGGCATTACGTCCTATCTGCGCAGAGAGATTCTTGCCGAGGGCGGCGACCCCTCCCGGGAGACGCTGAGCCTGGTGAAAACCAGAGACGGCGAGGATTTTGTGACCGACAACCGGGGCAGGGTGTGGCGGCTGATGCCCTTCATCGAAAATGCCGACTGCTATCAGTCGGCCACGCCGGAGCTGTTTGCGGCGTCGGGACGGGCGTTCGGACGGTTTCAGTACATGCTCCGGGATTATCCCGCCCAGACACTTCACGAGACCATTCCCCATTTCCACGACACCGAAGTCCGCTTCGGTCAGTTTCTCGCCGCGCTGGAAGCCGATAAGCTGAACCGGGTGAAAGGGGTATCCGCGGAAATCCAATTCTTTCTGGCGCGGAAAGAAGACTGCGGCGTTGCTCTGCGGGCGCTGCGGGAAGGGAAGCTTCCCCTGCGGGTCACCCACAACGACACGAAGCTGAACAACATCCTGATCGACCGGGACACCCACGAGGGCATCTGCGTCATCGATCTGGACACCACCATGCCGGGACTCTCCATCAACGATTTCGGCGACTCCATCCGCTTCGGCGCGAACCACTGTCTGGAGGATGAACAGGACTTGTCCAAAGTCAATTTTGACATTCAGCTATACGAGGTGTTCACCCGGAGCTTTCTGGAGGGGGCGCGGGGCAGCCTGACGCCCGCAGAGCTGGAATATCTGCCCTGGGGCGCCCGGCTGATGACGCTGGAATGCGGCATCCGCTTCCTGACGGATTACTTGGACGGCGACCATTACTTCCACGTCAGCCATCCGCAGCAGAATCTGGACCGTGCCCGCACCCAGATGAAGCTGGTGAAGGACATGGAGGAGCAGTTCGATGCCATGGCGGCAGTGGTCGCAAAATATGCGAAATGACGGGAAACACCGGCAAAAACGATCGCTTTCTTGGGTTGCAATTTCCGGCGGAGGCGTTATAATGTTCTTGAAAACAGATGCACATAATGCGCGTTTGCGCAGCATATAAAGGAGGATACCACAATGAACATTCTGGTCACCGGCGGCGCCGGATACATCGGCTCCCATACCTGCGTTGAACTTCTCAACAGCGGATACGATGTGACGGTCATCGACAACCTGTGCAACGCCAACCCCAAGAGCCTGAAGCGGGTGGAGGCCATTACCGGCAGGAAAGTCAAATTCTACGAGGGAGACGTACGGGACGAGGCGCTCCTGCGGAAAATTTTCGCGGAAAATGAAATTTCCGCCGTCATCCACTTCGCGGGCCTGAAGGCCGTGGGAGAATCCGTCGCCCAGCCTTGGCGTTACTACGACAATAACCTCAATACCACGCTGGTTCTGACCAAGGTCATGACGGACGTGGGCTGCAAGAAGATCATTTTCTCGTCCTCTGCTACCGTCTACTCCGGCGACAACGAGATGCCCCTGCGGGAAACCAGCCGCACCGGCAGCTGCACCAACCCCTACGGCTGGACGAAGTACATGACCGAGCAGATCCTCTCCGGCATTGCCCACGCCGACAAGGAGTGGAGCGTCGTGCTTCTGCGCTACTTCAACCCCATCGGCGCTCACGAAAGCGGCATGATCGGAGAAGACCCCCGGGGCATTCCCAACAACCTGATGCCTTACATCACTCAGGTGGCCATCGGCCGCCGGGAAAAGCTCAGCGTCTACGGAAACGATTATCCTACCCCCGACGGCACCGGCGTGCGGGACTACATCCATGTGGTCGATCTTGCCAAGGGACACGTGGCGGCGGTGAAATACGTCGTTTCCGGTCTGGGCTGCGAGGTGTTCAATCTGGGCACCGGAATCGGCTACAGCGTGCTGGACATGGTTCACGCCTTTGAGAAGGCCAATGGTGTCAAGGTCCCGTACCAGATCGTCGGCCGCCGTCCCGGCGACCTGCCCACCTGCTACGCAGACCCGGCCAAGAGCGAGCGCGTCCTTGACTGGAAGGCGGAAAAGAATCTGGAAGACATGTGCCGTGACTCCTGGAACTGGCAGTCAAAGAATCCCATGGGGTACGGGGAATAAAGAACAGCAAAAAAACACATCGGCCGTCCATTTGGATGGCCGATGTGCTTTTATAGTTTCAGATTTCCCGTTTCTCATAAAACCGGATGGACAGCAGCCATGAGACGGCGAAGATGACCATTGCCAGAATCGGAAGCAGTGCAATGGGGAGGGAGACACCGGACAAGTCCGGTGTGTCCAGAATGGCGGCGAGGCCGCAGAAAATACCAACCACGCCGATGAAGACAATGCGGCCCTTCTGCGCGCCGAATTTGAACAGCGGCGGCATGGTCAGCGCGTAGGACAGCAGGGAGATCATGGCAAGCACTGCCAGCTGGTCAGTCAGGTCGGCCGGATTGAACGCGCCGCTCCGGCAGAGCCGGACGACGGCGGCGACGGCGGACAGCAGGAAAATGGTACCGGCGCAGATCAGGCTCATGATGTACTTTCCGGAGACGTATTGCCGCCGGGTCACCGGGAGGGTGTCGCAGTAGGTGAGCCAGTGCTCCGCATCGTCATAGGCCAGCAGGTTCACCGGCAGGACGCTGCTGAGAATGCAGGGATAGTAGATGAAAAAGGGCGACTGCCCGTCCGAAGAAAAGGCGGAAAAGAGAATAAACGCCAGCAAAAACAGGGGCATCAGCCGACAGTAACTCCAAAGCAGGTAAAAATCCTTCCGAATCAAACCCTTCATTTCAGTGTTCCTCCTTTGCCATGAAAATGAACAGCTGCTCAATATCTACCGGGCTGAACGTGGGATTTCCGGGGACGCCCGACCGCTTCACCAGAAGCTCGCAGCCGAGGGGTGACACCCGCTTGCCGACGATGGCGGAAGCGGGAATGGCTGCCGCGTCCTGAGCGGTGCAGTGAAGAACCCCGTATTCCTCCTTCAGCCGGTCTTTTTCCTCGCAGAGGATAAGCCTGCCTTTGTGCAGGAAGGCAATGTAGTCGCAGATCTTTTCCAGGTCGCTGACAATGTGGGAGGAGATCAGAATGGCGTGATTCTCGTCCCGGGTGAATTCGTTGAAAATGTCCATGACCTCGTCCCGGACGACCGGGTCAAGGCCGCTGGTGGCCTCGTCCAGAATCAGAAGCCGGGGGTGGTGGGACAGGGCGACGGCAATGCCAAGCTTCATTTTCATGCCCCGGGAAAAATCCTTGAATTTCTTATCCGCCGGAACGGCCAGCCGGGTCAGATAGTCGGAAAAGACCGCTTCGTCCCAGCTGCGGTAAATGCCCTGCATGATCTTGCCTACCTGCCGGGCGGTGAGACAGGCGGAGATGCCCACCTCGTCCAGCACCACGCTGATCTCTTCCTTGGACAGACACAGGTTCTCCCGGTTGTCCCGGCCCAAAATGGTGACGGTGCCGCCGTCCCGGGAAATGGTGTTGAGAATCAGCTTGATGGTGGTGCTTTTTCCCGCACCGTTTTCGCCCACAAGCCCCATAATGCAGCCCCAGGGCAGGGTCAGGTTCAGATGATTCAGGGAAAAACCGGTGTAGTGCTTGGTTAAATCCCGTATTTCCAATGCGTTCATGTTCAATCCTCCATGGCAAATTTGACCATATCCAGAACTTCCTGCTCACTCAGGCCGACGGACTGGGAAAGGCGGACGATCTGGTCAATGTGATTTTCGATGTTTTTCAGGGTCTCCTCCCGGAGCAGCTCCACATTTTTGGGAGCCACGAAGCAGCCCTTGGCGGCGATGGTGTAGATGAAGCCCTCTTTTTCCAGCTCGTCGTAGGCGCGCTTGGTGGTGATGACGCTGATGCGCAGATCCTTGGCGAGATTCCGGATGGAGGGCAGGGCTTCGTGCTCCTGAAGCTCGCCGCTGATGATCTGTGCTTTGATCTGGGAGTAGATCTGGTCGTAAATGGGAAGGCTACACTTGTTGTCGATCAATACGGTCACTTTGGCACCTCACTTCTGTTACAACTGTATATGTGCAGTATATACAGATATAACAGATTTGTCAAGTACTTGGGCAAAAAAACTTCATGCATAAGCATCGCACCATGAAAAAGTGCAGATGCCGGTGCATGAAGTTTTTGCGCATCATTTCCGGTTGCCCCGAAGGGGCGAGGAAATGGCGCATTTCTTATTTTGCTATGCTTTTTGCATAGCAAAATATCCCAGCCTGAAAGGCTGGGATATTATGAAATTACAGAACTTTGGACAGAAAATCCTGCAGACGGGGATTCTGGGGATTGCCGAAAAGCTGGGCAGGGGAGCCCTGTTCCAGAACCTTTCCGTCGTCCATGAACAGCACCCGGTTGCCGACCTCACGGGCAAAGCCCATCTCGTGGGTGACGACCACCATGGTCATGCCGGTCTCTGCCAGCTCCTTCATGACGGCCAGAACCTCGCCGACCATTTCCGGGTCGAGAGCGGAGGTGGGTTCGTCAAAAAGCATGACCTTGGGGTTCATGGCCAGCGCCCGGACGATGGCAATACGCTGCTTCTGGCCGCCGGAGAGCTGGTTGGGATAGGCGTCCGCCTTTTCTTCCAGACTGACCCGGCGCAGCAGCTGGGTGGCCTTGTCGTCCGCTTCCGCCTGCGTCATCAGACCGGTGCGCACGGGGGCGAGGGTGATGTTCTTGCGGATGGTCATGTTGGGGAAGAGGTTGAAGTGCTGGAACACCATGCCCATTTTCCGACGAACCACGTCGATGTCCGTCTTTGGGTCGGTGATGACCTCGCCGTCAAAGGTGATGGTGCCGGAGGTGGGTTCTTCCAGCAGGTTCAGACTGCGCAGGAACGTGGACTTGCCGGAACCGGAGGGGCCGATGATGACCATTTTGTCCCCGGGGTAAATGTGTTCGGAAATGTCCTTGAGAACCAGATGGTCGCCGAAGGATTTGCTCAGATGCTTAACGTCTATCACTTTGACGCAGCCTCCTTTCTAGTAAACTTTGCAGCCAGCTGAATACCATGACCAGCAGCAGATAGATACAGGCGATGCCGATGAGGGGGAACATCTGCTCGTAGGTTCGGCCGTAGATGGCCTGAGCGGCGTAGACCATTTCCTTGCCGCCGATGACGGTGATGAGGGAGGTGTCCTTCAGCAGCATGATGAACTCGTTGCCGAGGGCGGGGAGAATTGCCTTGAATGCCTGCGGAATGACGATCAGACGCATGGTGTCGATGTAGCCGAGGCCAAGGCTCCGTCCCGCTTCGGCCTGACCGGGGTCAAGGGACATGAGACCGCCCCGGATGATCTCTGCCAGAACGCGCTGCACTTCCCCGTTGACACGGGTATTTTTTACACTATTTTTTCTCATTCTTATTCCTTCTTAAAATAACTCCCTACCGTGGTACCTCCACCATGATGTAGGCTTCTACGATATCCAGCTCCTGCATCTTGTCAAAGCCTTCGAATACGAGACCACACTCATATCCTGCCTTAACTTCCTTCACATCATCCTTGAATCTCTTCAGGGAAGCCAGGTTGCCCTCGAAGATCTGCTCGCCCTCACGGGTGATACGAACTTTACAGCCTCTCTGGAAGACACCGTCTAAGACATAGGAACCGGCAATGTTACCGATAGCGGATGCCTTGAAGATCTGACGAACCTCTGCATGACCGATCACCTTCTCCTCGTATACGGGATCCAGCATACCCTTCATGGCAGCTTCCACGTCTTCGATCGCCTGGTAAATAACCTTATACAGACGGATATCTACCCCTTCCGTCTCCGCAGTCGCCTTTGCTGTCGCATCCGGACGAACGTTGAAGCCGATGATGATCGCGTTGGAAGCGCTCGCCAGCGTAACGTCGGACTCGTTGATCGCGCCTACGCCGCCGTGGATACATTTGACAACGATTTCCTCGTTGGAAAGCTTCGTCAGGCTCTGCTTGACTGCTTCCACGCTGCCCTGTACATCCGCTTTGACAATCAGGTTCAATTCCTTTAAATTGCCTTCCTGGATCTGGTTGAACAGATCGTCCAGGGACATTCTGGATTTGGTCTCTTCCAGTTTCTTTTCCTTGTTCTGCTCGATAAATGCCTCTGCGTAGGATTTTGCTTCCTTATCGCTTTCATGTGCCAGGAATACGTCGCCTGCTTCCGGCACGTCGGACAGACCGAGGATTTCGACAGGCATGGACGGACCGGCTTCTTTGACACGGCGTCCCTTGTCGTCTACCATCGCGCGGACCTTACCGCTCGAAGAACCTGCGGAAACGAAATCGCCGACATGCAGCGTACCCTTCTGAACCAGCACGCTTGCCACAGGGCCGCGTCCCTTATCCAGCTGAGCCTCCAGCACAATGCCTCTCGCCATACGGTTCGGATTTGCCTTTAATTCCATCACCTCAGCAGTCAGAAGGATCATCTCAAGCAGCTGCTGGATCCCTTCGCCGGTCTTTGCGGATACCGGTACAAATACCGTGCTGCCGCCCCAGTCTTCTGCAACCAGCTCGTACTCCGTCAGCTCCTGCTTTACGCGGTCCACGTTTGCATTGGGCTTATCGATCTTGTTGACTGCAACGATAATTTCAATTCCGGCAGCTTTTGCATGGTTGATTGCTTCTACCGTCTGGGGCATTACGCCGTCGTCTGCCGCAACAACCAAAACTGCAATATCGGTCGCATTCGCGCCGCGCATACGCATTGCAGTGAACGCTTCATGTCCGGGTGTATCCAGGAAGGTAATCGCCTGACCATTGATCTGTACGGTGTACGCACCGATATGCTGCGTGATGCCTCCTGCCTCGCGGTCTGTTACGTTCGTCTTACGGATCGCATCCAGCAAAGAGGTTTTACCGTGGTCAACGTGACCCATAACACAGATGACAGGCGGTCTGGAAACCATATCCTCGTCTGCTTCCTCATCCTCTTTTAACAGCTCTTCAATGACGTCAACCTTGACTTCCTTCTCGCAGATGATGTCGTAGTCGATTGCGATGTTTTCCGCGTCTTCATAGGAGATTTCCTGGTTCACAGTTACAATCTTGCCCTCCAGGAACAGCTTCTTGATGATGGCTGCAGGCTGCATCTTCATCTTTTCCGCCAGCTCTTTGATCGTAATGTTGTCGCCGACGGTGATTACCTTGATGGTCTCTTCCGGTTCAACCGGCTTGGGTTCGGGCTTGATAAAGCGGCCTGCCTTCTTTGCATTTTTCAGTGCTGCTGCGCCGTCTTCTTCGTAAATCGCGTCTCTTCTCGATTTCTTGTCGCGCTCCTGCTGGTTAAGACGGCGATCGTCTCTGCGCTTTTCCGTATCCTTTGCCGGAGCTTCTGCTGCAAAGCCTTTACCTGCTGCCGGCTTGCGGAATCGATTGTCCTGCCGTCCATCGCCGTTCTGAGGGCGTCCGCCATTTGAACCAGGACGGTTATTGCCCGCACCAGGGCGGCCACCGCCTGCAGGGCGATTATAGCCCTGATTATCTCTTGCACCGCCGTTATTACCCGGACGGTTCTGGTCTCTTCTTGCTCCATAACCGGATGTCCTTTCCTGACCCTGACCATCTCTGCGGGCAGACTGGTTTCTG
>OLOU01002461.1_pt1 | contig 10441 bp, 6 predicted proteins | sample 1672101 | NCBI WGS metagenome assembly OLOU01 (sample SAMEA3136645, study PRJEB25190) | human gut metagenome | biome: human gut; feature: human-associated habitat; material: faeces | place: Austria | collected 2013
CTGGTGGAGCTGCTGGCCGGAAGGGACAACGGAAAAGACAGCAAAAGCTCGCTGGCAGCCATCGGAACGTTGTATGAAATTCTCGGATGCCTGATAGAATACGGCAGGTCAAAAAGCAGTGCAAAGGTCAGTCCGGACAGCGGGTTTGGTCAGATTTTAATCTATGTGAATCATCATTATACGGAAAAACTCAGCCCGGCAGCACTGAGTGCGCAGTTTGGATATCATGAGGCGTATTTCTGCAGGCGCTTTCGGGAGCTGACAGGCATTACCTTTTCGGAATATGTCCGTGCGCTTCGGATGGAGTATGCACAGAAGCTTTTGAAGGAATCAGAGGATGAGGTAGGGACAGTGGCCTGGAAATGCGGCTACCCGGACGGAAGCTATTTTACACGGGAGTTTCGGAAGATGTATGGGTTTACACCATCGCAGTTCCGGCGGATAACGCGGTGAACTGTAGCGTTTCTGCAGATGTGAGGAAACACAGCAGTGAAAAAAAGCTGTACAACAAAAACACCGCAGTCTATAATGAAAAAAACGGATCGGGAGGGAGAAAATGTTATGCAGGCATTATTTGATGCCGTAAACGCGATTTGCGGCAAAATTCAGGTTGTATCAGATCTGTTCTGGGAGTTTCCGACCAACTTCGGATGGTATGCGGCGATCCCGATCTTTGGAAATTTCAGTCTGGCGATCATTTTGCTGGTCGGTACTGGAATTTATCTGACATTTCGGTTCCGGTTTGTACAGGTGCGGAAATTTAAGTACGGCTTAAAAGTGCTCCTTCACAGCAAAGCAGCGACGAAGACCGGTATTTCAGCGCTGGCGGCATTTTTGCTGTCTACGGCGATGCGGGTAGGACCGGGAAATATTCTTGGTGTGACGGGTGCGATTTCGATCGGTGGTCCGGGCGCACTGTTCTGGATGTGGCTGTCGGCGTTTTTCGGGATGTCCACAGCCTTTGCAGAATCCACGCTGTCCCAGATTTTTAAAGAAAAAAGAGATGGGCAGTATGTCGGCGGACTTCCTTTCTATGGAAGAAGACTGTTAAACAATGCAGCGTGGGCCGGTGTTGCACTGAGCGTGCTCTACATTGTCTATGCCTTTTTGTGCTTCCCGGCGCAGGGCTTTAATACCATCTCCGCAGTCGGTGCCATTGCAAATGAGATCACCGGGACGACGATTGCGACCAATTCGACGCTGTATTGGATTTCCTTCGTGGTACTGATCCTGATTGCTGCACTGATCAGCTTTGGTGGCATTAAAAAAGTGACAAAGGTAACGGATCTGCTGGTTCCTGTGATGGCGGTGATCTATGTGCTGACCGTAGTTGTGCTGGTTGTCTGCAACTTTACGCGGATTCCGTGGTTTTTTCAGGCGGTATTTGGACAGGCATTTTCGCCGGATGCCGTATTTGGCGGAGCCTTCGGCACAGTCCTTAGCCAGGGCATCAAACGCGGTCTGATGTCCAACGAGGCAGGTCAGGGTACCATTACGATGCCTGCGGCGGCTGCGGATGCAAATCATCCCTGCGATCAGGGCTGCGTTCAGGCCATCGGCGTTTTTCTGGATACGATTGTGATCTGTACGCTGACCGGATTTGTGGTGATTATGGGAAGGATGTGGACGACAGACCGTGCGGCGGAGTGGTTTGATATGGGCAAGCTGGACAAATTCCTGGCATCCTGCGGAGAGCTGACCGGACAGAGCGGCGCTTATCAGATCGTAACGTTTTTAGTGAGCATCTGCTTTGGTCTGTTTGCATTTACCTGTCTGATCGGCTTTATGTCCTTTACGGAAATGTGCGCGGTGCGGATTTCTTCGCGCAAGGGTTTTATTGTTTTGATCCGGCTGCTGTGCCTGTTCGTCATTTCCTTTGGCGTCATTACCAATATCGCGGGAATGGATCTGGGCGCGCTCTGGGATTTAAGCGATTTTGCCAATATTCTGATGGTTTACTGCAACCTGCCGCTGCAGTATCTTGGTCTGAAGTATGTAACCCGGGCGTGGAAGCACTTCGAAAAACAGGACGGCACGCCCTTTACGTCTGAAATAGCAGGAATCGATGTGCCGGTCTGGGAGGAAAAAGCCGGAAAAGCATAACGGGTACTTTCACAGAAAGAAAGGCTGACGCGGTCAGAAAAACAGCCGCCGGGGCGGCAGAATGGGAGGGTATATGGATTACGCACTGTATCAGAAAATTTCAAAGGTCACGCTGGGAAAGCAGCCGGCGGACCTGGTATTAAAAAATCTGAAGCTGGTGGATGTATTTACAGGGGAGATCGTGGAGTCAAACGTTGCAGTCAAGGACGGTCTGATCGCGGGGGTGTCGAGACGTTACCGCGGAAAAAAGGAGATCGACCTCGGTGGAAAATATCTTGCACCGGGCTTTATCGACGCACATCTGCATCTGGAATCCACCATGGTTACGCCCAACGAGCTGGTCAGCACGGCGGCGCGTTTCGGGACGACGACATTTATCGTAGATCCCCATGAGGCGGCGAATGTCAGCGGTGCGGCCGGGATTGACTATATTCTTGATCAGACGGAAAAATCTCCGGCGAACGTCTATGTCATGATGCCGTCCTGTGTACCGGCGACGCATGTGGACGATAACGGCGGTATTTTTTCCGCAAACGATATGTATCCGTACGTCCGCAATCCGCGGGTTCTGGGACTGGGGGAAGTGATGGATGATCCGGGGGTTATCAACGGCGACGAGAGCATGTTTTCCAAACTGCTGCTGTTTGAAAACCGGACGATTGACGGACATGCCCCTTATCTGCCGAACCGGGAGCTGAGCGCTTACAAGATGGCGGGGGTGGATACCGACCATGAAGCGACCAGCTTTGAATATGCACTGGAAGAGGTGCGCCGTGGCATTCATGTCCATATCCGTGAGGGCAGCGCAGCCCACAACCTGAAGGATATCGTAGAGGGCATTGTCCGCACCGGAATCGATACGGAATATTTTTCCTTCTGTACGGACGACAAGCATATCGAGGATATTTTACGGGACGGCCATATCAGCTACAACGTAAAGCTTGCGGTTTCCCTCGGCATGAATCCGGTTCAGGCGATCAAAATGGCGACGATCAACACTGCAAAATGCTATGGTTTAAAGCATCTGGGCGCGATTTCCCCGGGCTTCCAGGCGGACTTTGTTGTGCTGGATAATCTGCAGGATCTGAATGTGACAGATGTGTTCTATAAAGGAAAGCTTGTAGACCGGAATGCGCCGATCCGTGTAAAAACGTGCGGCAGAGCGTTGAAACATACGGTACACCTCGACAAGGTGAAGGCAGAGCAGTTTGTGCTTCCGATTGGAAAAAAGAAGACCCATGTAATCGGCATCAATCCGTCCCAGATCACCACAGAGGATCTGGCGGTTTCCCTGCAGCCTGCGGCAAATTATGTTCCGACGGACGGCTATTCCAAGGTTGCGGCCGTGGAGCGGCATCATAATACCGGAAAAATCGGCGTTGCAGTGGCAAAGGGCTACGGCATCCGAAACGGCGCAGTGGCATCTTCCGTATCCCACGATTCCCATAACATCATCGTCATCGGGGACAATGACCGCGACATGGCATTGGCAGTGGACGAAATCATCCGAACGCAGGGCGGTTATACCGTTGTGGAAAACGGCGAGGTATTCGAAACGCTGCCGCTTCCGATCATGGGACTGATGAGCGACGCCGGGTTTGAGTCTGTCAATGAGACTTTAGGCCGGATGATTAAAAAAGCGCATGAAATGGGCGTTCCGGCGGATATCGAGCCGTTCATCACATTATCGTTTTTGGCACTTCCCGTCATTCCGGCGCTGCGCATTACGCCGCGCGGTCTGTGCCTGCTGACCGCGAAGGGACCGGAAATTCTGCAGGAGTAAAGCCAGACTGGAAAGCGCCTGCAAAAAAAGTTTTTATGGAGGAACTTATGGATATAAAAGAAAAAATTCATGAACTGTCAGAGGAAATGATTCAGAATCTGGGACGTCTGGTTGCGGTGGATTCACAGCTCGGCACGCCCGAAGAAGGCAAGCCCTTTGGCGAAGGCCCGGCAAAAGCCCTTGAGGTTGGCTTAAAAATTGCTGATGAGCTCGGCTTTCAGACGGTCAATCTGGACAACTACTGCGGCTATGCAGAGATGGGCGAAGGAAAAGAGATTATCGGTATCGCCGGACATCTCGATATCGTGCCGGTGGGTGGCGACTGGACCCACGATCCCTTCGTGCTGACCCGTGAGGGCGATTATGTATACGGCCGTGGAACGACTGACGATAAGGGACCCGTTCTGGAAGCGCTTTATGCGATGAAGCTGCTGCGGGATTCCGGCGTGAAGTTAAATAAAAGAGTCCGCCTGATCATGGGCTGTAATGAGGAAACCGGTTCGAAGTGCATGGCGCATTATAATGAAGTGGAAGAGGAGCTGTCCTGCGGCTTTACGCCGGACGCGAACTTCCCCTGCATCCACGGCGAAAAGGGCCACATGTCAATGATGGCGTATTCCAAACATACGAAGATCCTTTCCATGAACGGCGGTTTTGTTACAAATGCGGTTTGCGATTCCTGCACGACAGTGATTCCTGCGGCAGCAGGTCTGAAGGAAAAGCTGGAAAAAGAGCTGGCTGAGACGAAGCTTCAGGAGTACCGCGTGACAGAAGAAAATGGAGAGATCACAATTTATGCAAAGGGAGTGCCTGCACATGCCAGTACGCCGACGCTGGGGGTCAATGCTGCAGGTGTAACCTTTGAGTGTCTGGAAAAGGCAGGCTTTGAAGATGATTTTGTCACCTTTTATAATACCCATCTCGGAACTGCCTGCGACGGCTCCGGTATCGGCTTAAAGGTTTCCGATGCTTATGGCGACCTGACGTTCTGCAATGGTATCGTTAAAACCCAGGACGGCGTGATTTCCTGCACGATTGATATCCGTGTTCCGGTTACCTTAAAGCCCGACGAGGTCCGCAAGCTGTGCGAGGATAAGCTGGAGGATGAGAACGGACGGATCGAGATTCTGGACATCGGCGATGGATTATTTTTCCCGAGAGAGTCCCCTCTCGTAGAAGCCCTGTACAAGGCGTATGTAGATGTGACCGGCGACACCGCAAACGAGCCGATGGTCATCGGCGGCGGAACCTATGCGAAGTCCCTGAAAAATATCATCGCCTTCGGTCCTGAAAAGCTCGGAATCGATTATCGCATTCATGGTGCGGACGAGTATATCCTTGTATCCGGCATGGAGGAAGCTGTGCTGGTATACATGGAAGCCATTAAGAACCTGCTGGCGATTTAAGTATTCCTGTATGGATTAGGATTTTTACCTGCACATTTCTTGACTAATATACATTGAAAATGTATAATTATTCATCGTGGCAGGAAGATATATGTTCAGAGGGGCTGCAGCTGCCATAAAAAAGATTCATGGTCATTAAAGTTTCAGCAAAATAAAGGAGTAATCACAAATGGCAAGTTTATGGGGCGGAAGATTTGAAAAAGACATGGATGATATTGTAAAAAAATACAATGCATCTATTTTCTTTGACCAGAGAATGTACAACGAGGACATCGACGGCAGCATCGCGCATGTGACCATGCTTGGAAAGCAGGGCATCGTATCCAATGAGGAAAAAGATCAGATCATCGCAGGTCTGGAAGAAATCCGCAAGGAGATTGCGGAAGGAAAGATCCTGTTTACCGTAGAAGACGAAGACATCCATATGGGCATCGAGAGCCGTCTGATTGACAAAATCGGAGACGTGGGCAAAAAGCTTCATACCTCCAGAAGTCGTAACGATCAGTGCCAGGTAGATATCCGCCTGTATCTGAGAAAAGAAATTTATGAGATTTTGAACAGCCTGTGCTATCTGGAAAGCGTAATTCTGGAAAAGGCGGAAAAATATGAAGATAAGATTACAGTAGGCTTTACCCATCTTCAGCACGCACAGCCGATCACGATCGGTTTTGTTTTTATGGCATATTTCCAGATGTTTAAAAGAGATATGGAACGTCTGACGGATACGCTGGAGCGTCTGAATTATAATCCGCTGGGGGCGTGTGCACTGGCAGGAACAACGATGCCCATCGACCGTCATTTGACGAGCGAGCTGCTTTCCTTTACTGCACCGACGGAAAATGCCATGGATACAGTCAGCGACCGGGACTACAGCCTGGAATTTTTGAGCGATGCTTCCATTTCCATGATGCACCTGTCCCGCTGGGCGGAGGAATTTGCATGGTGGAACTCTTCCGAGTTTTCCTATATCGTAATCGACGACAGCTTTTGTACCGGCAGCAGCATTATGCCCCAGAAGAAAAACCCGGATATGGCGGAGCTGATCCGCGGCAAGGTTGGTCGTGTATACGGCGATCTGATGCAGCTGTTGACCGTTATGAAGGGAACTCCGCTTGCTTATAACAAGGACTTCCAGGAGGATAAGGAGAGCCTTTTCGATGCGATCGACACCTGGAAAGCGACAATCGATATTTTTGCAAAGATGCTGGACAAGACCGAATTCCGGATGGATCAGATCGAAAAACAGCTTGGAAAAGGCTTCTTAAATGCGACGGATATTGCAGAGCATTTTGCAAAGCAGGGCATTCCGTTCCGGGAAGCACATGCTATCGTAGGACATATGGTAAAAGCATGTGAGAAGAAGGGCTGTGACCTTGAAGATCTGACAGACGAAGAGCTGCAGGCGATCGACAAGCGCGTGACCAAAGAGCTGCTGGGTGACATCAGCATCAAGTCCTGTGTCAATGCCCGCGTATCCTTCGGAGGAACGGCACCTTCTGAGGTACATCGTCAGATCGAGGTTGGCCGTCAGTGGTTAAACAGCCTGGAACGGTAAGGAAGCAAGCGCACGCTGTCGGCGGCGATCATGGAAATTCATGAAAAAGCGACGAATCAGGAATTGAATTTTGAAAAATTGCGATCGAGCATAAATTTGTGCTGCGAGGTGTGTTTATGGGACACCTCAGATGCTATGATGGAACCAGATAAGAAAAATTCTTACTGGTTCTTTTTCAATTCATGACAATAGAATGCTCGCAGAGTGTGTATTCTATTGTTCATGACAATAGAATGCTCGCAGAGTGTACATTCTATTGTTCATGACAATAGAATGCTTGCAGAGTGTACATTCTATTGTTCATGACAATAGAATGCTTGCAGAGCGTGCATTCTATTGTTTGAGGCACCGGACGGAAAAATTGTGAAATATGACATATTTCAGGTCAGAAAAAATGTAATAAAGTGGATGGAATAGGTAAGAAAAAATGCGATATACTATATCTGAACAGGGAGGCATTTTGAATGAATCAGAAAGACAGAACAGAGATGGAGAAGAAAACGTTCCATGCGGCGGAAACTTTTAATGGCCGCACGGAGCAGTTAAAAGAATATTTAAGGCGTCTGGGTGCAGGCGAGGCGCTGGAAAGTGTCCGGGCAGATTTTGTAAAGCAGTTCAGCGATGTTGAGGCGTCTGAAATCATGCAGGCGGAACAGAAGCTTTTAAAAGAAGGAACGCCGCTTACAGAGGTTCAGAAACTCTGTGACGTGCATTCAGCGCTGTTTCACGGTGCAACGAAAGAAGAACGGATCGCCAATGCGGAGAAAGAGGTCGAGGCATCCAGGAAGAGAATCGCAAATGCAGAAGACGGAGCTGATGCGTCTTTGAAAAGGGAAAAGCTGCAGGAAGAGCTGGCAAAACGCGAAAAATTTGAAAAAAAGGAATATTCGGACAAGCATACAAAAGCGGCGGAGCTGATCGCAATTGTCGGACATCCTCTTTACACGTTTACGAAAGAAAACGAAGCGCTGGCAGAGCTTTTAAAGCAGTTTAAAGAATCCCGGTCGGAAGAACTTTTGTTAAAAATCCGGGACTTATCGGTTCATTATGCGAAAAAGGGCGATCTGTTATATCCGCAGTTAAAGGTAAAATACGGTATTTCCGGTCCGTCTGATGTGATGTGGACAGTGGATGATGAAATCCGGGACGATCTGGGCATACTGATGAAGGAAAGTCCACGAAGTGCGGACTGGAATACGCGCTTGGACGGCGTATTAAAACGCGCGGAGGAAATGATTTACAAAGAGCAGAATATTTTGTTTCCGATCTGTGCCGTAAATTTTACAGAAGACGAGTGGAAAGGTATCTATCAGGACGCGAAGGATTATGCGGTTTGCTTTGGGGCAGAGCCGGAGGTGTGGGACAGAGCGGAGAATGTTGGACGAAGTGAGTTTGGCTGGCGGCGCAGCGCAGATGGACAGCAGGGCTCTGCAGGGCAGAAAAACGCCGCCGGTGAAATTATGATGCCGGGCGGGCACATGACGCTGGAACAGCTTACCGCGCTTTTAAATACGGTTCCGCTGGAAATCAGCTTTATCGATACGGAAAATATCAATCGTTTCTTCAATGAAGGTCCGAAGGTGTTCAAACGCCCTGCAATGGCGATTGATCGGGAAGTATTTTCCTGTCATCCGCCCAAAATCGAACCTATGGTACGCGCAATTATCGAGGATTTTCGCAACAACAAAAGGAATCGTGTCCCTGTCTGGATGGAGAAAGGCGGACGCACGATGCTGGTAACTTATATGGCTGTCCGGGATAAGAACGGAAAGTACCTCGGTACGGCGGAATTTGTGCAGGATATGGAGTTTGCAAAGGAGCATTTTGGCAAATAGGCCCAGACGGGGAGCGGCCAGCGTTGCTGATTTTCAGCGTATAAGTCCGGCGAACTTCACAGCGTAAAGGCGGTAAAGCAGTTTAAGATGGCGCTGCTTCTGACGCTGGAATAAGCAGGCAGGTGCGATTTTTTAAAAGAAAATGGGCGGTTTTTCTGAAACTTTTGGCAGCAAACAATAGAATGCACGCTCTGCGAATATTCTATTGTCATGAATTGAAAAAGGTGATGCAGAATCTTGAAAACAGGGGATTTTGCATCACCTTTTTTGCGGAGTTTATAGTACAATGATGACGAAAGGCAGGAAACAGCTATGTCACTATTTAAGAAAAAGTCATCTGCAAAATCCTATGATAAAGACACACAAAAACCTGTGATCAAAGCCAGTATCTGCAATGGGGAACAGGTTGCCGGTTTCAAGGATCTCCATACCGGGAAATTCGAAGAAGTGATGCTGATCTGCAGCGCAGCCGATCTTGACGCTTTCAGGGCCATGTACGGGATAACAGAAGAAATCACCAAAGAATACTGATTTACGAAAAGAGGGAACAACCATTGAGCGAAACATCAGAAAAACGGCTCGAAAAAGTCCGTTTCATGAACATGTGCATGATTCAGGACGGCAGAGGAAATGTGCTGGCGCTGGATAAAGTAAACGACAGCTACACCGGAACGACCTTTCCAGGCGGTCATGTGGAACCAGGAGAATTATTTTTTCAGTCTATGATCCGGGAGGTTTGGGAAGAAACGGGACTTACGATCGAAAATCCGGAATTTTGCGGATTCTGCCTGAAGTCCACGCAGTGCATTTTTGACCGCCGGATCACTTAAATTCCCTTCAAAATCCACGAAAAAACGGTATTCCCATTTCCGCTGCGAAATCGGCCGGGATTCGATCTTTGTCATGTTCAGATCGTTGTAAATAAAATGTGCCAATGCATTGTAAAGAGAACCGCTTTGATGCGGCAGTTCCATGCATACGCTGATTTTCTGTGCATCCTTTACAAAGCGTTTCTGACCGGAAATAATAACAAAACGTGTCGTATTGCCCCGGGCGTCAAAAATGCCTTCTTTTAAGATCTGCAGTCCGAAGTGTTCTGCTGCATATGGGCTTCCGACGGCTGCCATCGTCAAATCACCGCTCTCAGATACTTCTTTTGCAGCGGCGGCCGTATTCAGTCGTTCCTCTGTTTTCCAGTTTTCATTGGAATCGAGAAAGCGGCGGCACTGGGCCAGTGCCTGCGGGTGGGAAATCACGGTGCGGATCTCCTCAGCCTTTGCTCCCGGCAGTGCCATCAGCACATGCTCCACCGGCAATTCCTGCTCACCGACGATGTAGTGCGGATATTCCACCAGAAGATCATAAATATCGGATACAATGCCTGCTGTGGAGTTCTCGATCGGAAGCACAGCGTAATCAGCCTCGCCCTTTGTGATCGCCTCCATCGCCTCTTTCCAGGTATCTACGTGAAAGCTTGTAATCGTATCATCGAAAAATTCTTTCATGGCACCGAAGCTATAGGCGCCCTCCACACCCTGGAAGACAACTCTTCTGCCGTGCGTCGGGAGATGGTCAACCTGTGTGTAATCGGTCATCTCCTCGCCGCCGTTCTCGGTCAGCAGCTGATACTGGCGCTTCCGGCTGATCGACATGATCTGCTGGAACAGCTCCTGGATGCCTTTTGTATTGAATGCATTTGTTCCCTCGCCTGTCAGCTTTTCCAGCTTCTGGCGCTCACGTTCCGCATCAAAAACGGCTT
>OLOU01002462.1_pt1 | contig 10432 bp, 6 predicted proteins | sample 1672101 | NCBI WGS metagenome assembly OLOU01 (sample SAMEA3136645, study PRJEB25190) | human gut metagenome | biome: human gut; feature: human-associated habitat; material: faeces | place: Austria | collected 2013
TGATAAATCCTCCGTTCCCGATGCTCCGTCGAGCTTCCGCAGTGTACAGGACGAGAGCAATGCGGCAAGCGAAAGTGCGGCTGCCGCCGCCTTGACAAGTTTTTTCATTTCTCCTCCTTTTGCCGAGGTCTGCGGCGGCACCGCGCAATTCCGATTTACCGTATCTCATGTGCGGCGCCGCCTTTTAAATACGTTTTAATAATATAATACCATGTAGTTTTATGATATATTTAACGCAGTTGTTAATATTCTGTGTCAGCTTTAAACGGTTTATTCGACTTCAAACAAAACCTTGTGAGAGAATGTCTTCATGCCGTCCGAAACGAATACCGCCTCTTCAAGGACATATTCACCGATCTCGGATGCGACAAGGGGAAGTGTAAAGACGCGGGGCGCATCTTTTCCGATATAGAGAGTGAGTTTTCCGTTGATGCTTGCATCCGCGAACACATTACCGTCCTCCACAGAAATGTATGAGTAGACCGTCTTAAGCGAATTCGGCAAGGCTATTCTGAGCTCTCCGCTCTTTATTTCGGATGCGGAAAGATCGACCGTAAGCACTGCGTCTCCGTATTGGCTGATGCGATCGGGCAGCGAAAGCGAAATCCCGTAATCCTTTTCATTCTCCCGATCCCCGTCGGGCTTTCTCTCGCAGCAGTATGCGACGCTTATTCCCTCCGTGGCATCGCTGAGCTTCACCTCGGCATCTCCTCCGGTGGGGACGGGCAGCATGACTGTTTCGAATTCCGACACATCGATCTTCTTTTTGAAATCTCCGGATTCAACGGTAACGCTGTATACATCATCATCCGAGGAAACGAGCGCTTTCAGGCAGGCGATCGCCGCGAACGGGAGATACTCGCGCGTCGGGTCCTCATCGATCATGGCGCTTACCTTTTCATAAAGTCCGCTGCGGTCAACGAACGACGCGCATAACGCAAGGATCGCCGACCATTCGTCCGATTCGGGAAGGTCTTTCGCCGTGTCGTACATCTCCGATGCGGTTTTGTATTCGCCGAGCATCGCAAACGAAAGCGAAAGCAGTGCAAAATCTCCGGCATCGGCATCCTCGTCATTCTCAAGCAGTGCTTTCAGATAAAGCAGATCGTCGAGCACCGCGCTGCGCTTTGCCGCGCCGATGAGGCAGCTTCTGAGCAGTGAGTCGATATCCGACACCTCGGATATCGGCCGCGGCGAAAGAGACACCTGAGAAACGGTTTCCGGTGTAAAGTAGAGCGAGAGTGCGGTGAGCACCTCATCCGGCTCGGAATTTTCGAGCTGTTTGAGCATGAACGAATCGGTATACTTATACAGCTTGATCTGCGGCACCGCGCAGTCGTCGCCGAAACCCGAATTGCAAAGCTGTGCGCCGTATCTCGCGCCGATCATCGTATCAAAGCGCGGCGACACGTTATTCTTGAGGAATTCGACGAGGTGCTTTGCACGGACCGTGTTTTCCGACGATATCTCAAGCATCGCGGGATCGGAGAGCGTCTCTATCACGCCCGCACCGTCGGTCAGTGTGCAGAAGCTTCTTTCCGCGATGCCCTGTGCCGTGCGGATAACGTCCGCCGTATAGATGATCTCATCCGTAAGCTCGCCCGCCGACACCTTGATACGGACGGTGTGCTCTCCCGCATCGAGCTTTCCGAAATTCACGGAGACGGGGGGATTCGTCTTGGCGGACACTCTGCGTGTTTTCTCTCCGTCGAGAGTGAACTCGAACTCCGCGTCAAGGTTTCTTTCACAAACGGCGGATGCGCTTACTGCAAAATCGTCCGCAGTCTTTACCTTTTTCGGCGGCTCCGAGCTTATGAAGAAATCAAGCGATGCGTCAACGGAGCTTTCCGTCTTGCCGACGTACATCTCCGCATCTGCGGCCTGAAGGGTGATACGGTACTCGGTCACGTTGTCGGGAAGCGTGAAGGTCACCTCAGCCTCGCCGTTTTCATCTGTCGTTACCTGACCGAAATACGCCGTGTCTCCGAAATTGCCTCTCACCTCTTCCGGACCGCCGCCGCGTCCGCCGCACATTGTTCCGGTCAGGTTGAAATCGCGGTCGGAGGAGAAGGTATACACGGGATAATACACGGGAGCGTAGATTTCGGAAATGATATCCGACCGATCCCAAACGTTTGCGAACACCGCTTCGTTGACCACGCTTACAATCACCGCCGCACGCCGTCCGCTTCCGTCGCTCTCGGCGGTCTTTATTCTGAGAGTTACCTCATCTCCGGGAGCGTAGGATTTCTTATCGCTTTCGACCGACACGTTAAGCGTGCGGCTCTCGGGTTTTGCGCTGATAAATACGGGCTTGATCCTGTTGAACACGCCGTCCTTCAGGTAAACGCCGGACACCGTTGAATTCGGGAAGCAGTCGTCCGCGAATTCGAACGAGAGATCGTCTCCCGCGTCGAGTTTATCCGCCGAAAGTATTCCGTTTGCGGAAACTATCCTTACGACCGTGCCGCCTTCGACCTTCTTCCTGCCGTCGGCAAGAAGATCTATCTTTGCAGTTTCGCCGTACGAGAGGCCGTAGGATGCAAGACCGCTCTGCATATAGGAGGAAAGGTCGGTACCGTTTTTTATAACGAATTCATATCCGTAAAGTCCGTATGCAAAGTTGTCCGAGATGTACCATTCACCCTCGGAAAGGATTCCGGTATAGAAGATTTTTTCGTTCTGACGCTTTATGCCGAAGCCGTAATCCGTCACCTTGATCGGGCGTCCCTCGGTATCGCTGAAGGTCGCGTACAGCTGATAGGAATATGTGACGTTGCCTTCGGATTCACGGAGTTCGACCGAATCGGCGGAGAATTCAAGCTTTCCGTCCTCGGTGTCAAAGCTCTTCGAATACACCGTCTGCGAAGAAGTCGCATAGCCGTATGTCGGCTCGTTTTCCTTTGTGTATTCGTTGTACTCATATCCAGCGAGATATTTCTCCGTCCGTGTTTCCGTGACGGTCAGGGTGACATTTGTATCGTACGGAACGTACTTCAGATCGGCTGCACTTACGGATTTTCTGAAGGAATCCATGTCGAGACGCTCGATATCGAGAACATATTCGCCGTCATCTCCGCTCCAATTTCCGCGGCAGTCACGCCGCAGAACGTGAACGGTCTTTGCGGGGGACTGCGGATATTTTCCGCTCTCCGCGCTTCTCAGATAAACCGGCACATATGCAATCCCCTCGAAGAAATTGCCGAGGTCGGGCACTGCCGAGAAGTGTGCGACTCCGTTTTCGTCGGTAACTGCGGTAATCTCGTCCTCTCCGGTTCCCGAGAAGGAGAGGCAGACCTTCTTTCCGACCGCCTTCATGCCGGTGATATGAGTAACGGTCACGTCGAATTCAAACGCTTCACCCTCGGCTGCGTAATCGCGCTCCGAGGCGATCTCGTATTTATAGTACTCGTTTTCGTAATTTTCGATCTCAAGACTGTGGGAGTTGAGGACAACTCCGTCGTACAAAAGCTCGACGTAAATGCTGCCCTCAAGATGAGAGTTCAATTCAAACGATGCGGTGAACGCGCCGTTTTCGTCGGGAGTCACTCTGATGCTCTGCTCTGCGGTGCGCGAGTTTCCGATTATGCGGAGTGTGAACACTCCGTCGGCACCGTCGGGAAAGCGCGACATCGGGACGTATCCCCATACGTTCACCTTATCCGTTGGCTTATAGAGATTTCTGTCGAGGTAAATGTATGTGTTCGGGTAGGTCGCCGTATTGTAGACCTGTGCTCCGACGAAAACGGGGGTGTCGCCGCCGACGACAAGGAAATCGCCGCTGTCAGCCTTTGCACCGCTTATCGTCAGTATTCCGTCGCCGTCGGTCGTATATTCCGCCGAACCGAATTCAACGGTCATTTTATCGGTCGGGGTCTTTCCGTCCTCGATCGCCCACACGAAGATATCTTCCCCGGTCATCGCGGCGTACACCGAGATCGGGTTTATCTGCACCGTCCACTCGAACACGGCAAAGCGTCCGCAGTACACGCTTGCCGCGTAGTATCCGGTACCGGGATTTTTATCGAGAGTTATCGTGCGGACGCGCGCTGCGACATCGTCGGATTCGGTGAAAGCGACCTCGCCGAGATCCTCGGCACGGACGTCGCTTGCGCCGGAGATATACTTTTCGAAATCGTCCGCATCGGCAAAGCGCTTAAGCTTTACGGACGTGACCTCTCCGCTGAAGTTTTCGGTGACGCTGTAGCGGATCTTTATCGCGTCGTCTGGGCGGTATGTGTTTATTCCGTCCGCGCTGAGAAGCTCCGGATAAATACTGCCATTCATCTCGTTTTTGTAAGTTGAGAAGGTAAACGAATACGGATTCTTCATCTCCGTTCCGTCAGCCGAGATTCTGTCGGAAAGGCTTACGGTATACGTCGTGTCCGGTTCCATCGGAGCCGACGGAGTGAAACGCCATACTCTGCCGAGGTGGAGCCACTCGCCCTCAAGCGCGGGAGTTATCACGGTCTCCTCGGGCAGATTTTCAGCGTCCGGGCAGGAAAGCTCGATCTCGATGACCGCGTTTTCGCTCACCGTCATCGCGCCGGAGGCGGGATACGTTTCGGTCACCGAAAGCTCGCTCTTCGTCTGAAAAGCCCAGCTGTAGTCGACCTCTTTATTCTTCACATACGAAAGGCTGACGACCGTATTGTCGCCGAGGCTCTTCTTCGGTGTCACCGTAAACTCATCGCTGCCCGTCTGCTGCACGGTATAGTCGATCGCGGGTTCGAGCATAAGATGACGCTCGACAAGCTCCTTCGATCCGTTCTCGGTCTTTACGACAAACGAGGTATCCCCGTCGATAAAGCTCGACGAGCTCGACGATGCGGTGACGGACACTATCGAGAAAAGGCTGTCGTCCGGGATATCGTCCGAGGGCTTATTGTTCGCATTGTCGGGAGCAGTCGTCTCCTGCGGAGGGATATCGTCGGCATCATGAGGCCTCATGAAATGCAGGGTAAGCGGGACTGCGGCAACGACTATCGCCACGGAAGCCGCGGCGGCAATAATGCGAGTGCGCATTCTGATCCTGTATGCGCGGAAATCCTTTTTGGTTTCGTATTCCGCGATAAGGCTCTCGTCTATTTCTCCGATCGCGTCGGAAAGTCTGTTCGCGTCTATCTTTTTCATCTTATTTTCCCCGTTTTTGTTTTCCATGTTCTTCATACGCTGTAGCCCTCCATTTCAAGCTCGGCACGCAGCCCCGCCCGCAGGCGGTGCAGGATCGATTTCACCTTTGCCTCGGATGTGCACAGCTCCGATGCAATATCGGATACGCTGCGCATGTTCCAATACCTCGCGATAAAAACCGTTCTCTTTTCAAGCGAAAGAGTGCGGAGAAAGCGGTTTATGATATCCGCAAGAGCCGCGCTGTCCGCCGCGTCTTCCGTTCCGGCTGCCGACGGCGACGGCAAGCATTCCTCAAGCTCGCTCAGCGCGACCTCGAATTGGCCTCCGCCGCGCTTACCGGTTCCCTTTCTCCGAAGGCGGTCGATCGAGAGGTTTCTCGTTATCTTTCCGAGATACGCGGACAGGCGTTCGGGAATATGCGGCGGGATCGAATTCCACGCGCGCATATATGTATCGTTTACACATTCCTCGGAATCCTCCTCGGAAGAAAGAATGCCGTAGGCTATGCTTCTGCAGTAATTCCCGTATTTTATCTGAACCTGGACGATCGCGTCTTCCGACCGTTCACGGAACAAATCAAGTATTGCGTTGTCGTCCATGGATGTCTCCTTCATCTTTAATGCAATACCGCATCAGCCCCGCACCATCCGTTCCCGTTTTGCGGACGGCGCACGGACTTTTTCCGCCGAAAGTGCGGAACAAAGTTATGCCGTATAGCCTCTTTCACTATTATACACGATAAAAATTCGCAAAGGTTGCACCGAAACGCAAATTTTTCCGAAAAATTTTCAATTTTTTTGTTTTGCCCCCTCATTATTGAAAAAGCGCGGCTTTTCTGATATAATGAAATCAATAATTCAATCAAAATCCGGAGGAAAACATGACCGATATCGAAATCGCTCAGGCTGCAAAAGCCGAGCATATAACAAAGATCGCCGAACGCGCCGGAATACCCGAGGAATATCTCGAGCTGTACGGCTCGAACAAAGCCAAGATCTCGCCGGAGCTTTTCCGCACGCTCGAAGGAAAGAAAAAAGGAAAGCTCGTGCTTGTTACCGCGATAACGCCGACTCCGGCGGGCGAAGGCAAGACCACGACGACGATCGGTCTTGCGGACGCGCTCCGCAGGATCGGGAAGAAGCCCGTTGTCGCGCTGCGCGAGCCGTCGCTCGGTCCGGTATTCGGCATAAAGGGCGGCGCCGCCGGAGGCGGATACGCTCAGGTCATCCCCATGGAGGACATCAACCTTCATTTCACCGGGGATTTTCACGCGATAGGTGCGGCGAACAATCTTCTCGCCGCCATGCTCGACAATCACATATATCAGGGGAACGCGCTCGGCATCGACCCGCGCCGCATCACATGGCGCCGCTGCGTCGACATGAACGACAGGCAGCTCAGGAATGTTGTTGACGGGCTCGGCGGACGTGTCAACGGCACGCCGAGGGAGGACGGCTACGACATCACCGTGGCTTCGGAGATAATGGCGCTTCTCTGCCTCGCCTCTGACATATCCGATCTCAAAGAGCGGCTTTCCCGCATCGTAGTAGGATACACATACGACGAACGCCCCGTCACCGCAGGCGATCTGCACGCACAGGGTGCGATGGCGGCACTCCTGCGTGACGCGATAAAGCCGAATCTCGTTCAGACTCTCGAGGGGACGCCCGCTCTCGTCCACGGCGGTCCGTTCGCCAACATCGCGCACGGCTGCAACAGCGTGACCGCGACGAAGGCGGCAATGGCGCTCGGTGATTACGCCGTCACGGAGGCGGGCTTCGGCGCCGACCTCGGCGCGGAGAAGTTTCTCGATATCAAATGCCGCCTTGCGGGGCTTCGTCCGTCGGCGGTCGTGATCGTGGCGACTGTCCGCGCGCTGAAGATGCACGGCGGACTTGCGAAAAGCGAGCTCGGCAAAGAAGATCTCGCCGCACTCGAAGCGGGAATGCCGAATCTGCTCCGCCATGTGAAGAACATCCGCGAGGTATACCGTCTCCCCGCGGTCGTTGCGGTCAACCGATTCCCGACCGACACCGACGCGGAGATCGAGCTCATCATCGAGAAATGCCGTGCGCTCGGCGTAAACGTCGAGCTTTCGACCGTATGGGCTGACGGCGGTGCCGGAGGCGAATCCCTCGCGCGCGAGGTCGTCCGTCTCTGCGAGGAAGAGAACGATTTCACGTTCGCGTATCCGTCCGATATGCCGATCGCGGAGAAGATCGAAGCCGTTGTGAAAAAGGTGTACCGCGGCGACGGCGTAAGATTTACGCCTCAGGCTGAGAAGGAGATCGCACGCCTCGAGGAGCTCGGATACGGAAACGTACCCGTATGCATCGCAAAGACGCAGTACAGCTTTTCCGACGATCCGCTGAAGCTCGGCGCGCCCGAGGGCTTCACCGTGACGGTGAAAAAGGTGAAGATCTCCGCAGGCGCGGGATTTGCGGTCGTCCTCACCGGAGATATCATGACGATGCCGGGACTTCCGAAAGTCCCCGCCGCAGAGCGGATCGACGTCGATGAAAACGGCGTGATCTCCGGGCTGTTCTGATACCGCGAAAATACGCAAAGCTCCGCAGCGCCCGATCCGCGATCGGGGCGCGGCGCTTCACGCAGTTATAAAACATATCACAAAAACAAACAGAAAGGAAGCTTTCGCCGACGAAAGCGAAAAAACATGAACAAGATAAGATACACCACGCACGGGACCTGCTCCCGCGAAATCGAGATCGAGCTTGACGGAGACACCGTAAAATCGGTGAAATTCATCGGGGGCTGCTCCGGAAACACGCAGGGCGTTGCCTCTCTCTGCCGAGGAATGAAAGCCGACGAGGTCGTCGAGCGCCTGCGCGGGATCCGCTGCGGAGCAAAGCCCACGTCATGTCCCGACCAGCTCGCCCGCGCACTCGAGGAAGAGGGCTTCACTCCCGAAGATAAATGACCGTCACGGCGCAGGGAGGTGCAATGCGCCTCCCTGCGCCGACAACATTTCAAGGTAAATCATAAATAATGAAACAAACAAGCAAAAAAGGAAGTCTGTATGCCGTCGGGACCGCCGGGATACTGTTTTCCGCACTAATGCATTTTTTCTGGCTGCCGTATCCCAAGGGGATCATAATATCCCTCGGTAATACCGGCTTTGTGTCGGATGCGGTCACCTCGGCGATATACTACACCTTCATCACGGTGTATCTCGTGTCGGTGTTTCGGATACTTTCGAGGACAATAGATTACGATGCAAAACACACCGTCATGAAATACGTTTTTTCACTGATCACGGTACTCGCGGCGGTTCTGCTTCTTGACGCTCTGCAGCTTTTCTTCAATTCGTTTTCGGGATATTATGCGGTCATCGTGTCCGATCTGCGCATCGTCCTCGAATGGCTGATCGTTTTTTCGGTCATACTCCGCGTTCTTCGTCTGAAGAGAAGCCCGAAGAGCAAGAAGCCGATAATTTCGGCGTGCGTGCTGCTTATCGTCTCTCTGGCGATCGCCGCAGCGCTTGACCTTGCGGACATCGCCGCTATCCGGAGGACCGCGGAAAAATATACGCTGTCGGGCGCCGAAACGCTGACCGTCATACAGAACACGGATTCCATGCACGGAGCGAGGGGCGCGGCGCTCGACACCGTATCGGGGATAATAATATTTACGGCAGCGTTCTTCTCCCGCGCGGCGAAGGACGAAAGCGAGAACAAAGAAAAAGTCAGTCTTTATATGGTGATACTCAGAATTTCCCTGATTTTCGTGATGTGCTTTATGCTCTGCGGAGTAAAAACGGTGCTTCTGCCGCAGTCCGCTTTGCATAATACAAATATAGGGAGAAGCAGCTCATCTCACAGCATCGCGGATTTTTATGCCGACACGTCTGTCATGAGAATCTCGCGCGGCGAAGGGGACGACTGCTCAAAAGAAGTGTACTGCATGACGAAATGCGAAATACGGTATGCCGACAAACTTCTTTACAAATGCAGGATCGACGGTGAATTCTGCGGCATGAACATCGAAATACAGGGAAACCGGATAATAATGAGCGACGGCTTTGAGAGGGTGGACATCGGCGGCATCGAAGTGAAGGTTCTGCCAGATCGGGCGATCTGCTATGCGATCGGCGAAACTCCGTACTGTATTCCGCTGCGCGGCATCAAAAATCAGAGTGAGAACCGCGTCGTCACGGACTTCTGCAAAAAGATGCTTGAGGACGGACGCCTTGAGTACTACGAGTATTCATGCGAATACCTGAGCAAATATGCGCCGGACATTCTGAAGCCGTATACCGAGCGGTATGCAGCAAAAAACTTCACGGAACAAGAGCTTATCTCGTGCGGCGGCATCAGCACCGATTACATCGCAAAGCTTGCGGAGAGCTTTTCGTAATTCCGGTCTGTGTCATTTCCCCGCCGTCGGTGTCGCCGGGCGCGCCGCGCAGCTTGTAGCCGACGCCCCAGGCGGTTTCGATGAACGTCGTGGAAGCGTCGATATCGGCGAGCTTCTTGCGCAGGCGGCCGACGTTGACGCTCAGCGTGTTCTCATCGACAAAGCTGTCCGTCTGCCACAGGCGCTCCATGAGCTTTTCGCGGCTGACAACTCTGCCCTTGCTCTGCAGGAGGGCGAGGAGAATGCGGTATTCGTTTTTCGTGAGGGGGATCCGGCGGCCCTGATAGGTGAGGGTTCCGTCCCCGGTGCTCAGCAGCGCGCCGCGGTGCTCGAGCACGGGGACGGCCTGTCCGAAGTCGTACGTTCGCCGCAGCAGGGCGAGTACCTTCGCCATGAGGACGTTCTGGTCGAAGGGCTTGGCGATGAAGTCGTCCGCGCCGAGGTTCATGGCCATGACGATGTTCATGCTGTCGGCGGCGGAGGAGATGAAGATGACCGGAACCTTCGAGACCTGGCGGATGCGGCTGCACCAGTGGTAGCCGTCGAAGGCGGGCAGCGAGATGTCGAGCAGCACGAGGTGCGGGTCAAAGGCCGCGAACGCGCCCATCACGTCGCGGAAATCCTCGACGCAGCACGTCTCGAGATCCCAGAGCTTCGCCTGTTCGGCGACGGCCTGCGCGATGCCGCGGTCGTCCTCCACGATTAAAATTCGGTACATAGCGTCTCCTTTCAGCCCTCGCCGCGCTGTCCGAGACGGCTGAGTGGGCGGAAGGCCATCGGCCACAGCACGCCCGCCGCCAGCACAACGAGGAAATACCGCACGGCCCCGGCGAGTCCGGCGCTGCCGCCGAAGAGCGCGATGAGCGGAGCCTTCAGCCCGGCCTTGAGCGCCACGACGAGCGCGAGCCCGACGATAAACTTGATC
>OLOU01002463.1_pt1 | contig 10430 bp, 8 predicted proteins | sample 1672101 | NCBI WGS metagenome assembly OLOU01 (sample SAMEA3136645, study PRJEB25190) | human gut metagenome | biome: human gut; feature: human-associated habitat; material: faeces | place: Austria | collected 2013
GCGACACTGTCGCCAAACTGTCGCGACAGTGTCGCATAGGTGTCGTTTAGGGGCGATATTGCGTCGCGGTGCTGTCGCTTGTCGCGAACGGTAGCGCCCTCGATTGACCAAAATAGACCAAAGAATTTTGGTCAATCGCTCGTTTTCGCTCGAATAGACCAAAAAATAGGCTGATTTTTTGGTCTATTCGTAAGATATGCGACAATAGACCAAATAATTACCGACATTTTTGGTCTATTCGGGATGGTGTCTCATGTCGTCAAAATATCGGGACCTAAGAACCCTATTTCATATCTCAGAAAATGACGCCAGGCTCGTGTACGAGCAGCGCTTTAATTCCAAGGACGCCGTGCGTCTTAACTTTCAGATAAGCGGGAATCAAGCATTCTACGTAATGGACTCCGCGATTTACGAGCTGATTATCAAGGCGATGGAGCTTGATAGAGACATTGACCGCACCATAGGGATGTTGCCGCAGAGGGCCATCGAGCAATACATGGACAAATGTCTTATTGACGAAATCGTGCTTACTAACGGAATCGAAGGAGTTCACTCGACGCGCAGGGAAATCGACGATGCCCTCGAAATGCTCGCCGAAAAGGACAAGACGGGCAGGTTTTTAGGCATTGTTGAAAAATATCATGCGCTAAGAGTGCGTAAAACGATTCCTATCGCTACTTGCGCTGATGTGCGTGCTTTGTATGACGAGCTGGTTCTCGATGAAATAAGAGCCGATGATCCGTCTCATGTGCCAGATGGTCAGTTCTTCCGCAAAGGGCCAGTAAGCGTTCTGGATGCCTCGCATAAGCCAATACACCAGGGCGTTGAACCCGAATCAAAGATCATTGAACTGATGAATCAGGCATTGATGATCCTTGCTGATGAGACCATTCCCGCGCTTGTACGGGTGTCGGTGTTCCATTTTCTGTTCGCCTATATTCATCCGTTTTACGATGGCAATGGGCGAACCAACAGGTTCATCAGCAGCTATGTCCTTTCTCGCAGCTTTAGCCCTATAGTCGGGTATCGCCTTTCGTATTCCGTGAAAGAGCGTATCGAAAAATATTACAAGGGGTTTTCGATTTGCGAGCATCCGCTGAATAAGGGAGATATAACGCCTTTTGTGATTTCCTTTTCGGGGCTGGTGGTTGATGCGATGGAAAGCATGCTGGATTCGCTGCAGGCGAAGCAGAGCGATTTGGCTGATGCGGTTGGGGCGGTAAATCGCGCAATCGCTACCAAAGAAGAGGACGCCGGTCTTTGGCGAGTTGCGTTCATTCTTGCTCAAGCGGAGCTGTTTTCGGAAAACGGTGCAACTACTGAAGAGCTGTGTGCGGCAGCCGAGATGTCCGAGCCCACAATGGCAAGGAAGCGCAAGCTTATTAAAGAGCTAGGGTTTTTGAGGGAGACGCGCAAGGGTAGGCAAAGGTTCTACTCGTTGAATTTGCAGAAGATGGGGCAGGGAGCTTGTTGGATGAATCAGAGTGCTCCTCGTCTTCATTCTGTGGGGTCGATGCTGGATGCACCTCTTTGCTAAGGAAAATCGTGATAGGGCAATAGCTTGTAGGAAGTGAAAGGCGTAGGAGTGGTTGATTGTCTTTCATCGATATCCGGGATAGTTTCTTCGGTAGCAGTAGTTGCATCCTTCATTGTTGCTTACTGCGTCTATCGAGACTCCGGGAAACCCTACGTAGTTGTATTTCTTGAGCATGGCAGGGATCATGGGTGCCTCAGCCTCGTCGTGTCAAACTTGGGGAATAGCGCCGCAAAAGATGTAACGTTTTCAGACTTTAATTACTCTTTTGTGGAAACGAATTCCGCAACTACATAGAGACTAAGAGCTTTTTGAAGAAGGGAATTCCTATGCTTGTTCTCGGTTCCTCAAGAAGCACGGTGATCCTGGCCGGCTCAATGTCATCTTTTGCTGACATGAATAGTCAAGTGAAAATTGCCTATAAGCAGAAATCTATTTTTCGGTTTTGGCTTAAAAAGACTGATTGTTTCACTTTGGACTATTATTCATTCTCGGGTTCCGTGTACCTAAAAAGCGATCTGCATCGTGTTGCTGTTGCCCTGGAGAAGATTGCGGAAGGGCCAGCATGATCCATTCGGATTAATTGTTTCTCAGTCGGGCTTGTCGCTCCTCTTGCTCGATGAGCTTGTGGATGGGTCCGCCTGTGTTGCGCTTTTCGCATTCAAGGAGCGCAGAGAGGATCTCTGCAGCTTTGGTTGCGGCCCTTCTTGCATTCGCCATACCCATTCTCGGTCTTCGAGGTGGATGCTAGGCGCGCATGCATATTGCCTTGACAAAGGGTCGAGAAAGTTGCTAGCGTAAAAAAGATGTTTATATTGCCGCCGATGAAGACAAAGATGCAGGTAGTCGATGCGATCGATTCAGCGCCGAAGAAAAAGTGGCGAGATAAAGTTTGGGCTCGCGTTGTCGTTGGGCGGATCGCGGCAGAGTGTCTACGGCAAGCACCAGAAGAAGGCCGATACGAGGGCGCCGCTCTCATCACGAAAGCGCAGAATATGCGTTATGAGGCTGTGATTAGGGAAGATCGAGCTTTCGGGAGAATGGCCAGCCTTTAATAGTATCCCTTGCGTTAAGAAACGATGGTGGAGGAAAGCGGGGCTTAAACAGTGGTCACCGAAAAAGAACTGTTTGAAAAAATAAACAGCGGAGAGATTACCCAGAAGGAGGTAATCGACAATGGATGGCTATCGTCTGTGACTAACCGCATCAAGAAGGTAAAGCAGCCAAGAGGGGGCTATCTTCGACCAAGAGATTTTGAAGTCACAAAGCTTCAAGGCGGAGGCGAAGAAGACCTCAGCCCAAACGAAAACGTCAACGCTGGCTTGGTTTCTAGCGCGGTAGACTACTTGACAAGGATTCAAACTGGGGCTGATCCAAACGATGTCTTCATAGCGGCAATAACCGGGGCTATGAACGTAAAGGAATGGCCCTTATGTAGGGAACTGCTGATTGATGTTTGCGACCTTGGTGATAAGTCGATAGAGGCAGCCATCAAACTATCAGGTTTTGATAGTGCGTTCAGAGCGGGAAAGGCTGCATACCGTCCCGTTGGGGAGATTGAGCCGAACAGGGAGACCATCGAGAATGTGAGAAAGATGGTCAATCGATCCGTTTTGTTCTTCGATCAGTATGGTCCGAAAGTTCTTGATGGCTTGACGTTTGAGGGTGGCTATACGGGTTATGTTGTTGCTGGCGATGGTGATTTTCTAACGAAAGATACTCTTTGGGATTTTAAGGTCTCCAAGCAAAAGCCTTCGACGAAACATACACTTCAACTCCTTATGTACTGGCGTATGGGATTGCGCTCTGTTCATTCTGACGACTACAAAGGTGTTAAATATCTTGGCTTGTATAACCCAAGACAAAACGCCATGTATCGTTTCCCGGTTAGCGAAATTTCCCCTGAAACGATTGCGGAGGTTGAAACCAAAGTTATCGGGTATTGACCCCCCCCGAAAACAACCGATAGCGCCAGCGGTAATGTTGTCGAGCTCTTCGTGAATCTGGATCTGCCCCGAATCCGTTGACACATCGATTTCTGTTTCGGCATGATGTCGGCAACGGATTCGAGGCAGATCCAGATTCAATAACCCCGCTTCTATATGCCATGTATCCCGTTCTCTCTTGGGCTAATTTTGACTTTTGATCATTTCGTTGTAGGGATAATTCTTCTGCATCGCTGCATTGCCGAAGGGCAATGCAGGTGCTTGCGCGGTCCTTTTACCGCGGTGTTGCCGATATGCATCTTCTGGATTTTGTATCATGGTTGAAAAGCAATCTCGCGAAAGGCAATTCGTATGACCGTCAGAAAAAAGCTGCTAAGTGTATTTTTCTCCTTCACTCTAGTTATGGGTCTTCTTCCTTATTCAGCATTTGCGGATCCTTCGGATTCGAGCTCGAATTCAACTGAGTCTAGCTCCGATGCATCGACTTCTAATGAGTCTGAATTCGCGGATGGCGGGGTTGCTTCAAAGCCGGATCCAAGCAATTCCGAGGGCGGAATGGATTCCAGTGGTTCTGTCTCTGGCGGGGAAGATGCTGAGTTTGGCGTTGGTGATGAATTCGCCAACGAGCAGGAAATGTCTGCCCCTGATTATAGTGATGGCAAGCTGGCAATTTGGGCCGACGGCCTTGACGACCCCTCCGACATTGCGGATGTTTACCCGCCCGATACCAACGAAATTGAAGCATACGCTAACGGCTCTAACCTTCAGCCAATGAGCTTCAGCTCTGAAATGCTGTACTTCTGCAAATATGAGAGTAGCTGTAATTACGACCAGGGCCTTAGCTCGGGCGATGGTTATCATGCCATGGGCTATTTCCAGTTCGACAACAGGTATGGCTTGGGCAGCTTTCTGAAGGCAGTGTATAACTACAACCCTTCAACTTATAGCGCTTTAAAAGTCATTGGCGATCGATACGGTTGGAATGTGACGGGCGCAACCCGCTCCAACGGCGCATTCACCCAATTGGGTAACGATCTCAATACCGCGTGGCATGCTGCATACAAGGCGAACCCCACCGAGTTTTCAAACTTGCAGAATGGCTGGGCTTACATTGATTCCTACAACGGGTCGTTAGGTGCTCGTGGTTGCCTTAGGGCATTTGGAATCAACTTGGACAATCGCCCCGATTGCATTAAGGGCCTTTGTTGGGGCATGGTCAACCTGTTTGGCGCAGGAGGCGGCGCCTCGTATATCAACAATGGCAATTATTATGGTGCAAATTGGTTCTTCAAGAATTCCGGCATCAATGACTCTATGTCGGACGAAGCTTTTGTAACTACTCTCTGCGACTATGTCGTCAATAACGTTGCGAAGCGTTATCCCAAGCAATCCATCTACTGGACTGGTTGGCAGAATCGGTACAAGAGCGAAAAAGCTGACTGTTTGAAATATCTCCAAGCAAGCAATTATATAGCGCCGTCCCCCAAGAACGTGACGGCCGCGGCCTCCGGCAGTGGCGAGGTGACGCTCTCCTGGGATCCCGTCGACGGCGCGCAGGCATACGCCGTCGCCGAGTATGTTGGGGGCGGCTACCGAACCTACACCACCTCGTGCGCCTCGACGAGCTACACGGTCGGCGACCTCTCCAACGGCAAGGAGCACAGCTTCCTCGTCCAGGCAAGGGTCGGCGGCAGGTGGTCGGCTGTGTCCGCCGACCTCCATGTGTCGGCAACCCCCCAGGGGCCAACCAGGCCCGAGCCCAAGGCCGAGCCCGGCAACGGCACGGTGAAGCTCACCTGGGACAAGGTTCCGGGCGCCATAAAATATGCGGTAACAAGAGAAGGGACGACGGTTGCTTCTTATACGGAATCGTGCGAATTTGAAGCTCGTGGTTTGGCGAACGGCGTTTCGTACGGTTATCGGGTTAGGGCGCTTATCGATGGCTCATGGACACCGTTGACGGATTCTGCGGTGTGGGCGACCCCTTCGGATCCTGAGGCTCCGAAGGCCGTCGCATCTTTGGATGCTGAAGGATCCGTGAATCTGAAGTGGAGCGCTGTCGACGGTGCTGATAAATACGCTATAGCCCTTAAAACAAATGGAGGATATAGCACCTACACGTATGATTGTCGCCGAACGGAGTTTTCCGTAAAAAATCTGAAACCTGGTAATTATCAATTTCTCGTTCAGGCTCATCTACCTAGTGGGTGGTCCTCTTTTAGCGCCAATGATCTTGTTTCGATTCGGGTTCCTGATCCCAGTTCTCCAATGGTTGCCGTAGGGTATAGCGGATCTAATTCCGCGGTACTGTCATGGGATTCAGTCCCTGGCGCAGCAAAATATGCAATTGCGGAATATAAGAATGGTTCATTCTGCAATTTATCAATTGACCATAAAGCCACCAGTTATGAAGTAAAGGATCTTAATTTAGGAGAAAAGCATCGTTACCTCGTTCAGGCTTTTGTAGATGGTGCTTGGTCAAAGTATTCGGAAGACGATCTTGTTGAAGTGATTGTTCCTGACGAGAAGTCGCCGAAGGCAAAGGCGGAGGCTACCGGAGATGGCCAGGTGACTTTATCGTGGGATTTAGTTCCCGGCGCTGATCGATATGCTATCGCTGAATATATTGACGGCGGATATCGGACGTATACAACAAGCTGCAAAGGACAATCGTATACTGTCGATAACCTTGGGAACGGCAATGAGCATAAATTTTTGATTCAGGCCCAAGTTAATGGTAAATGGTCTGCGGCAAGCCCCGATTTATTAGTGGCGGCAACCCCGCATGGAGTAATGGCTCCGACCGTAAAGGCAAAAGCGGGTGATTTGAGCGCTACCTTAGAATGGAATAGCGTGCCTGGCGCTACGAGATATGCGATTGCCTCCCAGAATGGAGATGGCTCCTTTACGACATATACCTATAACTGCGGGGGAACCTCCTTCACAGTGAAGGGGCTGATCGGCGGAAGAACGTATAAGATGCTTGTGCAGGCTTATGTCGACGGAAAATGGTCTCCGTTTTCGAGTGTTGATTTGGTTAGCGTGAAACCCTACGGCACAAATACTCCAACGGGCCAACAGATGATGTCGGATATTGCCAACAATAGCGGCTTTACTAGCGGTACTTCTTATTTAATCTTAGTAAGCCGTTCTCGCCATGAGGTTGGCGTATTCCGGGGGAGCTTCAATAACTGGAATTGCATAAAGTTTTGGAGTTGCGTAACGGGTGCTCCATCCACTCCGACTATTACTGGGGAGTATAGAACGACTGGATTCAAGAGAACGAACTTGTCGACCGATACTCGGGCCCGTTGGTGTACTCAAATTAACGGAGGCTATTTCTTCCACTCGATCTTGGCATCTAACAGTGAACTCGGTAATAGTCAGTCTCACGGGTGCATTAGACTTGCGGTTGAAAATGCCAAGTGGATATACGACAATATTTGGCAGGGAACCAAAGTATATATTTACTGATTAACTGTCATGGCGAGGGAGGGCTTGGCTCTCCCTCTTATTATTAGGAAGGAATCAAATGAAGGGAATCATATTAGCGGGGGGCTCTGGTACGCGGTTGTACCCCCTGACCACAGTTACGTCAAAACAGCTACTGCCTGTATACGACAAGCCAATGATCTATTATCCCCTTTCAATACTGATGCTAGCTGGCATTAGGGATATTCTTCTTATATCAACCCCTCAAGATCTACCCAATTTCAAGCGTCTCCTAAAAGATGGCTCGGCATATGGAATTAAGCTTTCGTACGCCGAGCAGCCATCTCCTGATGGACTGGCTCAAGCTTTCATCATTGGTGAAAACTTCATTAATGGAGATAGCTGTGCGCTTGTTTTAGGGGATAACATTTTCTATAGTGGAGGACTCACGGCACTGCTGACTAAGGCAGCAAACAAAAAACATGGAGCGACCGTCTTCGGTTATCACGTTGATGATCCAGAGCGTTTTGGGGTTGTTGAATTCGATAAGGAGGGCCAAGTTCTTTCTATCGAGGAAAAACCAAAAAACCCTAAATCAAACTATGCCGTTACGGGGCTCTACTTTTACGATGAGCGTGCCGTTGAATTTGCGAAAAGGATAAAACCCTCTGCGCGTGGCGAGCTAGAGATTACGGATCTGAATAGAATGTATCTTGATGATGGCTCTCTCGAGGTCTCTCTTCTTCATCGTGGCTCTGCCTGGCTTGACACGGGGACGATTTCCAGTCTGTATCAAGCTGGAGAATTCGTCCGCGTAATCGAGCAAAACCAAGGATTGCAGATTGCATCACTTGAGGAAATCGCATTCAGTAATGGCTGGATCGACAAAACGGCCCTTCTTGAATCGGCGGAACGGTTTGGCAAGTCGTCGTACGGACAGTACCTCAGCCAGGTCGCTGCCAGAAACTGACGATTTGGTCGATCCAATAGGAAATCTAGAGCCTTTGCTCCCCTGCCGTCATTGGTTATTAGGGAGCAAAGGCTCCAACTGAGGCTTTAGGGTAATAAGTGCGTGTTATGCAATTTCGCTAAGCATGAAAGTCACACAGGTACACTCCATCCAAAGGCGTTGCCTTGATTGTGACCTGTGGATCTATCTTATAGTGCTCATTTAAAAACAGACCAATCGTATCGCAGACCGATGGGTTTGTCGTGAGAAGGTGGAACGAGTCACTATCCGCTAATGACTTCAGTATGCTGGAGCTTCCCATGATCTCGTTTCTGCTGATGTAGTATGGAGATTCGACGCTCCATCCTCCTAATGTTGCATTATGAGTTAGAAAGTCACTAGAGGGTAGATTCTTTTCTTTGAACGCCATTTCTACTGATGTGTAAGTTTCGACATCGAAAACAAAAACATCATTCGGATAGTCGGCCTCGTATTCAAGTAGGGCATCTTGTGGACTCAGCGTTGTTTGGGTAAATGAGCTTTTAATTTCATGGATGCTGAAAGCTGGGATTTGCGCAGCAAAAGCAAACAGAAGGCAAAAGCTAGCTGCGCCTTTCCAAAATGCACAGAAACTAGCATCTCTCAAATGGCTTCGAGGTGTAAATTCTATCGTTATGATCGAAAAAGCGTAAACCCAGAGCGGATATTCGACTCGTTGGGGAAATCTTCCTGTCGCAACGAAATAAATGCATAACGCTAATGCTAGGAGTATTGAAAAAGAGGAGAGAGCTCGCCCGCTCTTGCCCTGTACGATTAAGATGACGTACAAGGCGATGAATCCCAGTAAAAGACCCTCGTTTGATAGCCTCAGTAAATAGCCGACCGTTGATTGGGGAAGCATCTGAATCTTGTCGGTTATGCTTTGCGTTGTGGTAAGTGAAGCTACGTTTTCCAACGTTTCTGTGGTGAAAACCGCGCTATCCGCTGTGATCCAATTGCGAAGCATGAAATAATCGTTTTCGGATACACCATAGTTAGAAAGCTGTTCTGCTGCATCCTCGTACGGAGGCATAGGATAATCTGATATCACCGAGCGAGCATGGTTGTATTGTTTCCAGTGGCTGAGCTCGGTGTTGCTGTTCCATACGATTTGGTCGTAAGAAAAGAGCGCAATGCAGCAGGTAACGACAGCGACAATCGGGATGTATCTGTAAATAGAAATGCTGTGACTCTTAAAATCAGATAAAATCACCCAGATTATTGCAGCGAAAAAAAAGGGCATAAACAAGAGGAAGCTTTCAATTCGAATGGAAAAGCCAATCACCATCAAGGAGACCCCGATAGCAGTGAGGGGCTTTTTGTAGTTGGCCGAGTATGGGGTTTTTATCCCGATAAGAAGCACTACACCACCGGCAACGGTCGCAAAGCTTGCAACGTAAGAAAAATTACCTTGATACGTGCAGCCAGCAAGAAGCAGCACACATGCGCAAGCGGCTAGAACGAGTAGTGCAGGGTACTCATTATGTTTCTCCAGGCCAACAAATAGCAAAGAAGAAAGAGAAGCGAAGGCGACGAAACGCTCGATAAGCCAAAACCAGTTGATGTCCGGGATTCCCTGATTGAGCAAAGCGACAATATTGCAGAATGCTGCATTTACGAATAGGGACATATTGGCTTCAGGGATTCGTCCGCTCAGGGCGATCCCGATAGCAAAATCGTCATTTGTTCCGTCGCCGCCATATTGCGCACTAAAGCTGTAGATGATGATGAAAGCCGATGCGATGATAAGAGAAAGCAAGAAATTATGTTGCTTTTCCCGCGATGGCTCGTTAAGTTTCTGCATGGATTCAGTTCCTCTCACGCTTTTTGGTGCTTTGCGCAGTCGATGCAAGCAGCCTGATTAGGGGGAGGCTCACCAATACTAGAAGCGTTGAAGCGGACAGCGCAATCCCCGTGTTTAGTGTTGCGCTGTCGTAGATCAGTTCTATGGAGTGGCTTCCCTGTGCTATATCGCAGCCAACGAAACCGATATTGATAGGAAACGTTTCAACGGCTTCTCCGTCGATTTTTAAAATCCAGTTTTTGCTCCAAGGAATGGTCGTTGCAAGATATCCGTTTTCGGATATCTTAATTGATGCATTAAGGCAACCATCCTTGTACGAATGAACAGTGGCGCTCTTGCTCATTCTTTCGTTAACCGCATCATCATATACGGAAAAATAATTACTGCCGCAAGCTGAAAAACGGATGTTTTCGATCTGGGGGTTGGGGCAGGCGTTCGTTGCAACAAATTCAACCGTTGCTCGGCTTATGCGCTTATTTTTTACCTGAATGTTTATCTGCTCATTTCCAGCAGCTGTATAGAAGGGGACAACGGCAATAGCATTATTTTCATTGTCGAAAAATGTGATATTAGCTGTTACGCTGCCGCTGACGCTTGCTGCGGCACGAAGATCCATCTTTGCCTCAAGCCATTCACTGTCTGTTTCGGGGATGAAGATGGTTGCAGGGCTGTCCACTGTGACAATGTCTGCGGATTTTGCAATGGTCTCTGCATCGTGCTGTTGCT
>OLOU01002466.1_pt1 | contig 10404 bp, 10 predicted proteins | sample 1672101 | NCBI WGS metagenome assembly OLOU01 (sample SAMEA3136645, study PRJEB25190) | human gut metagenome | biome: human gut; feature: human-associated habitat; material: faeces | place: Austria | collected 2013
TCTTGGTACGACAACGAGAACTCCTACACCTCTCAGATGGTCCGCACCATCAAGTACTTCGCGGAACTGAAGTAATTGAAGGCGTAAGCGTTCCCAAAAACGAAAGTTTCCTGCTCTCTGCTGGCAACGGCGGGGGGCAGGTTTTTTTGTGGGGAAAACGGGATACGTTATGGAGAACGTGGATAATTATGGGCGCTGCGGAAATAAATTTGCCATTTAGCTAAAAATATGCTTGACATTTTTTCGGGGGAGGGTATAATGGAAGTAGTTCCTTGGGGGCAAGGAATGAAAAGCACGAGAGTCAATCTCGAATAGTAGGAGGATACGAACAATGAAAAACAAAACGACTGCCATCATTCTTTCGGTGCTTCTCGGTGGATTGGGAATCGACCGTTTCTATCTTGGCTACACGGGCTTGGGAATCGTTAAGCTCTTGACTCTCGGTGGATTCGGAATTTGGTCACTTATTGACCTCATCATGATTTGCACGGGCTCTTTGAAGCCTGCCGATGGCTCTGACTACGAATAATGTTTCTTCTGTAATGCGATGCGCCGCTCCCGACACACTTCCCCGTCGGCAGCGGCGCATTTTCTATTCACTTCTCCCATTCCACCCCGTTCCCCCGCCGCCCCTTTATTTCGCAGAAGAAGATACCGAGACAACCCTTGATTTCTGCCTGCCACCTACAAATTACAGAATACAAAATATATTATTGTCACCACACCGGCGCAATTTGCCTCGCTGCCTGCAATGGCGTTCGTGCTGTTTGCGGCTTGCAAAAAACTTGACTTTCAATCGCTTCCTCCGCCGTATTTGCAATTGGAATCGACGGAGGATTCATTCGCCGACAAACCAACCCCTTGGCGCGGCGAAGTCTGCATCTGGCGGCACTGTTTACAAACGAAAGAATATGGAATATAATTGTTTTAATCCTGCTTCGAGCGGGAAATAAGGAAAAGAGGTGCCCATCATGAAGAAGCTCCTATCCCTTCTGTTGGCGCTGACCATGATTCTCCCCCTGGTGGGCTGCGCGGCGTTCGCAGAGAATGCGGATCCCATCATGATTACCGTCATCGCGACCAGCGACGTGCACGGCAAAGTGTTGCCCATCAACTACGCCACTGGCGAGCCTTCCCCGAACGTGGGTCTGTCCATGATCGCTTCCATGATCGAGCAGGTTCGTGCTACGGAAAAGAACGTCGTTCTGGTGGATGGCGGCGATACCGTGCAGGGCTCTGCCATGACCTATTACTACTCCTACTTCGCGCCTGAAAAGGACGATCCCATGATGAAGGCGCTGCGCCTGATGGACTACGACATGTGGTGCTTGGGCAATCACGAGTTCAACAACGATCTGCCGATTCTCAAGCGTCAGATTGAGTATGTGATGAGCCCCGACAACGGCGAGGAGCATTCCGTGCCCATGTCCGCCGCCAACTTTGTGGCGAAGGGCACCGAATGGGATTCCTGGATGGGCGTCCCCTACATCGTCAAGGAATTTGAGGGCGTGAAGGTTGGCGTCATCGGCATGGATACGCCCAACATCCCCGCTTGGGAGGTTGAGTCCCACTATGAGGGCATTGACTTCCGCAATCTGGTCCCCACGGTTGAGCACTTCGTGCCGATCCTGCGCGAGCAGGAGGGCTGCGACGTGGTGATTGTCGTGGCGCACTCCGGCGTGGAAGACGCTGTTTCTACCGATGGCAACAACCCCGCGGACTACGAAAACCAGGTTCGCGCAATGATTAACCTGACCACCGGGATTGACGCGGTTGTGTATGGTCACTTCCATAACACCGACTACCGTGAAGACATCCTCAATGCCGAGGGCAAGGTTGTGCCCGTGCTGGCAGGTGGCGGCGGCGAAGGCCTGGGCTTCATGAAGCTCGCCTACGACCCGGCGACCAAGACTGTGACCCCTGTGACGGCTGAAAACGGCTACCGTTTCCTGGCGGATCAGGAAGGCCTGGTGGAAAATCAGAAGGTTGCCACGGCGCTGGCTCCCTACAACGAGGAGCTGCAGGCTTATCTGGATCAGCCTCTGGGCACTGCTACCGGCGCTTTCTCCAATAAGAACATCTCCCTGCAGCCCACCGCGCTGATGGATCTGCTGAACAAGGCGCAGCTGTCTGCGGTTCCTGCGCAGCTGTCCATCTGCGCGCCTCTGACCAGCGGCGCCGAGGTTCGCGACCTGATTCCTGCGGGCGACATTCCGATGCGTTTGCTGTATCAGCTGTACGTGTTTGAAAACTGGCTCTATCGCGTGAACATGACCGGCGAACAGCTGCGGCTGTGGCTGGAGCATGCTACCACCAACTACACCAGTGCGTCGAACCCCGATTACCTTGGCGGCGGCTACTACACCGATGAAATCTACGGTTTGTACTACGAAATCCACTACTATGCGCCTGAAGGAAAGCGCATCCAGAACATGCAGTATCAGGGTCAGCCCGTGGCGCCTGATCAGGTGTTCTCCGTGGTGATGAACAACTACCGCTTCACTGGCGGCGCCGGCTTCATGCAGGCGGCTGGTTTGACTCCTGAGGATTACAGCCTCACGGATATGTACACCGGCGATACGCTGGGCAACGATAACGGTCAGGTGCGTAACATTCTGGCGCAGTACATCCGCGACCAGAAGGAAATCACCCCCACCGTGGAAAGCACTTGGCAGTTCTTCAGAACCAAGGAAGACGCGATCGCTGCCGGCGCGAAGGTTGTGGAATAATACGCTTTCCAAATTCACCTGCACCAGCGGCTTGCGCCTTTTCCCTTCTGACTTTCGGTCGTTCTACTGAGCGTAGTGCTGCTGCGCCGCGTTTCACGCCCGTTCGCCAGAATAAAAAATTCGCTTCACATCTTGGCGCATTCTTATTTGGAAATAGTATTACGCTCCCCGGATTTTCGTGATGAATCAAAAAACCGCGCCCTGCTCTGGAACATCTCCGGAGCAGGGCGCTTTTCTATGCAATTATCCAGTTGTGTTCTTTCTAAATTCATCCGTGCCATCTGTCCGTGCTTTTCCATTCTGGCGCATTCTCATGATGGAAATAGTATCACCGTATGCTGTAACGTCCCCGGCTTTCCGTGAGGAAACGTTATTTCTCCCATTCCACCCCGTTCCCCCGCAGCCCCTGCACAAACTCCTCTGGCAGCGGCGCGGTGAACGTCATCCGCTCCCCCGTCCGTGGGTGCGTGAACGAAAGCGTGTACGCGTGGAGCATCAGGCGGGGGACTTTCGCGCCTCTTCCTGACCCGTAAATCGGGTCGCCGCAGACCGGATGCCCGATGGACTTCATGTGCACGCGGATTTGGTGCGTCCGCCCGGTCAGAATGTGGACGTCCAGCAGCGTCACGTTCCGCCCGCGCGCAAGCACCGTCCAGTCCGTAATCGACGGGCGGCCTTCGGGGTCAATCGCCATTTTCTTGCGGTCTTTCTTGCTCCGCGCGATGGGCTGGTCGATGCGCCCGCTGTCCTCCCGCAGATTTCCTTCAACCAGCGCGCGGTAGTGCTTCTCCATCTGCCGCTCCTGCAATTGGCGGCTGAGGGCGAGTTGGCTCTGGTCGTTCTTTGCCACGAGCAGCAGACCGCTGGTGTCCTTGTCCAGCCGGTGGACGATGCCGGGGCGCAGTTCGCCGCCGATGCCGCTCAAGTGGTCAAGGTGGTGCAGGAGCGCGTTGACGAGCGTGCCGTCCTCGTTGCCGGCGGCGGGGTGAACGACCATGCCGCAGGGCTTCAGGACGACGGCGAGGTCGTCATCCTGATAGAGAATTGTGAGCGGGATTTCCTGCGCGACGGGCACGGCGGGCTTCGGCGCGGGAATCGTCAGGATAACAATCTGACCCTGCTTTGCTTTTGCGCCGGATTTCGTCTCGACTTTCCCGTCCACTGTGACGTTTCCGTCCGCCATCAGCGCCGCCACCCGCGAGCGAGTCAGCCCAGCGGCTTCGGACAGGGCAACATCCAGCCGACGGCCGTCGCCGGGGATGGAGATAGTACGCGATTCGAGTGCGTCAGGCATCATTTGCGTCATGATTGATTTTCCTCCAATCTTCCGTGCGGAATACGATGCAGTACGCCATCAGCACCGTGCCGACGACGAGCGCCGCGTCCGCAATATTGAACACTGCGAAGGGGAACAGGGTGATATCCAGCATATCGACGACATAGCCCAGCGCCAAGCGGTCGTAGGCGTTGCCAAGCGCGCCGCCGATCATCAGCGCCGCCGCGGTTCTGCTCCATCCGCTGAGTTGATAGCGGCGGAGGACGAGCCATCCGGCGATAACCGCGATGACGGACACCACGCCCAGCATCCACGACTGTCCGCTGAACAGGCTGAACGCCATGCCTGTGTTTTCGGCATAAATCCAGCGGAGAACGCCGGGAATGAGGGTGCGCTCATCCGGCAGCGCGACGGCGAGGGCTTTGGTGAAGCGGTCAAGCGCGAGGGTCAGGAGGATGAGCAGGAGAGGCATCAGCCTTTGGGAAACGGGTTTGCGCATGGTGATGATAGCCCTTTCTGGTGATAATGATGGGGGAAGCGGCGGAATCAGGTCGCGCCCATTGACGCGACAATGTGAAAATGGCGGATAGAGCAGCTTGGGGCGCTTCTGCGGAAGCGCGAAGTTACGGGCAGGGACGCTTTAGCTGCCGCTGCCCTTGCCTTCCACGAGGTTTAGCAGCTGGGTCAGGAAATCCCCGATAATCGGCAGATTCCTTTGCACCAGTCCTTGCAGCAGCCACACAACCAGCGCGCCCAGAAGCGTAAACCCAACCGCTGTCCCTAATCCTCTTGCAATTCCGCCTACAAACTGCATCAGAAGACGCTTCTTCCAGTTCTTCTCATATGCAACAAATTCACTGAGCCGCAGCTGCTCCATCCGCAGCAATTGCTCCTCCATCTTGTTCGCCATCCAGACCGCCCATTCCTTCATTCTCACACCTCTTTTTTGCGGTTTTCATTTTCTGATAGAATCGCATGATCTTGCAGGGAATTTCGCCTCTGCGGAGGCGACCAAAGGGCAATGAAAACAGACGAAGTCTGCGATCGCCCTTTGGAAACCTTCGGTCGCCACTACCGGAGTTGACTGCTTCCGCAACGCAGGGATTTCGCGCCTGCGGGCGCGCCAAGGGGGCTTTCCGGTCGCCCCCCTTGACCCCTTCGGCGTGCACTACCCCCATGTTTCTGGGCTTTTGTTTTTGCTGGTCAGCATTCCCCCGAATTGGGCAAACGATGCAAAGACCAGAAAAAAGGTGGACAAAAAACAAAAAAACACGCGAAAAACGCTTGACATAGCCTATTAGTTATGCTAAACTAACGCTTGCAAATCGCGGATTAGTTTGAATAAACTATCCGCGAGAGGACTGACACAAGGAGGTCATGGAACATGATGCCGTTGGGCATGGTGGAAATTGGCGAGTCTGGCGTGATTGGCAAAATCACCGGACAGGATGAGGTGCGGCAGCATCTGGCGGAGCTGGGCTTCGTGATGGGCGAAAGAGTGACGGTCGTCAGCAAAATGGGCGGCAATCTGATTTGCGCTGTCAAGGATAGCCGTGTTGCGTTGAGCCAATCCATGGCTATGCGTGTGCTGGTGAACTGAGGAGAAGGAGGCAGAAGACATGAAAACCCTGAAGGATGTCAAGGTCGGGGAAACCGCGGTGGTTGTCCGCCTGCATGGTGAAGGTGCCGTCAAGCGCCGCATCATGGACATGGGACTGACCCGCGGGACGGAAGTCCATGTACGCAAGGTTGCGCCGCTGGGCGATCCGATGGAGCTGACCGTGCGCGGCTACGAGCTGAGCGTGCGTAAGGCGGATGCGGAAATGATCGAGGTTCAGTAATTCTGTTTCCCTTACGATAAAACCTGATTTCGCGTCGTTCCAAGCCTTCCATGCGCATACAGTATGGAAGCGCGCTCAACGCAATCGCGAAAAAGGGTCAAGGGGCAATGCCCCTTGCGGAGTCCAGAGGCGGAGCCTCTGGTGGGGTTAGTTAAGACAAATTCGCATAAGGAGGCGCCGAAAATGGCGATTACGATTGCGCTCGCAGGCAACCCGAACTGCGGCAAAACGACCATGTTCAACGCGCTGACGGGTTCTCGTCAGTTCGTCGGCAACTGGCCGGGTGTTACGGTTGAAAAGAAGGAAGGCAAGCTCAAGGGCAATGACGACGTGGTCATTCAGGACTTGCCTGGCATTTACTCCCTGTCTCCCTACACGCTGGAGGAAGTCGTCGCCCGCAACTATCTGGTGAACGACAAGCCTGATGCCATCCTGAATATTGTGGACTCCACCTCCATCGAACGCAACCTTTACCTGACCACGCAGCTGCTCGAACTCGGCACGCCGATGGTCATCGCGATGAACATGATCGACGTGTCCCGCAAAAACGGCGATAAGATCGACATGAAGAAGCTGAGCGCGGCGCTGGGTGTGGAAATCGTCGAGACTTCCGCGCTGAAGGGCGAAGGCAGCGTGAAGGCGGCGGAAAAGGCTGCTGCTGCTGCCAAGAATCGCACGATGGGCGAGCATCCGCACGTATTCACCGGCTCGGTGGAACACGCGCTGGCGCACATCGAAGACCTCATCGGCGGCAAGGTTGAACCCCGCTTCCTGCGCTGGTACGCCGTGAAGCTGTTCGAGCGCGACGAGAAGGTCGTTGCGGAACTGAAGCTGTCCGAAGATGTCAAGAAGGGCATCGAAGAAGCCGTCTCCTCCTGCGAAAAGGAAATGGATGACGACGCCGAGTCCATCATCACCAACCAGCGTTATGCCTACATCAACACCTTGATGCAGAACGCGGTGAAGAAGGGCAAGGTGAAGGGCAGCCTGAGCGTTTCGGACAAGATTGACCGCGTGGTGACCAACCGCGTGCTGGCGCTGCCGATTTTCGCGCTCATCATGTTCCTTGTGTATTACATTTCCGTGACGACGATTGGTACGCTGCTGACGGACTGGACGAATGATGTGTTCGTTGCGGAAATCGTGCAGGGCAACCTTCAGACGTGGCTGGATGGCGTTGGCTGCGCAGGCTGGCTGAGCGGTCTGATTGTTGATGGTATCGTCGGCGGCTGCGGCGCAGTGCTGGGCTTCGTGCCGCAGATGCTGGTGCTGTTCCTCCTGCTGGCTATCCTTGAAGACGTCGGCTACATGGCTCGTATCGCCTTCATCATGGACCGTATTTTCCGCAAGTTCGGCCTGTCCGGCAAGAGCTTCATCCCGATGCTGATTGGTTCTGGCTGCGGCGTTCCCGGTATCATGGCTTCTCGTACCATCGAGAGCGACCGTGACCGCAAGATGACCATCATGACCACGACCTTCATCCCCTGCGGTGCGAAGATGCCGATTATCGGCCTGATTGCCGCGGCTGTGTTCGGCGGCAGCGCGTGGGTCGCGACCTCTGCGTACTTCATCGGCGTGGCGGCGATTGTTATCTCCGGCATCATGCTGAAGAAGACGAAGATGTTCGCTGGCGACCCGGCTCCCTTCGTCATGGAGCTGCCGGCGTATCACTTCCCGTCTGGCCGCAACGTGTTCCACAGCGTGTGGGAGCGCGGCTGGAGCTTCATCAAGCGCGCTGGCACGGTCATCCTCCTGTCCTCTATCGTGATTTGGTTTGCGAAGACCTACGGCTGGGCGCCCGCGGCGGACGTGCAGCTCGAAGCGCAGCAGACATACCAGACGGAACTGGCTGATTACAACGCGAAGGCGGAAGCTGGAACGCTGGAAGAAGACGAGGAAGCGCCGGAACTCGCACCTGAAATGGATCGCGCGGCTGGCTCCTGGGGCGCTGTGGCGGATATGGACAACTCCATCCTTGGCAAGATTGGCAACCCGGTCAGCGTGGTGTTTAAGCCGCTGGGCTTCGGCAATATGCCGTCCACGGTCGCTACGGTCATGGGTCTGGTTGCGAAGGAAGAAGTCGTTGGCGTTCTGGGCGTGCTGTATGGCGCGGATGACGCGGCGGACGTTGTTGACGACGAGGACATGACCGAGGAAGAGAAGGCGGAAGCCCTCAGCCCGATTGCGACGGCGTTCAACGAGTCCTCGAACGGTCACGGCCGTCTGGCGGCGTATGCCTTCATGATTTTCAACCTCCTGTGCGCTCCCTGCTTCGCGGCCATCGGCGCGATGAAGCGTGAGTTCAACAATGCCAAGTGGACGCTGGCTGCGGTTGGCTATCAGTGCGCGTTCGCGTACACCATCGCCCTGATTGTCTATCAGCTCGGTCTGCTCTTCAGCGGCGCTGGCTTCACCGTTGCGACGGCGATTGCCATCCTGCTGCTGGCTGGTCTGGTGTATCTGGTCGTGCGTAAGAATCCTTACAACGACAACCACCTCACCCAGAAGGTTTCTGCCTGATTTCCCATCGGGCTTAACCGAGGAAAGCGCCGCTGCATCCGGTGCTTTCTGAGCCCCTCTTGTGAACGCCGGAGGGCTGGCGCGGGTTCTGCATCATCCGCGCTTCCCCTCCGGCATATGTTCTATCGCGCAAAAGCGGTTTCCTCCATCCGCATCGGCGCAGAAAGGAACGAACCATGGCAACGTGGATTGTTGGCGGCGTACTTCTGGTGATTGTTGGCGCAATCATTTGGAAGATGGTCAAGGACAAAAAGAGCGGCAATTCCGCTTGCAGCTGCGGCGGCGACTGCGGCAAATGCAAGGGCTGCCACTGATTTCTCGGATTTTGTCAGACAAAAGCGCGCTTCCCGGAAACTTCGGGAGGCGCGTTTTTTGATAGGTGGATGTGTTCCGCTGTTCTTTTCCTGTCGCCATCCTATGCAGCGTGCGGCGGATGTGGTATAATACTATTTCCAGATTCACCTGCGCCATCTGCTTGCGCCTTTTCCCTTCTGGCGTCCGCTCATTCCACTTAGCGTAGCGCTGCTACGCTGCGTTTCATTCACGTTAGCCAGAATGAAAAATTCGCGGCGCATCTTGGCGCATTCTTATCTGGAAATAGTATAATCAGCATGGAGAACACTGCAAAATCGCCTGTACATTCATCCTATGATATAAAGGAGGACAACGCTATGCCCAATCCCCTCATCACCCGCCGTTCCATCCGCAAATTCCTTCCTACCCCCGTGTCGCCCGACACCATCCGCGCTATCGTCGCCGTTGCCGCGTATGCGCCCAGCTGGAAGAACTCCCAGACCACCCGCTACACCCTGCTGACCAAGCGCGAGGAAATTGACCGCGTAGCGGACGAATGCACGATGGGCTTTCAAAAGAACATCGATACCCTGCACGGTGCGCCCGCGCTGGTTGTCCTTACGACCGTGAACGACCGCAGCGGCTATGAGCGCGACGGCTCGTTTAGCACCAGCAAAGGGACGCACTGGCAGTCCTTCGATGCGGGTCTGGCGGCGGAAGCTTTCTGCGTCGCCGCGCATGATGCGGGGCTTGGCACGGTCATCCTCGGCATTTATGACGAAGGGAATGTCAAGGCCGTGCTGAATCTGCCGGAAACGGAGAGCGTGTCGGCGCTGATTCCGATTGGCGTGCCTGCGGAATCTCCTGCCGCCCCCAAGCGCAAGGATGTTTCGGAACTTCTGCGCATTCGATAACCGTTTGATAAATATCATCCAATTCGCGCTTGTACTCAACTGCCCGTTGTGCTATGATAAAGGAAATGAATGACCCGCCTGGGGTCACAGGGAAAGGAGTTCCCCATGATGAATCTGAACGAAACTGCGGCGCGTCACGGCTTTTGCGTTGACCGCGTGCGCGAAAGCGAAGAGCTGCACGGAAAGATGGTGGAAATGCACCACGAAAAGACCGGCGCACAGCTGGTTTGGGTGGATAACGGCGAGGTGAACAAGACGTTCTGCGTCGCGTTTAAGACCCTGCCGGAGGATTCGACCGGTGTATTCCACATTCTGGAACATTCTGTCCTCTGCGGCAGCGCCAAGTATCCCGTTCGTGAACCGTTCGTCGAGCTGATGAAGAGCAGCATGGCGACGTTCCTGAACGCGATGACCTTCCCCGACAAAACGATTTACCCCGTCTCCAGCCGCAACGAGCAGGACTTCCTGAACTTGGCGGAAGTGTATCTGGATGCGGTGTTCGCGCCGCGCATCCTGCAAGACCCGAACATCTTCTATCAGGAAGGCTGGCACATTGAGCTGGACGAAAACGGCGTGCCGCTGTACAAGGGCGTTGTGTTCAACGAGATGAAGGGCGCTATGAGCGATGTGGACGAGCAGATTTACCAGAAGACGCTGGATGTCCTCTTCCCGGACAACTGCTACGGCTGGAATTCCGGCGGCGACCCGAAGCACATCCCCGACCTGACCTACGAGCAGTTCCTGCGCATGTACCGCCGCTATTATCACCCGTCGAATGCGCGCATTTATCTGGATGGCGCGATTCCGCTGGACAAGGTGCTGACGCTGGC
>OLOU01002471.1_pt1 | contig 10388 bp, 10 predicted proteins | sample 1672101 | NCBI WGS metagenome assembly OLOU01 (sample SAMEA3136645, study PRJEB25190) | human gut metagenome | biome: human gut; feature: human-associated habitat; material: faeces | place: Austria | collected 2013
TCGATAGTCCTCCAGATGCTTCCGGTACGCCTCGGGGTCGTCCTCCGCACGGTCCTTCATCTGGCTGAACAGCACCTCCTGCGGGGCCTCGGGGGACTCGTCGAAGTAGATGCGCAGCGCCGCGCGGTCGATGGAGAACATCGCGTCCACGCCGAGTCCGTAGGCGGGCACCGCGTCGTCCGCGATGCCGCCGACGATGGCGATGACGGGGACGCGCCCCTTCGCGCGGCGGGCGACGCCGCTGATGACCTTGCCGCGCAGGCTCTGGCCGTCGAGCCGCCCCTCGCCGGTGATGACGAGGCCGGCGCGCTCGAGCAGGCGGTCAAACCCCGCGAGATCGAGCAGCGTCTCGATGCCGGGGCGCAGAGTGCCGCCGAGCAGCGCCATGCACCCGAAGCCGAAGCCGCCCGCGGCGCCCGCGCCGGGCACGTCCGCGAGGTCGCGCCCCGTTTCGGCATAGACGACCTCGCGCAGGCTGTGCAGCCCCCGGTCGAGCAGGCGGACGGTCTCCGCGGCCGCGCCCTTCTGCGGGCCGAACACGGCGGCGGCGCCCTCCGGGCCGCAGAGGGGATTGTCCACGTCGCACATGGCGGTGATTTTCACCCCGGCGAGCAGCTCCTGCGCGCCGGAGAGGTCAATGCGGCGGATCTGCGCGAGTGTCCCGCCCGTGGGGACGAACGGCTCGCCCGCGGCATTTTCAAAGCGCACGCCGAGCGCGGCGGCGAAGCGGAGCGTCTGCCGCCGTCGTTCGTGCAGCTGCCGCCGAGACCGAGATAGATCTCGCGGCAGCCGCGCTCCACGGCGTGGCGGATCAGCTCACCGACGCCGAAGGTGGTCGCGTGCAGCGGGTCGAGCCGGCCGGCCGCGAGCGGCAGCCCGGCGGCCGAGGCCATCTCGATCACGGCGCAGCCGCCGAAGCGGCCATAGGCGGCGCGAACCGTCCCGCCGGGGAAGGGGCCGGTGACATCCAGCGTGACCGACTCGCCGCCGGTGCAGCGCAGGACGCTCTGCACCGTCCCCTCGCCGCCGTCGGCCATGGGGAGCGCGACGGCGCGGCCGTCCGGGATGACGGCGGGGACGACCTCCTCGGCGATGCGGCAGATCTCGAGACTGGAGAGGGTTCCCTTGAAGGAATCGGAAACGATGAGACAGGTGGTCATGGACAATCTCCTTTCTGCGCGAAAATGATGCAAAAAAGGCCGGACGGGCACAAAAGCGCGCTCGTCCGGCGGGAAATCAGGGCAGGAGAAGGCTGCGGATGCAGTCGGCGACGCCCGCGTCGTTGTTCGAGGCGAAGACGGCGTCGACCTCGGCCTTGACGGCCTCGGCGGCGTTGCCGACGGCCGCGCTGCGACCCGCGCAGCGCAGCATCTGCAGGTCGTTCGTGCTGTCGCCGATGGCGACGAAGCGCGTAAGCGGGATATCGCAGCGGCGGGAAAGTTCCTCAAGCGCCGTACCCTTGCTGGTGCCGCCGGGGAGAATCTCGATGTAGCAGCCTTCGGTCAGCGTGATGCTGACGTCCGGGCGCTCGGTGGCGAGCAGCTCGGCGCAGCGCGAGATGTGCGCCGTGTCCGGGCAGGAGAGGACGAGCTTGCTCCACGGTGTGGGCGCGCCCTCCGGGGCACACTCGTGCAGACCGACCGTCTCGCGGCGGAGGACGACCTCGTCGGTCAAGTCCGTGCGGCGCAGCGTGTAGGTGCAGCTGTCGGCCTGAGAGAAGGCGAGCACGCCGAAATCCGGATACTGCGCGAGCAGGCGCGCGGCGAGCGCCTGCACATCGTCCGGCAGGCGGCGCGCGAAGAGATACGTCTGTTTCTGCGTGTCGTACAGGCACGCGCCGTTGCATGCGATGACGGGCAGGGTAATCAGCCCGCGCAGCGCGGGATGATCCACGATACTGCGCACGGGGCGGCCCGTCGCGATGGTGAAGCCGCCGCCGGCGGCGATGAGCTCGCGGATGGCGGCGATGTTCTCAGGCGGGATGCGGGAGCTGTCGTCGAGCAGCGTCCCGTCCATATCGGAGACGAGAATGAGAGATGCCATGCGGTTTCTACCTCTTATCAGAACCGGGGGCCGGGCATGCCGGGCAGCATCCCGGTGCGCGCGGGGCCGGTCGAGCGGCGGATAATCAGGTTCGGCTGACACTGCACCTGAAAGCGCGCCGTCGACGAGGCGCTCTGGTTCGTAACGGACATGTGCGTGCGGTTGAGAAGCGTCGTGAGCGCGGACTGCGCGACGATGTAGGGGTGGTGCTCGATCGTGGTGAGCGAGACCTGCGGCATGCTGGAAAACAGCAGATTATCCGAGCCGATGACGGAGAAATCCTCCGGAATCCGGTAGCCGCGGCTGATGAGCGCGTCCATCGCGCCGTAGGCCACGAGGTCATTGACGCAGATCAGGCCCGTGATGTTGCGCTGGAAGATCTTCTTGTTCTGGGCAAGCGTGTGGCCCATCTGATAGTGCGAGCTCTTCTCCTGCAGCATGTCGGTGGAGCCGGAGTTGCCGCTGAGGATCAGCAGATGATCCTCGGAGAGAACCTTGCGCACCTCGGAGAGAACGCCGGCCACGCGCGTTGCGCGCGAGGTCGTGCTGCGCACGGAGGTCGAGGAGAGAACGGCAATATTCTTGTGCCCCAGCTCGAGCAGGTGCCGCGCGGCAAGCGCGCCCGCCTCGAAGTTGTTCAGCTCCACGATGTCGCCGGTGACATGGCTCGACCGGTCGCAGATCGTGACGATGGGGATGCGGGTGTTGGCGTTGGCATAGGCCGCGTCGTTATCCGGCGGATAGAGGAAGATGACGCCGAGATAGTGGTGCTCGAGGGCCATCTGGAGATAGGCGCTCTCAAGCGCGGGATTGTGGTAGGAACATGCGGTGATGATCGAAATGCTCTGGGTGATGGCCGCGCGGTCGATGCCCTGGATCATGGCGCTGTAGTACGGGTTCGTGGTCTGCACGGCGATGACGAGCACCGTACTGTTCGAGGGGGGCGGCGCGGTGCGGCGGAACTGATAGTTCAGCGCCGTGGCCGCGGCGAGCACCTTTTCGATCGTAGTGGTGGGGAAGGAACTGGATTTCTGGTTCAGGATCATGGAGACGGTGGATTGAGAAACGCCGGCCGCCTTTGCGACATCCTGCATAGTGACGCCTTTGGTTCGCATAAGCACCTCCTGTAAGGTCGGACGAATTGATTGAGAAAAGTATACCACAGTCTTGCGGCGGATGCAAGATGCATTATTAATATTTTTGAGAAATATCAGGATTTTTTACCAAATGGGAAAATATGGATTTACTAATAATAGACAAGAAATTAACAAGAAAGAGGCCGGAGAAATCTACAAAAACTGGAGAAATAAATTGGAGAATCTGCACAAATTATTGATTTACCGCTCAAGGTGACGCCAAAAAAACAGGAAAAAGAGAGAAAAACATCTTGCTTTGTCCGATTGCGTGTGCTAAGCTAAAGCTATCATACGTTGGGCGGATGCCTGTTTATTGAGACGAAAAATTAATAATTTGTTGAATGATAGAGGAACATTATGGCTAAGATTTATCTGGTGAGACACTGCGAGTCGGAGGGCAATGCCTGCCGGCGCACACAGGCCCACGTGGACGCGCTGGTCACGCACAAGGGCTATGAGCAGTGTGAGATGCTGCGCCGCCGCTTCGAGGGGATTCATATTGATAAGCTGTATTCCAGCGATTCCTACCGCTCGATCATGACGATCGACCCCATCGCGAAGGAGCGCGGCCTGACGATTCACACGCGCATCTCGCTGCGTGAGGTGACGACCGGCATCTGGGAGGACATGGCCTGGGGCAACATCGCCGACGAGTTCCCGGAGGAGAACCGGGCCTGGAGCGAGACGCCGTGGGCGCTTAAGACCCCCGGCGCGAGCAGCTTTGAGCAGGTTGCGGCCCGGCTGATCTGCGGGCTCAAGCGCATTGCGCGCGAGGTCGGCCCCGACGGCGTGGCCGTCGCGGTTTCCCACTCCTGCACCATCAAGGCCACGCTCTGCACGATCCTCGGTGAGCCGATGACGCGCGTGAAGGAGTTCGGTCACGGGGACAACACCTCCGTGTCGCTTCTGAACGTGGACGGGGACGGGAACATCACCGTCGAGTTCATGAATGATGAATCCCACCTGCCCGACCGGCTCAAGCGCGCGTGGGGCGGCGTCGCCGGGGCGGACATCAACATGGCCGTCTATCCCGTAAGGCCCGAGCAGGAGGAGACGCTTCTCGACTTGGCACAGGCCGAGGCCGCCGAGCGCGGCGCGGCGTTTGACCGTGAGAGCTACCGCCGCGGGGCGCGCGCCCTGCTTGCCGAGCACCCGAACTACATCGCGCTGAGCTATCTCAAGGGTGAGGTTTCCGGCTTCGTCCGCATGGGGATCGACAAAGACCTCCCCGCGTCGTGCGGCGTGATTGACACCATGTATGTAAAGCCCGCCCTGCAGGGCCGGGGCTACAGCGAGCAGTTGTTCGGCTACGCAGCGCACGAGCTGCGCTATGTGGACATGACGCACATCGCCGTGCGCTGCGGCTGCAGCGCAGAGGAGCAGCGCGTCGTTGACCGATTTGTATTTGAAAAAATGAAGGGACACCCCGCGTATCAGTGCCTGTATCTGTTCTGCCCGCCCTGCCCCTATCCCATTCTTGCGTGAGGCGAAAAAACAATGCAAAAAATCTTTATCTCTTCCTTCTGTGTACTCTTTGAGGACTATGACCTGCTCGAACAGCTCTGCAAAAGCTGCCCGGAGGTTCCGATGGGCGCGGAGCTCGGCACGAGCTGGCCGATTCCGAACTTCGACGAGCTGCTGGACAGTCAGGTGCCGCGCTTTGCCAGCGGCCCCGTGACGCTGCACGCGCCGTTTGTCGAGATCAGCGGTGCGCCCGACAGCCCCGAGCGCGCGGCGATGGAGGCGGCGTTTGCCAAGGCGTTCCGCTGGTACCACCTCTTCGGCGCCGAGTCGATGGTTATGCACACGCACGAGCGTGCCGTCCCGGCAGACGAGCGCGCGCAGCTGCAGGAGTGGTCGCTCGAGGCCATCCGCAGCACCGCTGCCAAGGCGAAGGCCGAGGGCCTGCACCTGACGGTGGAAAACGTCGGCTTCCCGTTCAAGGACAGCGTCCTGCTCGATCAGGACGAGTTCGTGAAGATGTTTGATGAGCTCCCCGACGAGGTCGGCGCTCTCATCGACACGGGCCACGCCATGGCCAACCACTGGGACATCCCGAAACTGATCTCTCAGCTGGGTACGCGTATCAAGGGCTATCATCTGCACAACACCGACGGCGTGCATGATCTGCACCGGCCGATGTTCGAGGAGGGCCTGTGGTATACCCCGGAGGAGATGGAACGGCTCCTGCGGCAGATCGGCCGCGAGACGCCGGACGCGGATCTGGTACTGGAATATGTATCCGGCCCGCACATCACCCCCGAGCTTTTCAGACGGGACGCCCTTCGTTTGGCAGACTGCCTGAATGGATAAAATGAACGGCCGCAGGGCCGGGAAAGGAACCTTAAGATGTCACAAAAGAACGAACTGCCGCTGGCAAGAAAGAAACGGACAAAAAAACTGCCGTATCTGCTGATTGCCCCGGCGATCCTCCTGTTCTGCGCATTCACATTCTACCCGTTCATCCGGGCGATTGTGCTGTCCTTCGCTGTGACGGACAAGCGCGGTAACTTCGCCAAGTGGGTCGGCATCGGCAACTGGCTCCGCGTACTGAAGAAGGATGAATTCTGGAATGTTGTTGTCGTCACGCTGAAAATGGCGGCGGCCAATCTGGTCTTTACCTTCAGCATCGCGATGATCTTTGCTCTGCTCGCCACGAAGAAGGTGCGCTGGTCGAAGCTGTATCAGACGATGTACGCGCTGCCCATGGCGATCGCCTCGTCCCCCGCGGCGGCCATCTTCCTGTTTTTCTTCAGCCAGCACAACGGCGTGCTCAACAACATTTTGGGCACGGATATCTCCTGGCTGACCACGAAATCCACCGCCTTCTGGTGCGTGGTCGCGATGACGGTCTGGCAGCACATCGGCACGAGTTTCATTTTCCTGCTGGTGGGCTTCCGCAACGTGCCGGAGGATCTGCTCGAGAGCGCATGGCTCGACGGCGCCGGCCCGCTCGAGCGTATCCGCAAGATCATTCTCCCGCTGGCCTCTCCCCAGATTTTCTTCGTGCTGTTCCTGAACATCAACAACTCGTTCAAGTGCTTCAACCAGATCAAGCTCCTGACGCAGGGCGGCCCCGCCAACAGCACGAAGACGCTGATCTACTACATCTACGAAAACGCTATCGTCAACGGCCGTTTCGAGACGGCATGTGTACAGGCCATCTTCCTGTTCCTGATGATCTTTATCCTGACGCGCATCCAGTTTGCTCTGGAAGATAAGGTGGTGCATTATCAATGATGACGCAGAAACAAGTCAGAAAGACGAAAGAAGGAATTTCCTTCGGGCTGAAGGTGCTGCTCGGCATCCTGTTTATCTCCCCGCTGATTATCGGCTTTCTGTTTTCCATTCAGTATGAGGATGAACTGACCAGCTCGCCGCTGCGGCTGTTCACTGCCAACCCAACGCTCATCAACTATATCGAGGTGTTCCAGAAGGTTCCCCTGCTGTCGTACCTGAAAAACTCGCTGATTGTGTGCCTGCTGGCCATCACCATCCAGATCACCGTGGCGAGTCTCGCGGCCTACGGTTTCTCGTTCTTTGAGTTCAAGGGCAAGAAGTTCCTGTTCGGCCTTGTGCTCGCGAGCATGATGATCCCCGGCGAGGTCGTCGTGATCACGAACTTCGTCACGGTGCAGAACCTCGGCCTGACGAACACCTATCTCGGCCTGATTATTACCTCCCTCGTCGGCGGTACGTCCATCTTCATGATGCGTCAGTACTTCCTGACGCTGTCGAAGGACTTCAAGGAAGCGGCTACGCTCGACGGCTGCGGCGATATCGGCTTTTTGTTCCGCATCGCGCTGCCGCTGTCCCTGCCGACGCTGTCGTCGCTGGCGGTGTACCTGTTCGTGAGCATCTACAACGCCTACTTCTGGCCCCTGCTGGTCACGACGAAGTCCACCATGCGCACGGTGCAGGTCGGCGTGGCGCAGCTTGTCGCGGGCGACGTCGTGGACTACAGCCAGATCCTTGCCAGCGCCATGATCGCCATCATCCCCACGGTGGTTGCCTACATTTTCGGTCAGGACTACATCATCAAGGGCATGACGGCCGGTGGCGTCAAGGGCTGATAAAAAAACTATATTCTCCCGTTATTCTCTCTCCCGGCGTATAGAGCACCCGACGGTGTTTTATAAATAGAAAAAGGAAAAAAGAACAAGGAGAAACAGAGATGAAAAAGATTCTTGCGCTTGTCCTTGCCCTCGTCATGGCGCTGAGCCTTGTGGCGTGCGGCAAGGAGAAGGATCCGACGGCTGATTGGGGCCCCGAGCCCGAAGGAACGATCGAAGTCGAGATCTGGACCCTCTTCGGAGAAACGCTCCGCAACCAGTACCAGAAGGTCATCGACGACTTCAATGCCAGTCAGACCAAGTACCATGTCACCTGCGAGACGCAGGGCAGCGCGGCTGAGCTGAACGCAAAGCTGGCTTCTGTATCGCAGGAGGAGCTGCCCGCCATGTTCCACGGCACGGTCGAGAACGTCGCTATGTACGCCAACGCAGATTACTGCGTGCCGCTGCAGGAGTTCATCGACATGGAGAAGAAGGGCACCTGGAAGGAGCTTGACAACACCTGGCAGGCCATTCTGACCGCGTATCAGGATCAGAGCGGCAGCCAGATCGGCTATCCGCAGGGCTACAGCTACGGCAACGTCTTTTACAACAAGGACATGTTTGCCAAGGCCGGTATCGATGCGGTGAACGATCTCAAGAGCTTTGAGGATCTCTACGACGTCTGCAGAAAGCTCGTCGACGGCGGCTATACCACCTACGGCATCGGCTTCCACCCCAACGGCGTCTATATCAACACCGCGCTCGGCCGCGAGGGCATCATGTACTACGATCACGACAACGGCTATTCCGGTACGATCGAAAAGTGTCTGTACACCTCCGACAGCACGGTCAATCACGCGCTCAAGACGATGCTCGGCGTTTATCAGAAGCTGCAGAGCGAGAATCTGAGCATCCCCTACGGTACCAACTATCAGAAGGAGATCATCCCCCAGTTGGCGGACGGCTCCTGCGCGATGATGATGGGCGTTGTGTCCATGACCGGCAAGGTGCTCACCGCGGTCGGCGATAACTTTGAGGTCGGCATCATCCCGATGCTCTCCGCGACGGACGCGGGCAAGCGCACGGGCGAGCCCAACGGCGGCACCGGCGGCTTCATCTGCAACAACGGCAACAAGTGGGCCCAGAAGGGCGCGTACGAGTTCATCAAGTTCGCGAGCTCCGCGGACGAGGCGGGCTATTTCGCGAGCGTGACGGGCTATCTTGCCACCAACACCGACGCCTATAACAGCGAGGTCTATCAGGACTATGTGAAGAACACCTTCCCCGACATCGCGGTGGTCTATGAGAGCCTTGCCAAGGCGGACTCCTCCGCCAGAAGCCCCTATATCCCCATCTCCAACGAGATGGAGGCGGCAAATCGCGCGGCCATTCAGGCGGCGGCCTCCAATCCGGATGCGGATCTGGACGCCATCATTCAGAAGGACTGCGACACCATTCAGGAAGCCATCGAGCTTTACAACCTGTCCAACCCCACCAGCAACTAAGCTCCGGACAGGACATGATTCCCCGTATAAAACGCACGGTGTGCGCTTTATAAATACCAACAAAGGAGAACCAAGATGAAAAAAGTACTTGCACTCATCCTTGCTCTGGTCATGGCGCTGAGCCTTGTGGCCTGCGGCAAGGAGAAGGATCCCACCGAAGACTGGGGTCCCGAACCCGAAGGCACGATCGAGGTCACGATCTGGACTTACTTCGGTGAGACGATGAAGAACCAGTATCAGGAGATCATCGATGCCTTCAACGCCAGCCAGACGAAGTATCATGTGACCTGTGAGGCACAGGGCAGCCAGGCGGAAATGAACGCCAAGATTGCCTCCACCGATCAGAGTGAGCTGCCCGCCATGTTCCACGGCGCGGTTGAGAACGTCGCCATGTACGCCAACGAGGACTATTGTGTGCCTCTGCAGGAGTTCATCGACATGGAGAAGAAGGGCGCCTGGAAGGAGCTCGACGACACTTGGGATGCCATCCGTACTGCCTATCAGGACAAGGACGGCAACCAGATCGGCTATCCGCAGGGCTATTCCTATCCCGGCATCTACTACAACAAGGATATGTTCACCAAGGCCGGTATTGACGCCACCAAGGATCTGAAGAGCTTTGAGGACCTGTACACGGTCAGCAAGAAGCTCGTCGACGGCGGCTACACCACCTACGGCATCGGCTTCCATCCCGATGGCTTCTACTTCAACGCCGCGCTCGGCCGCGAGGGTATCATGTACTATGATAACGACAACGGCTATAAGGGCACGATTGAGCACTGCCTGTACACCTCCGACAGCACCGTCAACAGCGCTGTGAAGACCATGCTCGGCGTGTATCAGAAGCTGCACGCAGAGAACCTCTGCATCGCTTACGGCTCCAACTATCAGAAGGAGATCATCCCCCAGCTGGCGGACGGCTCCTGCGCGATGATGATGGGCGTTGTGTCCATGACCAGCAAGGTTCTGACGGCTGTCGGCGACAAGTTCGAGGTTGGTATCGTTCCGATGATCTCCGCCACGAACGACGGTAAGCGCACGGGCGAGCCCGCCGGCGGCACGGGTGCTTTCATCTGCAACAACGGCAACAAGTGGGCCCAGAAGGGTGCTTACGAGTTCATCAAGTTTGCCAGTTCCGCGGATCAGGCCGCGAAGTTCGCGTCCATGACCGGCTATCTGGCGCCCAACTCCGATGCTTACAACTCTGACACCTACAAGGACTACCTGACCAACACCTTCCCGGCCATCGCCGCTGTGTATGACAGCCTGAACAAGTCCGACTCCTCCGCGAATAACCCCTACATCCCCATCTCCAACGAGATGAAGGCCGCCAACAAGACGGCCATTCAGGAGGCTGCTTCTGCCCCGAACGCGGATCTCGACACCATCATCCAGAAGGCCAATGACACCATTCAGGAGGCCATTGACCTCTACAACCTCTCCAACCCCGCCAGCAAGTAAGCCGCTGAGGGGGAGACGCACCGGTTCTATTGTATAAAACGCGGAAGCCGTGTTTTATAAATATGAAAAAGGAGAAACGAGTATGAAAAAGATCCTTGCACTCATCCTCGCTCTGGTCATGGCGCTGAGCCTCGTGGCCTGCGGCAAGGAGAAGGATCCCACCGAAGACTGGGGTCCCGAACCCGAAG
>OLOU01002472.1_pt1 | contig 10384 bp, 7 predicted proteins | sample 1672101 | NCBI WGS metagenome assembly OLOU01 (sample SAMEA3136645, study PRJEB25190) | human gut metagenome | biome: human gut; feature: human-associated habitat; material: faeces | place: Austria | collected 2013
TATTGGATAACCATTTTTGGCAGGAAAGGCGGCAGCTAAATTATGGGAAGGAATTGTTTGTGCATTTCCCAAATAAAAAGGAGGATAGTGTCGGCTTTCCATACCATGTACAAGTCCCATGTAGGTGCGGAATATAAAATCGGCCGGGGTATCACTGCCAGCGTCAGCCAAATCTTTAGCAGCCATCGCTGTAAAGGTATAGTTTATCCCTGCGTCTTTGAGCACTTCATTGGCAAAAAGAGCAGCACGTTCCCAACCAGCTTGATAAGTAGCTTCATTTAATACAGTAAAATTACCCATGCCATTTATTTGAATCACATCCTTGTCTTGATAAGCCGGACTTGCTGCATAGAGCAAAGTTCTTGCTTTAAGAGCATTTGCCGCTAATCCGCAAGCTCTACCAATTTTAGATTTTCCGACAACTACATCATCTCCTGTGTAAGTTACAGGCAAACGTCTGGCAGCTTCTTCACAGTCGGAAACAATCTGGCTGACGCAATCTTTATACGAGTCACGTTTAAACAGGCTCGGCTTCGCAGATTCCTTATCACCAATGAAATGGTTGGTGATCGTATATCCTAATGCTTCTCCTTCGTCTGTTCGTCCTCCATAAGTTTGTAACAATTTGAAGCTGCACCATGCTCTTAAAAAATAGGCTTCACCAAGTAAACGAGTCTTTATTGCCTGATCAGTTTCTTTACTTACACGATTGTATATTACATCATCTGTAACTCCTTTTTCCATGAATAGATTGATGCTTTGTATCTTATCATACATATTGTCCCAATTTCCAAGTGGATTTGTTGATCGGCTGAATGCTCCCATGCTAGCTCGGTATACACTCGAACCATAATTTCGGGTTAGTGCATTGTCTGTTGCAGCATCTAAGAAATTATCATCATAATGATCCGGAACAACCATTAAATCTGCATATACTTGCGTCAAAACGGCTTGTGCCATATCGGGATTAGTCCATACGGTCTCACTGGACCATTCATTTGTTAATTTAGGGTCAAGCAGATCTTCACAAGAAACAATACTTCCCCAAACACAGGCTAACAGTATTAATTTGCTTATTTTCATATTTGCATATTTTTTAAGTTTAGAAAGAGACGGATAAACCGCCGGTTACAGTCATATAGGCCGGATAATTTGTGATTCCGGCATTTAATCTTTCCGGGTCCAGATCCTTTATTTTAGAGAAGGTAAGCAAATTTGTACCACGTACGAATAGTTTACATTTGTTTGCAAAGAATCTACCTGCCTTATTTTCAAATGTATAACTAAGTTCTATATTTTTATATCTTTCTACCTTTCCTCTTATACTAGGAACACTCATACATCCTTCATATTGCACATCCGTATCTTTTGACAAATTCTTCCAAGTTGGATTTATCATTGCCGTTATTGGTATTTCTTCTGCATCATTATACTTTATATCTTCTTTCTTAGCACCTACTACAATTATTCTTTTATTTATTCCTATCTGGGGTGCAGCAATTCCTAGCCCAGTTCCAAACTCTAATGTTGCTTTTAAATCTCCTATAATTTCTAAAATATCCTCATTTATATTTCTTATTTCTATTTCTTCACATTCTTTTTCAAGAATAGGGTCCCCTACTTCTCTTACTTTTAAAACCTTTCCCATATTATTCCACCTTCCTGAACTATTTATAAAATATATAGTTTTAATTTATATACTATATATAATTTATCATAAATTATTTAATTTTAAAACGAAGTTCATAACAAAAAAAAACATATTGGAGTTTTGTATATATATTTATATATCATTAAAGTTACCTCCTATTTTTTAATTTTATATTCCAAATATTATTGTTCAATGTATTTTTTTGTATTTCTTCTTGCATCCATTCTTATAAATGGTTCTTTAACATGTTCTTGACTTATATATTCATATAGAAATGGTTTTCTATATGAATCTCCCCATGTTCCATGTTCTCTATAGTTTCTTATTTCATCCATATTAAATTCTACTATTTGAATGCTTTCATTTTCATCCATAATTAATATTTCACTATTAAGTTCTTTTTTATTTTCATCTCTTACAATAGGACTAAAAGCAGATGATCTTCCACCATAATCGGTATAATTAACAGTTACTATTCCGACCATATTTTCATAAGCCCTAATTTTTAATTGCTCTAATCTTATTTTTGACATAAAGCAAGCATTTGGAACTAATATTATTTCAGCACCTTTAATCATTAATATTCTAGAACTTTCTGGAAATTCTCTATCATAACATATCATAGAACCAATATTCAACTTTCCATTTCCATAGTCAAGTTCTCCAACATAAAAATCATTGCCAGGTGTCATATATTTTTCCATTTTAAAATCTACTGTATGAACTTTAGAGTATTTTAAAATTTTATTTCCAAATCTATCATATATAATTACAGAATCCTTAGGAAGATCTTTTGTTTTTTCAAGAAATGTTATAGAAATAGCCATATTTAATTCTTTAGCTAACTTTTTAAACGTTAAAAGATAGTTATTATTTTCATATATTGATTTATTAATCCAATCACCTAAATCTTCATCATTTTCTGGCATTTCATAGCCAATGTTCCACATTTCTGGAAAAACTGCTATATCTGCTCCTAATTCTTTTGCTTTTCTACATGCTATTATACCCTTTTTTAAAGAATTATCCATATTATTAATTGCATTTAATTGTAAAATTGCAACCTTAAAAATATTTTCCATTTTTTCCTCCATAATTTTATTTTCCATCATTCTACCACAAAAAATCAAAAAAAGGAAGTGCTTTTCCAAACACTTCCAAAGTTCTTTTCGCAACAACTATGAATTGTCATATTATTTTTTCCTATTAGAGCAAATGCTTTTGATATTTTTAATAAAATTATAGTATATCTATTTTTAATCCTACATTTATTACCATTTATATTTACTCCTTTAAATCTTCTATTATTTTATTTGTATCTTCATCAAATGAAATTGTTTTATTTTTTATTTCTAATATTGGACTTGGATAATCTTTGTTTATTCTTATAAGAATTGTTTTTTCACTATTTGCTGTCATTTGTTCAAATGGAAATCTTATAATTCCAGGTGTATTAAATCCAACGCCTATTTCCACTCCTCCTTATACCATTTGTTCTAAATGTAATTTTGATAAATGTGTTCCAATTGACTATGTATCAAAGAGAGGTTTTCATCACATTTTTAAGGATAATTAATTTATATTTATCTATATTGTTTACATAAGACTAAGGCTATGCTTTAGTACTTTTGGCTTGCCTAATTTTTTTCTCATTTTTATTACAATCAATATGACTTTCCTATTATATAAAATAAAAGTTATAAAAAGAATTATGTATGGAAGATGTAGTTTTAATTTATTAAAGCAAAAAGTTCTTCTACAATATTAATCAAATAAATTGCGGAAGAACCATTTATATATTGTCATCTTCTACTTTTTTATATAATTATATCATTAATTATATTTTTTGTCAGCAAATTTTGATGTTATTAAATTTGCTTTATATAGAAAAATAGTATATTAGTAATTTATTGCTAATATACCACATTTTTAAATTATTTTTTCATTTTGTTACTCATTATCTCAAAATATAAATTATATTTTATCTCTATTTTTCTTTTTGAGCTAATTCAAATACAGCTTTTGTGTATTTTAGTAATTCTTTTTTGTTTTTAAATCCACAAATTTTTGCAAAATAGTCTGCATATATTGTATCTTCTTTTATAATTCCTGTTTGTATTGCTTTAGTTATGTTATAACTTTCTTTTGAAGATATATCTCCTAATCTTAAATATTCTGTTACTGTTAAATTATAGATATTATCATTATTTTTTAATTTCTCATAGATTTCAGTTGTTATTATTCCATTATCTATTAGTTCATAATTATTTTTAAACTCTACAATTTTTTTATTTGGATATTTGGATACATTTACAACTTTTTCTATATATTCTGCTTTACCCTCTTTATTTATTTTTCCTACATTCACAGGTTTAAATATCATTATATTTACAAATATAACAGCAACTAGAAATAGTAAAATACCAATAATACATACTAACTTTTTATTTAGCTTTATTTTCTTTCTAGTTTTAGTCCTTTTTTCTGCCATATAATCTACTCCCTTTATTTTTAAAAAGAGAACTAGAAAGCTCTAGTTCTCTCCTATATAGTATTTTAGTTTGTTTTGTTCTTTTTTACAGCTACTGTTGTTGCTCCAAGCCCTATTATTGACATACTTACTATTGCTATATAAAGCATTACATTGTCGCCTGTTTTTGGATTAGAACCATCATCCTTCATTTCTTTTTTATTTTCTGCATTTAATGAAACGTTTTCGTTATTATTGTTTTCTTCAAATTGTCTTGCTATTGTAAATGTTGTTTTTGCTTCTCCTCCATCTGTAAACGCTACTTTTAATGTATGTTGTCCAATTGCAAGTGTATCTATATATTCTTTGCTAAAAGTAATTATTGTACTTCCACTTTCTGATGTATAATTTACACCATATACAAGTATATCGTCTACATATACTTTTTTATCAAATAAGCTATAATCTGCATTTATTCTAAATCTTGCTTCTGTACTTTGAGCAATGGTATATGTTTGATCTGCACCTTCTATTACTTTGTATTCTATTTTTTCTACTACTACTTTAATTTTCATATTTGACGTAATATTCTTTAGCTTTAATGTATTACCCTCTAATGCTTTTTCTTCATCATTTACCAATACTTTTACTAGTTTATATCCTGTATTTGCTGTTATTGTGAAATCTTTGTTATCGCCATAATTTACTGTAACTATTCCATCTGGATCTACTGTCACTCCTGTTACTTCTTCTACTGTTATTGTAAATGGTATTTTTTTATAGATTACTTCTACTGTTTTTTCTTCATCTACTGTTATTTCTATTTCATTTCCTATTACAGTTTTTTCTATTCCATTTACTAATACTTTTTCTATCATATATCCTGTCTTTGGTGTAAATGTTATTTTTACTTTACTTCCTTCTATAACCCCTATTTTACTTGGTGTAATTGTTCCATTTCCACCAGGTACTGATGTTATTACATCAAATGTGTTTTTAACATTAACTTCAATATCAATATCCATTATTGTTTTATAATTTGCTGTATCTTCTGGCGTGTATGTTGCTGTATATGTATTAGTTCCTGCTGTTAATATTGTTGCAGGTGAATTCCAAGTAAATCCTGTTGGTAATACTACATCTGCTAATATTTTGCCTTTTACAGAAGTTAGTCCTGTTGGAACTGTATAATTTGGCGTTGCTTGTGTGATAGACCAGTTAATAGTTAAATCACCATTTAATCCATCTTTCCACTCATAATTAGTTTTATCTTTAATTTTTGCAGTAATAGTATTATTTGATACATTTTTTGCTTTAGTATCACCAGTTACTTCTATATTAGAATTAACATTATTTAATGTAGGTGTTATATCACTACCTGTATATTCATAAGTATCTTTAGCTAGAGTTACTTTTTCGAGCTGTGCTTTTTTTATAGTGAATGCTACACTATATGTTCCTGTATAATTTGTATCACTATCTGGCACTTTATATGTTACTGTATAAGTTCCAGCATTTGTTGGTGCTATAGCACTATTATATGAAGTTATTCCTGTTCCTTGATATTTTACTTCTAAATCACTTACATTTACTGTTCCTGCATTAACGCTAATTGTTCCTGTTGGGTTTTTAGGTGTTCCATCATAAGTAAATGTTTCATTATTAGAAAGCCCTGAAATATTTACATCAGTTTTATTTACAACATGAACTGTAAAATCTTTTGTTGTTTCTTTCCATTCAGGTGTATCATCTCCACCAAGATTTACTTTTACTGCTGTAACAGTCATTACAACATCACCTTCAGTAGCTCCTGCTACATATTCATCATTTATAGTATCATAAGTAAGTGCTGTTCCTGATTTAATAGTAAAATCAATGTTTCCTACATTTCCAGTTACTGATTGTTCTAAATAACTTTTTGATATAGAACCATTAACTTTTACATATTGATCTGCAATTGCTAAAGGTTGTTCTGCACTTGTTACTTCAATTACACCATTTACATGTGTTCCCATTGTATAGTTAGAAGTAATATCTTCACCATTTCTCATTACTTTAACATTGCTTACAGTATTATTTGAAGAACCTACAAATTTTTGGCTACCAGTAATTGTAGCTTCTAACATATCACCTGGTAGTAATACACCATCAGTATTTGTATAAGTATTTTTTGTTAATTCAGCACCATCATATACTTTAGTATCTGAACCAGCTGTTACAACTATTGGTGTTGTAATTGGGTTTACTGTTAATTTACCAGCAGCTTTTACTTTATTAGAGTAACAATTAGTTACATCAACACCTTCTGCATTTGTTATTGTAATTTTTCCAATTGTATTGTTTTCAAGAGCTGTATCTTTAACATCTCTTACTTTACCAGTAATAACAGCTGTTACTAAATCACCATTTGGTAATTTATTATCAGTTACTGGACTAGCATTATTTGCCCATAATACATCATAAGCATTTTTTGAGTGTTCTGTTCCATCATAAGTAAATGTATCATCATAGCTTTTAACTTTTACTTCCGTAGTAATTGGTGTGATTTCAAAATTAACACTTGCTTCACTTGCTGTATAATTTTGATTTGTAATACTTAATGTAGCTTTATATTTACCTACTAATTTAGGTAATTCTGTTACAACTTCATCATAAGATCCATCGTTTTCCTTATAGTAAGTAATTTTATAATCACCTGCTCCTAAGCCATCAACCCCTGTTGCAGTTGGAGTTTTAGATGTACCATAAACCCATGTACTATCTAAACCACTAATACCTACATTAAGGTTTTTCTTTTCAACTTTTAATGCAACTGTTGCTGTATAATTATTTCCATTTATATCAGTTACAGTAATTATTGCTGTATAGTCTCCTGCATTAAGTCCTTCTTTTGCCTTAATTTTAAAATCAGTATTTGTGGCACCAGCACTAACTGTTGGTTGAGTACTAGGGCCTTCAACTTTAAAATTAGAACTATCTACTGTTACATTTTTAATTTGCAAATCATTATCACTTATATTCTTAATTGATATGTCATTAAGACTAGGTGTTTCGTTATATGTTTCATTAATTGTTATATTATTTGTTTCAAATCCATTAACTTTTTTTATAACAATGTAAGGATTTTCTCCTCCAGATGCATAGAAATCGTCAACTAAAGTATTTCTATCTGCTTCAGCTAAAACTGGAGCTCCTGTTGTATAAGGTAGTTTTTGAAAGTATGCCTTAGAATTAGGATCAATTACATCATTTAATTTCATTTCACCTAATTTTAAATTGCCCAATTTACTTGTAAGTCCTAGCACTTTCAACGACTCAAAATTAAAATTTAATTTAATATCTGAATCAGAATTTGATATAGTGCCAAAAAGATACATACCATCATTTAATTTAAATACAGCATCTTTTATATTTACATCAACAGTAAGATTTTTACCATTTGTATAGTAATCTCTAGAAAAGAATTCAAAGAAATTAGGTCTTGAACTAATAATTTCATAATATCCACCATCAATAGTTAGTCCAAATTTTTTTATTTCCGCATCATGATTAGTATCATAATAATTAAAGAAAATATTATTTTTTGAAAGAATCTTACCAGTTTTACTACTACTACTATCCTTAATAGTTAATTTACTATTAAAGTTATAATAATAATCGTTACTTGTTGCATCATAATCAGACTGTCCATAATTAAATGAAAGGCCATAGGAACCTATATCTAATGTTTGCCCATTTAATTCAAGAGTAATGTCATTTACAACATAAAAATTTAGAAACTTTGTTAAAGTAATATCTTTTGCTAATTTAATTTCATTTATCTCAGAATCAATTCCTTTTGATGCATTAATTAGTTCTTCCTCATTCTCTACTGTTATTGTTTTAGCACTTACATTAGTAGCTCCAATTAGTAAAAAACTAACTAGCATAAACAATGTTACTACTAAATATTTTGTTTTATTTTTCATAAAGCCATTCTCCTTTCTCACAATAATTAGAAATGTTTCACTTTTGTTTAAAATCAATTTCATTTTTTTATAAATTTTTCTGTCTATTTTATATTGAATAATTTTAATACTTGGTTAAAGCCATTAAAACTACTACCTTGTCTAATATTTCAAGGATTTACAACATTTTTTATATTTTTTGATGTTAAAAAGCAAGAAAAAGTTACAACTATTATATTTTTTACAACTAGCCCCAGATTCTTTTTTCAACAGAATCTGCTACCTCTTTATATTTAAGCCTATTTCCACTTGCTAGATTTACTGTACTAACAATCGTATCTTTTATATTTTCTTTTGCTGTTTCCATGCTGTTTGCATCTCCACTAAATTTAGCTTTTGCAAGTCCTGCAAGTGCATTTATTGCATCTGCACTTTGTTTCATATTTCTTCTTTCTGTTTCTGTTCCTGTAAATGATTCTTTTATTCCTCTTGCAAAAGATTTAAATCTTGGTTCTCTTAAAAATATTTCATCTAAATGATTTATTGCATCTTTTACACATAAATCACTGCTAACATTTTTTCCATAACAAATTTTAATTTTTTCTACATAAGGATGACCCATTGTTTTTTCTTGTTCTGTTATTCCAACACTATCAGTTCCAATCTTACAATATAAGTTTATTATAACACCAACTTCTGAATATTTTTTTCCACCCTCCTGATTGTTTAAAACAGAATAAATTTCATAATCTTTTATTTGATCATATCTGAATAATTCTTTAAAATTTTTCTTTTCTGTTTTGGGTGTAATTACTTCAAACATTGCAATACTATCTGCAAAAACAATGCCATTAAATTGATAAAATGTTCTAAGCTTTTCTTCTTTACTTAATGGTTCAAAAGCCTGTCTGTATAAAACATCTTGTTTTTTCATATATTCAAAGTGTTGTTTTACATATTCTGAATCAAATTTTGAAATATCTATAAATGCACTACAATTTTTTTCACAATCTTTACATATATATTTCTTATCTCTTAATTTTTTTCTTGCTAACATTCCAACTTTTTTGTTACAAAAACAACATTCTTCCTTTGAAAATAATCCCATAAAATTCCTCCTTTAATTTGTAATTTTTTACTTTATTTTAGTTTTAAATTTTATTTTTTCTTTCTATTTTTTTATTAATCATTTGTTGTAAAGTTATTTAATACGTTATTAACCAACTTTTCTCCAAGACTGTCTTCTATTCCTACATATTGAATGTATAGAAAATCATATACTTTGCCATCCTTCTCAAAGTAACCTGCCATCCAAGTTTTATATTTTTCTGGTGATGAACTTCCTCCTATTGCATGTCTAGATACATCTACTTTAACTTTTTGACCAAATAAATTATAATCTTCAAATTTCTTTTTAAAAGTTTTCTCTTGGTATGCAAGACAAGTATCTAAATTTTGGTAATTTCCTTCATTTCCATAATATGTTAATCTAAATGAGACGCCTTCCCCTTTATACTTATTTACTTCATTTAAACCGTATATGCTTGTTACGCCATTTGAATCTGGATATTGATTAACATAATATTTGCTTTTGTCTGGATTTTCTATATTTTTTACTATTAATTTATGGTTCGACGATATTATTCCATCAACTTTTTTTCCCTCTATCTTATCATTTATTGTCATAGAGCTTAAAATGTTTTTTAATTCTTCTGATTTTGCAAATTCTGTTACATCTAAATCTGCCCCATTATTTTTGTTTTTACTTATTTTTACTATTACTTGTAGACAATTACCTTCTTCATTTTTATTTAATAAACTTACTCCGTAATAATTAAATTTATCATAATACTCATATCCACCTAATTCTGTATAATTTGTTTGTGCATAATTTTCTTCGCTAGATTTATTCTCTTTTTCTCTTTTATTAGAACTTTCATTTGTTTTTGAACAATTAAATGAAATTTTGATGTTTCTTTCTTCATTTATAAGTTTACCTGCTACATAAGGTGTATTTTCTAAATCTGCTTCAAATTTATATCCTGCATCTTTTGGGTATTTAACTGTAAATTCAAATGGTGCATATTCATCTACTAATTTTGCTATCTCCATATTTTTATCTTCTTTGTTTTTAAAACAAAATACAAGTATTATAGCTAAAGCTACTACAATTATTAATACTGAAAAAATTATTTTTTTATTCATCTTACTTTCTCCTTAAATTAAACTTTACAAGTTCTTGATAGTGTTTTATATCCTAGTTTTCATTACCTGCTTATCACTGTTAATTAATTTTTTATATTTCCTATTTTCACC
>OLOU01002474.1_pt1 | contig 10379 bp, 6 predicted proteins | sample 1672101 | NCBI WGS metagenome assembly OLOU01 (sample SAMEA3136645, study PRJEB25190) | human gut metagenome | biome: human gut; feature: human-associated habitat; material: faeces | place: Austria | collected 2013
GCCCGCTCCACCTTCAATGTGAGGGAGAACGAACCAAGGACATCACCCGCTGTGCTGAGCATAACAACATCCAGCGGAAACCGCCCGGCCTGTGCGGTCATGAAGGTCGTGATCGTAAAGACGACCGCCCCATTTTCAACAAACACAAGGTCGGATGCTGTTTCGCTGGTGTAGTGAAAGATCGTACCGTCCGGTCTGGTACCGGAACAGGCAACGATGCAGTCCTGTGGCACGGAATACTGCACCGAGTTGTTATACAAAACACAGCGAACTTTCCGTGCTTTGTTGTCATATTGTTTGACTGGGACTGTCACCGGGATAAGATTCTCCGTCAGCGACAGCTCCACTTTCTGATAAATGCTTGTGACCATTACGCGCCCCCTCCTTCCTGATCGGTCTTCTTATCATCTGTTTCTTCTTTGTTCCCATTATCTTTTCCTTCGGTGTCCGGGTTCTCCGGCTCCGGCTTTTCCGGTTCCGTTGGTGTGGTCGGTTCCGTTGGCTGTTCCGGCTCATGGCCGATGGTCTGCCACTGTTCTCCATCCCAAAGCTTTAACCGAAGGTTCTTCTTATCGACCCAGAGCGTATCTGCTGCTGGGGCTTCCGGTGCGGTTTCCGATACCGGGACACTCGGCTGGTACTTTTCATCCAGTTCTTTTTCGACCTCTTCCGACAGCTTCTTCGCCGCACTGTATCTCTCGTCCAACTCCTTTTGCAGATCTTCCGAGATTTCCGTAAGGGTGCCATACCGCTTATCCAGTTCCTCATATAAATCCTTGGACAGCTTTTTTGCTGTTTCGTACCGCTGATCGAGCGTTTTCTGAAGCTCGGCAGAAATGGCGGTCGCTGTTTTGTACCGCTCATCCAGTTCCTTCAGCAGCTCCTCGGAAAGCTCCGTGGCTTTCTTATAGCGGTCATCCAGTTCTTTGAGGGTCTGTTCCAGCAGGATCGCTGTCCTGACTGCAGTGTCATCCGCCTCCCAGCCATAGCCCCACGTCTTACCGCCATCCGTGGATACAAACAACCCAGCAGAGCTGTTCTTCCATGCGACCGTGGACTGTTTCAAAGTCGCCGCATTGAATGCATACCGGGTCGTATTTCCCTTATTGTCAGTTTCATTTTTATAATGAAGGCCAAACAGCGCAGCAAAAAGCGCACCGTCATAAATGATAGATGCTGTGATCCCACCGACCTGCTCTCCCACTGCCGTTTCCGCACGGACTGCCGTATCATAGGCAATCGTCGCTGTATTCCGGATGCTGTTGAGCGAACCTGTCAGAGAAGAATTTCGGCTGCTGACCGTTGAGTTTGAGAGCGTGATGCTGTTATAGCGTTCCAGTAGCGCGTCATACTCTGTTTCGGTGACTTTGGAACTGACTTCGATTCCCAGCTTTGAGATAAACACATGGACCGTATCGCAAAGGGAAACACGCTCTGCTTCCACGATGTCCTCATACCCCGGCGTATTCCAGAGCTGTAAAAAGTCGATCTTGATATCGATCTCCGGCTCTGTTAAGTCCGTGGTGTCGATATAGTTCTGTGCGTATTCCCGGAGTGCCGCTTCACTCGGCTTTTCCTGAAAATTGCTGGTACAATCCAGCACGGTGATCTTCTGGTAGGAGATCGACCGTTTGCTTTGCAGCACCACCTTCTCCGGCAGTTCCATGACCGCCTGGGTTTCATTATCCACCCAGTACGGATGCACACCCGTGATGGTGTTCTCGATGGATTTCTCCATCTTGAAGTCTGTCAGGTTCTTCCCGTAGATGATGTGGACATTGTGATCCGTACCTCTGGTTTTATGAAACTTGACCGTGTACCGATCCCACTCGAATTCACCGCCAAAAACATCCAGAACTGACCCGGCCATACCTCCAAGGCAATTTCGGAAGGAGGATGGAATTCCAAGCGTAAAGGTGGCACTGGAGTCCACATCCGTCCAGACATCGAAAGGGCAGTCAGAAGCAGCGTGGCTTTTCAGCCCCTGCATTGCTCCCGCACACCCAGTCACTGAGAACGGGGAAACTGTGATGAAGTTCAGCTGGTAGGAAATGTGCCGAGCCTGAACTTCCAGCTTTCCATCTATCGGGGTCGTGATCTTGTAGATGCGGAACGGCTGAGACTGCATGGTATCGGATGGCTTGGCAAGGATGATATTCCCCTCCTCCAGCATCTCTGCATGGATGCCATCTGCCGGACAGACCAGCTTCAGCTCATAGCTTCCGTTTCTCTTTTCCGTTACGGTACAAGACTGTGCATCTGCCAGCTTTCCAATACCGTTATGATTGAACTTCATCTCTGTTGATGCATATAAACATGGGATCACTGGCTGCACCTCCCTCTTACAGCGTCCACCAGCGTGGAGTCACCTCCACCGCCGTGATGCCGCCTGTCCATGCGATTTGTGTCTTTCCCTCCGGCAGTTCCGGGAAATCATCCGAAAGGATGGTCTCATTGCAGAAGCTGGAAGCGTTGTAAGCGTTGTGCGTTTCACAGTTGAGCAGCACGTAGTCCTTGATGCTGTGGATGGTGATCTTCTCCTCACCCACATACAGTTCGCCGCCAGAATCCCCGTAGATCTTGAAGATAGGCTGTGCCGGAAAAGCGAAGGGGTTCTTTAAGGTCGACCTGCCATCCAGCCGGATCACCCTCTGCCCATCCACGCTCCAACGCTGGGGCTTACAGTTGAATGTCAGCTCCATCTCAGCGGCTTTCTGGGCTGTCACATCAAATTCCAGAGCATCCTTGCAGACTGCCATCCGGAAGAAATCCGGGTCGTAGGTGTCCTGCAATTTCTGATACCCGATCGGAGATAACAGCCATGCCTTGACCGCTGCGGTCTTGGCAGGCAGACCGTTGAAGAAAAATGCCTTATACTTGATATCCACGTTCTGATATCTGCGCCTGCCTGTCCTTGCATTCTCGGTGATGATGTCCCCGTTCCTGCCTGGTACGGAGGTACTCTCCACATCCGCAGCCGGGGAATCATACACACCGGGGGCAGACAAATATAAAAGGAAGTCTTTGCTGGACTTTCCGGCAAAGGACAGATACTGTCTGGCGTATCTGCCTTTAAGCTGAAACTGTGATACTGTCTGCTTTGGGGCATTGTAGCCCATACGCATCTACCTCCTTTACTTGAAGACCGAATCATCCTCGTGGATCATGCCGTTGATCTTATCGGCAACGGTCTGTGCGAGTTCATCGTCGTTCCGGGCATTGTAGCCATTGACCGTGATATACACACCGCCAAGGTTGGTCGTCCGGGTGGTGCCGCCTCCGGCCAGAGCCGCCTGCGGGAAGTTCCAGCCAGAGCCATCGAAGTGCGGCAGGGTCAGTTCCGGCAGACTGAAGGAACTGATGCCCTCCATACCCTGCTGCACCTTTGCTGCCATCGACTTGATCTGGCTGATTAGTCCGCCCTCGCCTTTCTTGATGCCGCCGGAAAGCAGCTTCATAAAGTCGGGCATATAGGTGTCCGCATCTGCCAGAGGTCCTTCATCCGGCACAGAGAAGTGCAGGAATGAACGGATACCGCTTGCCACACTCTTGACCGCACTGCCGACCCAGCTCACACCCTTCTTGATGCCTCCTGCAATACCGCCAACGATATCCTTGCCCCAGCTGACTGCCGAGGAAGCCACGTTCTTGATACCGCCCCAGATGGACGATGCCACGTTGCCGATGGCAGAAGCCGCATTGGAGATACCGTTCTTGATGGCATTTACTCCATTCGAGAATACCGAAGTGACCTTGTTCCAGATATTCGTGACTCCTTCCCGGAAGCCATCGCAGTTTTTCCAGAGAGCGGTCAGTCCAAGACCGATGCCGCCAACGGCCGCCACTGCGATACCTGCAGGACCCGCCAGACCAGCAAGTGCTGTGCCTGCGGATGCGAGGAAACCACCTGCGGAGCTTGCTACGCCTGCAAGAGCCGTACCCGCACCTGCCGCCAGACCAGATACGGCCGTGCCAACCGAGCCGAACAGTCCTGCGATTGCGGAGCCGGCAGAACCAGCAATTCCGCCCAATGTGGAACCCACACCAGACAGAAGCCCAGAAAGACTGCCGCCTAAGCCGCCGATCTTCGACACCACACCGGAAAGCAGCCCGCCCAGATTCGACAGGATTCCCCCACCGCTGGAGCCAAGGCTTCCCAGCTTCGAGATGATACCGGAGATTCCCTCTCCCAGACCGCCCATTTTGGAGGTCAGCCCGGAGATCAGGTTGCCAAAGTTCGACACGATCTGACCACCATCTGCGCTGCCGATCTTCGACAGGAAACTGCCGATGTTGGACAGCAGACCGCCTCCGTTTTCGGAGCCAAGAACATTGCCGAGGTTCTGCAACGTACTTCCGAGGTTTCCGATGGTATTCTTCATGGAACCGAGCTTGTCCACAAGCCCCGTGACCGTATTGACCGTGTCACCGACCTTGCTGATGCCGTTGCCGAGGCTCTTTAAGAAATCCGAGTTGAAGGTATCGCCAAGGCTGCGGATCGCATTTCCAAGGGAACCGGTCTGAGAACTCAGCTCTCCAATGGAATCCTTTATGTCCGTAAAGCCCTGCTTCACTTCATCGCTCATACTGCCGACTGCTGTTTTGGTGATACCCTGCAGGTCAGTCCAGAGCTGCTGGAACTGTGTTTTCAGCCCGGAAAGCCCGGCCATCAGCTGGGACTGGATACCGCTGCCCACATCCCTTGCAGCACTGCCGATACCATTTTGGCTTCTCTTGATCGTGGCAGCAAAACTGCCGACCACAGAATCCATCCAGTCGCCCAGAGAATCTACCGGGGTCGTAAGGTTGTTGCTCATAGACCCGGCAAGTCCCTGCACGGCTTTCACCACCGACTTGACATTTTTTTTAATGCCGGTCGCCAGCAGCTTCATGAAGTCGGGCATATAGGTATCTGCATCAGACAGAGGTCCTTCATCTGGTACAGAGAAATGCAGCAGACTTCTGACCCTGCTTGCGACATTTTCCGCCGCTGCGATCACGGAACCGGCCGCTGCCCGGACACCTGCCGCCATCTGGGAACAGATATCTGCGCCCCAGCGGTATGCAGAAGAAGCAATCGAACCGAGCGAGTTAAAACTGCTCCTGATACTTGCAACACCGGAAGAAACCGTGCTGCGCAGGCTGGACATTGCCGAAGACACCGTGGACTTGATGCTGTTGAAGGCAGAGGTCGTGGTGGATTTCAGTGTGTTCCAGCCGCTTGTGGCCGTACTGCGAACTGCGGATACAGAGGAAGTTGTAAGACTCTTGATGCTGTTCCATGCAGTCGTGATGACCGTCTTGATACCATTCCAGCTGGTGTTCGTCAGAGTTTTCACTGCGTTCCATGCGCTTGTCATGGAAGATTTGACAGAAGCAGTTGCCGAAGTAGTCAGAGACTTGATTCCATTCCATGCTGTGGTGATAACACTCTTGATACCGTTCCAGCTGGTCGTTGTCAGCGACTTTACCGCACTCCATGCACTGGTCATGGAAGATTTGACAGCTGCTGTCGCAGAGGTCACATTGGATTTCACCGCCGCAAAGCTGGTCTGGATGGTGGTCTTGATGCTGTTCCATGTGCTCGTGGTACTGGTTGTAATGGAACTCCATGCGGATCTCATCGCGGCACTCACACCTGCCGTTCCGGTCTTCACCGTCTGGCTGATGGCCGCCCAGCTCTTACTGTATGCCTGCTCCACTCCCCTCATGGAGTTGGTGATGGAAGTAGACAGCGTGGTGGACAGATTCTCTGCCGCCGCAGTTACAAGGCTGGTGTTGGTCGTGATGCCGTTTGCCAGTCCCTGCATGAAGTCCGGCATCCAGCTTTCCATATCTGCCAGAGGCCCCTCATCCGGCACAGAGAAGTGCAGGAAAGAGCGGATACGGTCCGCCACTCCCGATACGGCGCTTGCCACATCCTGAATCCTCGACTGGATACCGGACACAATGTTGCCGATCATGTCCGAGCCCCACGAGAATGCCTGTCCAGCCAGACCCTTGATAAAGGAAACTGCACTGTTAAAGCCGTTCGTGATGGTGGACTTAATACCGGAAATGGTAGAGGAAATCCCGGATTTCATCGAGTTAAAAGCTGTGGTCGCCGCGCTCTTGATGCTGTTACTGAGGGACGAAACCGTAGACTTCATGGCATTCCAGCCGGAAGAAACCACCGATTTGATACCATTTACCACACCGGAGATTTTGCTGCTGATGGCGCTCCAGATGGAAGAAACCGTGGACTGGATTGCTGAAAGGACAGTCGAAATGACCGTCTTGATTGCATTCCATGCCGTACTCATCCGGGTCTGAATGCCAGTCAGCAGCGGAGACAGGAACGATACAATAGCGTTCCATACAGTTGTCACCGCGGTCTGGATTGCAGTTAGCACCGTAGATATGGCTGTCTGGATCGCGGACCAAACCGTAGAGAAAGTCGTCTGCAATCCAGTCAGGATCGGAGTCACAAAGGCGACGATGGCGTTCCAGATGGAAGTGATCTTCGTCTGGATCGCAGTCAGTGCTGCACCGATCAGGATCTGAATTGCCTGCCAGATGGTTTCAAACAGATATTTGAACGCATCAAACAGAGGTTTCATGGTGTTGTAGATGCCATTCCACACCGAAGTGATCGTCGTGCTGATGGTGTTCATGACCGTAGAAATCGCAGTCGAGATCGCCGTCCACACAGTTGTCACCGTGGTATGGATCGTATTCAACACAGAAGAAACGGCTGTGGAAATGGCAGTCCAGATGGTGCTGAAGGTCGTCTGGATACTCGTAAGGACAGTCGTAAAGAAGCTCGAAACTGCAGTGAACACAGTCGTTGCCACACTCTGGATAGCAGAAACTGTGTTTGAAAAGAAGCTGCTGATTCCGCTCCACACGGTCTCAAAGAAGCTCTTGATACTGCCCCAGACCGTCTGCCAGTCCGTACCGAACAGCCCAAGAAACACATCCAGTGCGCTCTTTAATGCGGTAAGAGTCGTAGAGAATACAGACTTCACGCCATCCCAGATACTGGAGAAGATACCCTTCACCGCTTCCCATGCGCCACTCCAGTTGCCGGAGAACACATTGGAAAAGACATCGAACAGACCCAGTAAGGTATCCAGAACGACGCCGAGGATGGTCGAAATATTCTGGAATGCTCCCTCAAACAACGGGGCAAGCACCTGACAAAGGCCATCCCAGACTGCTTTCAGTACCTCGGTGACATCCTTAAAATCAAAGCCCAGCCCATTGATCCGCTGTGTCAGCTGATCACAGAACCCTTTCACCTTGGAAACGATGTCGTTCCAGATACCGGTAATGGCAGTACGGAATTCCTCGTTCGTATTCCAGAGGTTCATGAACGCCGCCACCAGTGTGCCGATGACCGCCACCACTGCTACGACCGGCCCGGACAGACCACCCAGAACCACACCCAGCTTGCTGAACACACCGCTGGCACTGCCCACATGGGTGATAAGAAGCCGGACACCCTTTGCAAGAGAACTGAATCCCCGCATCGCTGTGCCGACGGTCGATATGGTCTTGCCAAGCACAATGAGCAGCGGACCGATGGATGCCGCCAGGAGCCCGATCTTGATGATCGTTTCCCTGGTACCCTCATCCATGCTGTTGAGCTTGTCCACGAACTGCTGCACGGCAGATACGATCTTGCGGATGGTGGGCATCAGGATATCGCCAAAAGAAATAGCCAGCTCCTCCAGCTGAGATTTCAGGATGGTGAGCTGACCATTTAAGTTGTCCTGCATGGTTTCTGCCATGCTCTCGGATGCGCCGTCACAATTTTCAATGGCACCACGCAGTTTGTTGATGTCCGTCTCGCTGGAATTCATCAGGGCAAGGAAACCGGACATCGCATTCTTGCCGACCAGTGCCTCTGCATTGGATGCTTTTTCAGATTCGGTCAAGCCGGAGAATGCTACACGGCAGTCTGCGAGGATATCGTTCAGGCTCCTCATACTGCCATCTGCATTGCTGGTGGCAATCGTAACCTCACCGATGTTCTTGCCTGCAAAGGTCACTTCACCGGAAAGGTTGTTCATGATGGTACGAAGGGACGTACCAGCCTGCGAAGCCTTGATACCACTATTTGCCATAAGTCCGATGGCTTCTGCGGTATCCTCTGCCGAGAACCCCAGCGCACCGGCAATAGGCGCACAGTACTTGAACGTCTCGCCCATCATGGAGACGTTGGTGTTCGCATTGGAGGAAGCGGCTGCGAGGATATCGGCAAAATGCCCAGAATCCGCAGCGGATAAGCCGAACGCGGTAAGGGCATCGGTAACAATATCTGAAGTCGTAGCGAGGTCTTCACCCGAAGCGGCCGCGAGGTTCATGACGCCCTCGATGCCGTTCAGCATGTCAGAAGTCTTCCATCCGGCCATGGCCATGTATTCCATCGCCGAAGCTGCCTCGGATGCAGAGAACTTGGTCTTTGCACCCATCTCACGGGCTTTCGCACGGAGCTGGTCAAAGTCATCCCCGGTCGCACCGGAAATGGCAGAGACCTTACTCATCTCGGAATCAAAATCGGCTGCGGTCTTCACTGCGGCAGTGCCAAGACCCGTCACAGCGGCAGTCACCGGAAGGAACTTCTTGCCTACATTCTCCACAGAAGATCCGATGTTCTGGAGCTTTTCTCCAGCTTCATCGATCTTGGCAAGCGTCGCATTGGTAGTAGCCGCCTGATCCTGTAAGGATCGCAGATTCTGTTCGGTCTCCACGATCTCACGCTGAAGAGCATCGTACTGCTGCTGGGTGATCTCACCGTTGGCAAGCTGCTCATTAGCCTGCTGTGCGGCAGTTTTCAAAGTTGCCAGCTTTTCCTTAGTGGCTTCAATGGCATCCTTCAGCATCTTCTGCTTCTGGACGACCAGTTCTGTATTGGAAGGGTCCAGTTTCAGGAGTTTGTTGACATCCTTCAGTCCGGACTGCGTCCCCTTGATTGACTTGTTTACACTTTCCAGTGCTTTGGAGAGCTTTGTGGTATCGCCGCCGATCTCAACGGTGATGCCCTGGATTCTGGATGCCATTTGCGTAACCACCTCCTCGCAGGCATGAAAAAAGCCCATCTGCACGAAGCAGACAGGCTAAAGGAAAAAATGCTATTAGCTGTGTATCAAAGTCATCCTTTCAGCATACAATATATTTATCAGTAAATTTATCGACTAACCGGTTGATATTTTTGCAAACGTGTGCTATAATGCAATCAAAGAAAGGAGTTGACGATTATGGCTTCTGTTATGAGTGCTATTACCAACACTGTTCCAATCACCCAATTCAACCGTGGTCTTGCCGGAAAAATATTTGAAGATGTCAAGCAGTGCGGTGCCAAGGTTGTTATGAAAAACAATGCTGCCGAATGCGTTCTCATCTCCCCGGACGAATATGTCCGTTTAATGGATGAATTAAATGATGCTCGTCTGCTGGCTGTTGCTTCTGAACGTATGGCACACTTTGATCCCACCTCTTTGATTTCTGAGGAAGAAATGAACCGCCGTCTCGGTGTTACAGAAGACGATCTCGCCGGTTTTGACGAGGTAGAAATCGAATGAGCTGGAAAGTTGAATACCTCCCTGAAGCAGAAAAAGACCTCAAAGGTTTAGATGGTAGCCAGCGCAATCTTGTTCTGAAAGCCATCAAAAAAGTTCAGCAAAATCCACTGCCTGTTGATGAACAGGGCTACGGCAAACCGCTCGGCAATCACAACAGCACTAACCTTGCAGGACTTCTGAAAATCAAACTCCGCTCTGCGGGTCTGCGCATTGTCTATCAGCTTCGACGTACTGAGACATCTATGATGATTATTGTCATTGGAGTCCGTGCTGATGAAGAAGTGTACGAACTTGCCCAGAAGAGAGTTCTGAAGCACGAAAAGTCCGATTGACTTTTTCTGCCTAATCGACTATACTTTGATGATGATCAGGTTTCGGTAACCTTGCGAGGTCCGAGACCGGGAAGATGACCTTCGGGCCACCTTCTTTCTCCCCCAGTTGTGCACGGCTGGGGGATTTTTTATACCCATTGCCAGACGATTGTGCTTATTTCATTCACAATATAAGCACGTTCGTCTGTTTTTTCGCCTTAGAACCGGTCAAAGTCCTCCTGCGATGCCAGTTCCTTATACGGATACTCGTCGTTCTGCCGCTCCGTAAACATATCATTGACCAACCCGATGGTCAGCAGGTCGAGGTCGGCGATGCTGATACCGAGCTGTACACAGCGCAGCAAAAAGAGCGGGATGCTTTATTCTCCCAGTCCGTACCATCGTTACTCAGACTGAAATCGCTGTGACTCTGTTCGCGGCTGTCACTGTTATGATCCAGACGGTGTGTACTCGGCGCACTTGCCTGCATGGCAGGATGCTT
>OLOU01002478.1_pt1 | contig 10374 bp, 8 predicted proteins | sample 1672101 | NCBI WGS metagenome assembly OLOU01 (sample SAMEA3136645, study PRJEB25190) | human gut metagenome | biome: human gut; feature: human-associated habitat; material: faeces | place: Austria | collected 2013
GCCGTTACCGCTTTCGGGGATCTCAACCTTGACGGTCTGCGCAAGTGCAGCCGCCGTGCAGTCGGATATGTCGGTGAAATCCTCAGCCGATCTAAACGCGGCGATCTCGGCAAGGTCCTCTTCCGAAAGCGACGGAAGAAGCCGCGCCATATGAGCACGGATCACATCGTCCGGGATGCCGCGCTTTTTGAGTGATTCGGTCAGAGTTCCATGGTCAAATACCGTGCTTTACCGGATCTCGGCGTAAAAGCTGTCCCTTCTTCTGAATTATCGCCCTCGGCGATCTTTCCGATTTATTTAAAAGTGTGGATTTTTTCGTCCGGATATGGTATTATAGCAGAGGCTTATTCTTTACGTTATATATTTTAACAGAATTTCGGGAGAAATACAATATGCGAATGAGAAAAAAAAAGCACACTGCCGACAGAATGACGTCGCTTTCCGATCTTTTTGTACAGAACGGCGACAATATTCCCGATTTTTCGGAGATATTCGGAAATGCCGCGCCTCTGCGGCTTGAGATCGGCTGCGGAAAGGGAGACTTTGTCAGGCAGCTTTCGGAGAGGGACTCCGGATATAACTATATTGCCATGGAGAAGATCGACGACGTTATCGTGATCGCGGCGGAGAAGTATGCCGCATCCCGCGGACTCGGCTCTCTCGCGCCGAACGGAGGCTGGAAGAGGTGGGACGGCGAAACCGTGCCGATGGGCGAAAAGGTTTTGATTCCCGACGGGATGAGGGGAAACGTCAGATTCATGAGGGCGGATGCCGCCGATATCGGAAAGATATTCCCGGAAGGGTCGGTTGATTCCGTCTATGCGAATTTCAGCGATCCGTGGACGAAGGCGGGATACGCATCGCGCCGCCTGACACACACGAATTTTCTCGCCATGTACGAAACAATTCTCGTTCCGGGAGGAGCGTTCTTCTTCAAGACGGACAACGCCGAGCTTTTTGAATTTTCTGTAGAGAGCGTAAAAAATTCTCCGCTGTCGCTTGAATTCGTGACCGACGATCTTCATTCGAGCGAACGCGCCGCGGACAATATCATGACAGAATACGAAAAGAACTTCGTTTCCAATGGAATGAAGATACATATGCTTGAAGCGCGCAAAGCGTAGGTGAAAATAAGCCAAAATACACCCGGTGCGCACAAATTCCGACCGCCGCGGACGTAAAATAACGGATAACGGGATAAATAATCACGTTTCACGCGCCCGATCCGACCGTAATCTGCCGTGGGACGGGTCTATAATAAGCACATCCAGACAAAAGCGAGGGCAGTATGACCACCGTTTTGTATGCCGATGTGCTTTTTCTTATCAATTTTTCGATGGACTTTATTTCGGTCTACATTGCCGCGCAGCTTCTTTCGCTCAGAAGGAGCGCGCTGCGTTTTTCACTTGCGTCGCTTATCGGCGCCCTCGGGGCGACCGCGATGACGGCGCTTTCCGTTACGGCATTGCCGCAGACCGTGCTTACTCTTGTGCTTTCGGTCGTGATGACCGCCGCCGCATACGGCGGCGCGCGCTCCTTGGGGCAGTTTCTTTTCAGAACGCTTACCCTTTGGGGCGGCGGCGCGCTTCTCGGCGGCTGCGTTACTGCGGTGTGCAGCATCGGGGAACGCGGAGGCGACACCGTGCGCTATACGGAAAGCGCCTGCGCGTCGCGCCCCGCCGCGCTTGCGGTCAGCGGGATTTTCCTGTGCGTTTTCGTCGTTCGCGCGCTGAAGCCTAAGCTTTCGCGTAAAACGGCGTTTGTACGGATCACTCTCGGCGGACGCAGAGCCGGAGTCGGCGCGCTTGTCGATTCGGGGAATCTCGCCGCCGATCCGGTGAGCGGCTCACCCGTGATCTTCGTTTCGCATGAATCCCTTGAGGATATCGTCCCGAAAACGGAGCTTGATTCCATGCTGAGCGGGGACATAACCTCACTTCCCGAGGACATGAAGCGCAGGATAAGGCTTATCCCGATCGGCGAAGAGGGTGCATCGAGAATCGTTACCGCGTTCCGCCCCGATCTTGTGAGCGTTTCCGACGGAGGCGGCAGGAGAACGCATAATGCGGATGCCGTTATATGCGTGTCGGACAAGGGCTGCGGATTCTACGGCGGCGAAGCGGCGCTTATTCCGCTTTCGCTTTTAAGATAGTACCGAAAAATCTTTCGGGGAAAGGAACGGATCATGTATTTTCAGGACACGCACCGTATATACGAGATGCTGAAAAGGCTTATCGGGCGTATTTTCGGCGAGAGCACGCACGGCGAAGGTGATACCTTTTACATAAACGGAGCAGCATCGCTGCCGCCGCCGCTTGAGCCCGGCGAAGAGGCTGAAGCGATCGAGGCTTTGCCGGATGCGGCGGCTCGCAGTACGCTGATCGAGCATAATCTCAGGCTTGTCGTATACATTGCGAAGAAGTTTGAAAACAGCGGCGTGGGGATCGAGGACCTTATCTCGATAGGTACGATAGGGCTGATAAAGGCGGTCGGAACGTACAGGAGCGATAAGAATATCAAGCTTGCAACATATGCCTCCCGCTGTATCGAAAACGAGATACTGATGTACATGAGAAAAAGCTCGTCCCAGCGAAACGATATTTCGATCGACGAGCCGCTCAATACGGATTGGGACGGGAACGAGCTTCTGCTTTCGGACGTGCTCGGCTCGGATGAGGATTCGGTAAGCCGCGATATGGAAAAGCTGGAGGAGGAACGCGCCGTCCGCGCGGCGGTCAGCGCGCTTTCCGACAGGGAGCGCCTCATAATAAGCCTGCGGTACGGACTTGACGGACACCGCGAGGAGACACAGAAGGAGGTCGCCGACAGGCTCGGTATTTCGCAGTCGTACATATCGAGGCTTGAGAAGAAGATAATTTCAAGACTGAAGGAGGATATCGGAAGTAAAATCTGACCGTGCGGCAGAAATGTGCCGCAAAAGGAAAATGCCCCGCGCACCGCGTGAAAAGTGTCCGTAATGTAAGACAGAATACTGTCCGACATCGGAACACCGTCCGCGTTCGGTGCGCGGGGCGTTTTTATTTGTGAAAATCCGATCGGAATCGGAAGAAAGCGATATCTTGCCGGGCATTACGGCGGCTCTGCTCCGGGATTCGTTACATGCAACATAGCCGACGGCGCAGCCCGTCTGCGAAAGCGGGATATGTATGCGGTTCTTTCGCCATTCGCCGTGCGCTGCCGCCGATTCACCGCCTTGCCGCTTTGCCGGGCTCCTCTCTGCTGAGCAGCTTTACCGTATCGATTTAGTGCTTTACCTCTCTGCCGCTCGGGCTGATCTGTCATCGTTCTGCCGTTCGGCGGCTCCGCTGTCGGTCGCCGCTCACGTTTTGCCGAATCTTCGCTTACCGCATTTCTTCGCCGTGATCGGGTGTGCCCTCGGGTCTCGGAGGGCGTTCATTGCCGTGCTCGGGAGATGCGCCGAAATCGGGGGTGCGTCCTTCGCCGTGATTCGGTGTCATCGGCGGACGGCTCGAGTTCTCCTCCTTCGGAGGGCGAGGTGCGTGACCTTTTTCGATACCGGGATCTGCGCTTCGTGCATCCGACATCTTGTCGGCATCCGCGATCTCGCTTTCCTCCATTATGTAGCGCTTTGCCTGAGTCGAGAAAAGCTCGTAGTACTTTCCGCGCTTCGCCATGAGCGCGCGGTGGTCGCCTTCTTCGACGATCTCGCCGTTTTCGACCACGATTATTTTTGAGGCTATGGTCGCGCTCGACAGCCTGTGGGATACGAATATTGTCGTCTTGCCGCGTCTCAGCTTCTCAAACTGATTGAAGATCTCCTGCTCCGCCATCGGATCGAGGGATGCGGTCGGCTCGTCGAGGATCAGAAAATCCGAATCGGAATAGAACGCGCGCGCGATCGACAACTTCTGCCACTGACCGATCGAAAGCTCCGTTCCGTCCTCGTCGAAATAGCGCATGAGAGGGGTTTCGTACTTGAGCGGAAGCGCCTTTATGAAATCATCCGCGCTCGACTGAACGGCGGCAGCCCTGATCTCATCGTCGTTCTTCTCCTTTGATATCTGTCCGAAGGCGATGTTGTCACGGACCGAGAAAGCGTACTTTCCGAAATCCTGAAAGATTATGCCGAACATGGCGTAAAGCTCGCTCACGTCATACTTGCGTATATCCTCTCCGTCGAGAAGGATCACACCCTCCGTAGGATCGTAAAGCCTTGTGAGAAGCTTGATGAGCGTGGTTTTTCCCGCGCCGTTCAGCCCGACGAGCACGACCGTCTCGCCCGAGTCTATCGACAGATTCATATGCTTTATCACCATACGCTCCGTGCCGGGATAGCGGAAGCTGACGTTCTTGAATTCAACGGTATGTCCGATGTGGCGCTTTACATGGAGCGGCTCGGCGACGGACGGCACGATGGTCGGCTTTTCGTTCATGAAAACGATCATGTTGTCGATGAACAGCGTTCCTTCGTAGATCGATGCCGTGGTCGAAATAAGTCCGCCGATTCCCGACGATATCGAAGACAACGCGCCCGTGTAGAGCGAATAGTCGCCGACCTTGAGCACTCCTTCGTATACCTTGCGCGCGATAAAGAGAAACAGCCCGCAGTTTATCGCCGACGATACCGCGGAAACTCCGGTGTTCCATGCGCCCTCCGTGATTATCAGCTTTTTCATACCGCTGAAATAACGGTTGAAGGTTTGGCGGAAGCATTCTATGAAGGTGTCGGAGAGGTTGAATATGCGTATCTCTTTTGCGAGGTCCTTGTTGACGAGAACATCGTTGTAGTAGTTCATCTCGCGTCGGTTGCGGCTGCGCCTGCGCATATACAGGAAATTCTTCTTTCGGTATATGTAGTTGATAACGGCAGACGGAACGGCAAGCAGTATCATTATAAGCGGTGCAAACGGACTTATGGCGACGAGGATTGCTATAAAGCTTGCCACCGATATAATTGAGCTGATTATCGAGAACAGGGCGGAGATCGTGGCTACCGGACGCGCACTCGCTTCGCGGTTGGCGTTTTCCATCTTTTCATAGAAATCCGGCATATCGAAGCTTTTCAGGTCGATTTCCTTTGCCTTTGATATGATCTTTATCTTGATCTCGTTCGTCACAAGCTGATTTGCGATCCGCATCAGCATTGAATACAGGGTATCTATAAGCGATGTGGCAAACAGGTACGCAAACTGCGCGATGAGAAGCACCGCGATGCTTTTGAAGGATTCCGTATTCCCGGTGATCACATCGGCGAGAGCGTTAAGTATGCCTGCCGAAATGAAGGCGCCGATGATCGGGGTAAAACCGCAGATTATCGAATTCGCCGTCATTACGAAGAGTATCCACGGCTTTGCGTCCCATACGAGCCCGAACATATAGATCAGGCGGAAAAAGAATTTTCCGCAAAGTCGGGAAAGATAGCCCGGAACCTCGCGGAGGCTTTTCGGCTTCGGCTCTTTCAGCTTGTCCGTTGCCTTTGAAGGGTGCGGAGGAGGACCGAACATAAACTCACCGTCCTTTTTATTCATCTCGTCTGATGCAGCTTCATTATATTATAACTCTGCTTTTTGAATTGGGTGTTAACGCGGAAGGACAATTGTCGGTTTTTTTCACATCCGTCGTCGGATTTTGATAATCCCCCTTGATAAAATTCCGATGAAATGTTATTATATTATAAATGTCATGAATGCAGTTCGGCAGATTCGGAAAGGAAGGGCGCATGAACAAGGTAGAGGGAAATCTCGATTCGATAAAAAAAGCGACGGTTGAATATGCGCAGTCCTTTATAGGCGAGACGTTTTCACCGGGAGAATTCATCCCGGAAGAGGTCGTTTCCATGATGAAGCGGGTGACGGTCGAAAGCGGACGTGAATGTGCGGTCTGCCTCGACAGACGGAATACCGTGATCTCCGTGAACATCGGCGACGCGCGCGGCGTCGGCATCGGGGATACCCCGACGCGCGGAGGTAAAAGCGGACTTTGCGGAGTAAGAAATCTTCATACGCATCCGAACGGCGTTCCGCTGCCGTCGAAGATCGACCTCAACACACTTTCCGACGCGCGCCTCGATGCCATGGTCGTGGTCGGCATCGACCGCGAAAAACAGACGGTGAAGGGACTTTCCGTGTCCGTCCTCGGCCGCGCGTCCGACGGCTCTCTTGAATTCTACGAGACGGTCGGACCGTATCCGCCGTCGGAGAGAGGAAAATTCGACGCTCTGTTTGAGCACATACTTTATCTCGATAAAACCGCCGGGCAGGCGGAGCTTATAGAAAATTCCGACGAGACCGAGAAGGCGATACTCGTCGGAGTCACGCTTGCGTCCGACAGCGGAGACGACGATCTCCCGGAGCTTGCGGAGCTCGCACGCGCGGCTGGTGCGCAGGTCGTCGGAACTTTTACGCAGCGCAGGGAATCGCCGGATTCGAAATTCTACATCGGAAGCGGACTTGTGGCGACGGTTTCCGAGGAGGTAAAGCGCTCCCGCGCCGATGTCGTGATCTTCGACGATGAGCTTTCTCCGTCGCAGATACGGAATCTCGAGGAAAAGTGCGGTGTGCGCATTATCGACCGAACCGCGCTTATACTCGACATATTCGCACGGCGCGCGACATCCCGCGAGGGAAGACTCCAGGTCGAGCTCGCACAGCAGAAATACCGCCTGCCGAGGCTTACCGGACTCGGAACGGTGCTTTCGCGTCTCGGCGGCGGAATCGGTACGCGCGGTCCCGGCGAAACGAAGCTCCAGACGGACAAGCGCCACATAATGCGCAAGATACATTATCTCGAAAACGAGCTTGAAGAGGTCGAACGCCGCCGCGCGCTGCTCCGCGGAGACAGAAAGCGGCGGGAAATTCCCACGGTATCCCTTGTGGGATACACGAATTCGGGCAAATCGACCATGCTGAACGCGCTCTGCGGTTCGGATGTCTATGTGCAGAATCAGCTTTTTGCGACTCTCGATCCTTCGGTACGCCGCATGGAGACCGACAGCGAGAGGGATATACTTCTCGTCGATACGGTAGGCTTTATAAAAAAGCTGCCGCATGAGCTTGTCGAAGCCTTCAAGTCAACGCTTGAGGAAGCGGTTTCGTCCGATCTTCTGATACACGTCGTTGATATGGGATGCGACGATTTCCGCGAGAGGATCGCAATTGTCGAAGGGATACTTGCGGACATCGGCGCGACGGAGGGCGAGCGTTTTCTCGTCCTCAACAAGGCGGATCTTCTCCCGCCGGATTTTGCACCCGGTGAGATTTCCGGATACAGTCGCGTGTTCCTTACAAGCGCGACGGAGGGAACGGGACTTGAAATGCTGCGCGAGGGCATCATCTCCCATTTCGCAAAGTCACTCATAATGTTTGATTTCGTTCTGCCGTACAGCGACGGCGCGATGCTCGCGTTTCTGCACGAAAACGGGACAGTCACATCGGAGGAATACCTTGCGGACGGGATCCGTCTTGCCGGTTCGATATCCGATAAATTTGCGCAAAAGCTCGAAAAATATCTGTAGAATGCGCCGCTGAGAAAGGGGGAGGCAAAGTGAACGAACCGTATATCACTCTGGCGGGAAGGTCGGAGACGGAGCTTACCGAGAAAAAAAGCCGCTTTCTGTCATTTGCCGCGCCTGTCGGCAGCGAAGCGGAGGCGATCGCGTTTATTTCGGAAATACGCAGCGCCTACCCCGACGCGCGCCACTGCGTTTACGCATACCGGATAACCTCCGCTCCCCCGTATACGGCAAGATACAGTGATGACGGCGAGCCGCAGGGGACAGGAGGACTTCCGGTTCTCGACGTGCTGAAAAAGCGCGGCATCGGGGACGCGGCGATCGCCGTCGTCCGTTATTTCGGAGGAATACTTCTCGGCGCGCCGGGGCTTGTACGCGCGTATTCTTCGTCGGCATCGCTTGCGGTGCGCGCGGCGGGACTTGTGCGGATGACGCCGCTTGCACCCGTCACGGTCAGCGTGTCGTATCCGCTGTGGGGCAGGCTTGAAGCATCGGCTCCGCGCTTCAGCGTATCGTCGGGGCAGCCGGAGTATGCCGAGCAGGTGAAGTGTACATTCTATGTGCATCCCGAAAATACGGAAAGCGCAATATCGGCAATTGCCGATATTTGCTCGGGCAAAGCTGAATGCTCACTCGGGGATATCCGGTATTTCGCCGTTCCCGTTGAAGAATCGGGTGATTGACAAATGCCTAAGACTTCAGAACAGAAAAGAAAGATACTCGAGCTTTGCAGGATATTCGAGGAGCGGACGGACGACGAGCACGGGATGACAGCCGCCGAGCTTATCGGCGCGCTTGACGAATGCGGCGTATCCGCCGAGAGAAAGAGCCTGTACGGGGATATAGACGCGCTCCGTGACTTCGGCATGGATATAGTCTCGGTCAGAGAGGGGCAGAGAACGGAATACCGTCTTGTGTCCCGCACCTTCGAGCTTGCCGAGCTCAAGCTGCTTGTAGATGCTGTTCAGGCGTCGAGGTTCATAACCCCGAAAAAGTCCGATATGCTCATATCGAAGCTTTCGTCTCTCGCAAGCAGATACGAGGCGCTGAGCCTGCGCAGGCAGGTCTATTCCTCCGGCAGGATAAAGACCATGAACGAGAGCATATACCTTTCGGTTGACAAGCTTCATTCCGCGATAAGGATGAACAAAAAGGTCTCGTTCTTTTATTACGAGCTGAATACCTCAAAGCAGAAGGTCTTCCGTCACGGCGGAAAGCTTTACAGGGTAAGCCCGTTTGCCCTTGCGTGGGAGGATGAAAACTATTACCTTGTCGCATATGATACGGAAGCCGGGAAGATAAAGCATTACCGCGTGGATAAGATGGAGAGGCTGTCTGTCACCGACGAGGCGAGAGACGGGTCGGCGCAGTTTGAACGCTTCGACATGGGCGTATATTCAAACAAGACTTTCGGAATGTACGGCGGACGCGAGGAGACCGTGACGCTCCGCTGTCTCGACCGCTTTGCGGGCGCGATAGTGGACCGGTTCGGACGGGACGTGCTGCTGCGCCCGTCCGCAGAGGGGTATTTCGATGTCACCGTCCGCGTTTTCGTCTCGGTTCATTTCTATGCATGGATATTCGGATTTACTCCCGACATAACGATAGTGTCTCCCGACAGCGTGAAGGAGGAATTCGTCCGGACGGTCTCCGAGACGCTGTCACTGTATAAATAAAAACGGACGCCGAGCGCGTCCCTTTACGGAAAGGAATCATAAAATGCCGATCAAAATACCGGATTTGCTCCCGGCGGCGAAAACGCTGACCGAGGAAAATATATTCGTTATAACGGAGAACCGTGCGGTCACGCAGGATATCCGTCCGCTGAAAATACTGATACTGAATCTCATGCCGACGAAGATCACGACGGAGACTCAGCTTGCGCGCCTTATCGGAAACACTCCGCTTCAGGTGGAGCCGGAGCTTCTCATGACCGCGACCCATAAGGCAAAGCATACGTCCGAGGATCATATGCTCGCATTTTACAAGACCTTCGACGATGTGAAGGGCAACCGCTACGACGGAATGATAATAACGGGCGCTCCGGTCGAAAATCTCGAATTCGAGGATGTTGCGTATTGGGACGAGCTATGTACGATAATGGAGTGGACAAAGACCCATGTGACGAGCACCTTCCATATATGCTGGGGCGCGCAGGCGGGGCTTTACTACCATTACGGCATACCGAAATATCCTCTTGCAAAGAAAATGTTCGGGATATACCGCCACCATCTCGATTATAAGCGCGCGATACTTTTCCGCGGTTTTGACGATGAATTCTGGGTTCCTCATTCGCGCCATACTGAGACGAGACGCGCCGATATAGAGGCATGCCCTCATCTGAAGATACTTGCCTCCTCCGACGAGGCGGGCGTTTACGCCGTCATCGCGGATCACGGCAAGCAGATTTTCATAACCGGACATTCGGAGTACGACCGTGAGACCCTTTCAGGGGAGTATTTCAGGGATTTGGAAAAGGGGCTTCCCATTGACATTCCCCGTCATTACTTTGAAGGGGATAACCCGGACAACCCGCCGGTGCTCACTTGGAGAGCTCATGCCAATCTTCTGTTTGTGAACTGGCTCAACTACTTCGTCTACCAGCAGACGCCTTATAATTTGGAGGAAATGAACCGGCATCAGGCCGAAAATAGATAAATTTGCGGATTTTGCTTGATTATTCGTAGAAATAGGGTATAATGATACCATACACAAAAAGAGGGCCGACGGCCTTTGGGAGGAAAAAAGATGGTTGTAACAAAAGATATGCTCATTGGCGATATATTGGATGCAGCACCGTCCACCGCTCCGTTTTTCCTGGAGATGGGGATGCACTGCTTAGGCTGCCCTTCGGCGAGAGGTGAATCCATTGCCGACGCCTG
>OLOU01002481.1_pt1 | contig 10361 bp, 6 predicted proteins | sample 1672101 | NCBI WGS metagenome assembly OLOU01 (sample SAMEA3136645, study PRJEB25190) | human gut metagenome | biome: human gut; feature: human-associated habitat; material: faeces | place: Austria | collected 2013
CCGCTCATTCCACTTAGCGTAGCGCTGCTACGCTGCGTTTCATTCGCGTTAGCCAACGAGAAAAATTCGCGGCGCATCTTGGCGCATTCTCATTTGGAAATAGTATAATTTGCACCCCGGATGGCAATCGACTGTCCGGGGCGCTTGTGTGGTAATCAAACACTGGTCAGCATGAAGGAGCAATGAAGATGAACAAGCTGGAGTCAGCCTGCTATCTTGCGGAGGCGGACGAAGCGCCGTTTGACAAGCTGCACGAGGAGTGCGGCGTGTTCGGCATTTACCGCGCGGATTCCGCCAACAAGAGCGTCGTCGCGGAGACGTATCATGCGCTGTATGCCTTGCAGCACCGCGGTCAGGAGAGCTGCGGCATTGTCGTCAACGATGATGGCGTGATGAAGGCACACAAGGACAACGGACTGGTGACGGAGGTGTTCACGCGCGACGCGCTGAGCAAAATCCACGAGGGAACGATGGCGGTCGGCCACTGCCGCTACGGTACAACGGGGATGCACAGCCGTTCCAATGCCCAGCCGCTGCTGATTAACCATCAAAAAGGCGCGATGGCACTGGCGCACAACGGAAATCTGACCAACGCGGCGGAGCTTCGCGAACAGCTGGAGAAGAATGGCGCGATTTTCCACTGCACGTCGGATACCGAGGTGATTGCCTACATTATCACGCAGGAGCGCCTGAAGTGCGGTTCGATTGAACAGGCGGTTTTGAACGCCATGCAGGTCATCAAGGGCGCGTATTCGCTCGTCGTCATGAGTCCGACGAAGCTGATTGCCTGCCGCGACCCGCATGGCTTCCGCCCGCTGTGCATGGGCAGAATCGGCGACGACGTGGTGTTTGCGTCGGAGAGCTGCGCGCTGGATGCCATCGGCGCGACATTCGTGCGCGATATTGAGGCGGGTGAAGTCGTCGTCGTCAACGAAGAGGGGATTCATTCCTATAAGGTGCCCGGCGCGTGCCACGACGGCATGTGCATCTTCGAGTTCATTTATTTCGCACGTCCCGATTCCGTCATTGACGGCAGCAGCGTCCACGAGGCGCGCATCCGGGCGGGCAGCTTCCTCGCGCTTGACCATCCGGTTCAGGCGGATGTGGTCATCGGCGTGCCGGATTCCGGGCTGGATGCCGCCATTGGGTACAGCCGCACCAGCGGGATTCCCTACGGCATCGGCTTCATCAAAAACAAGTACATCGGGCGCACATTCATCCAGCCGGGACAGAAGCAGCGGCAGGACGCGGTGCGCATCAAGCTGAATGCTATTTCCGCCACCGTCAAGGGCAAGCGCGTCGTCATGGTGGATGATTCTATCGTTCGCGGCACAACCTGCGCACGCATCGTCCGCCTTCTGCGCGAAGCGGGCGCGACGGAAGTGCATGTACGCCTGTCCGCCCCGCCGTTCACCGACCCCTGCTTCTTCGGCACGGACGTGGACAGCAAGGAGAACCTGATTGCCGCACACCATTCGGTGGAGGAAATCGGCAAAATCATCGGCGCGGACTCCATCGGCTTTTTGTCCCTGGAGGCGTGCGACAAGCTGGCGGCGGACAGCCACTGCGGATTCTGCAAAGGCTGCTTCTGCGGCAAATACCCGGTTGACCCGCCGCTGGTGACGGAGAAGAACAAATTCGACCAGCCCATTCACGGCGGCAAGGTGCAGGACGACGACTAACGCGACGAATGCGATAAAGGAGCAGACAACCATGATGAAGAGCGAGAGCGAAAGCTACAAGGCAGCGGGTGTTGACATTACCGCCGGTTACGCGTCGGTGGAACTGATGAAGAAGCACGTCGCGCGGACAATGACGGCGGGCTGCGTCGAGGGCATCGGCGGCTTCGGCGGCCTGTTTGCGCTGGACGCGGCGGGCATGGAAGAGCCGGTGCTCGTTTCCGGCACGGATGGCGTCGGCACGAAGCTGAAAATCGCCATGCTGCTGGACAAGCATGATACCATCGGCATTGACTGCGTGGCGATGTGCGTCAACGACGTCATTTGCTGTGGCGCGAAGCCGCTGTTCTTCCTTGATTATATCGCCTGCGGCAAGAATGTGCCGGAGAAAATCGCGTCCATCGTCGCGGGCGTGGCGGAAGGCTGCGTGCAGGCGGAATCAGCGCTCATCGGCGGCGAAACGGCGGAGCATCCCGGCATGATGCCGGAGGATGATTACGACCTCGCGGGCTTCTCCGTCGGCATTGTGGACAAGAAGCGCATCATCAACCGCGAAACGGTTCGTCCGGGCGACGTGATGCTGGCGCTGCCCTCCACGGGTGTGCATTCCAATGGCTTCTCGCTCGTGCGCAAGGTGTTCGCGATTGGCAACGGCGGCGAAAACCGCAATTATCCGGAGCTGGATAAGTCCCTCTGGGAAACGCTGCTCACCCCCACGAAGATTTACGTCAAGCCCGTGCTGGCGCTGCTGAAGGAATTGCAGCCCAAGGCAATCAGCCACATCACCGGCGGCGGCTTCTATGAGAACATTCCGCGCTCCCTGCCCGAAGGCTGCTGCGCGAAAATCAAGAAGAGCGACGTGCGCGTGCTGCCGATTTTTGACCTCATTGCCCGCGAAGGCAGCGTCCCGGAGCGCGACATGTTCAACACCTTCAACATGGGCGTGGGCATGACGATTACCGTCGCCCGCGAAGATGCTGACAAGGCGCTTGCTATCCTGCACCAGAACGGCGAACCCGGCGCGTATGTGCTGGGCGAAATCGTGGCGGGGGAAAAGGGCGTGGAACTGTGGTAAGAGCAGCTGTTCTCGTTTCTGGCGGCGGCACGAACCTGCAAGCCATCATCGACGCGAAACGGGCGGGCAAAATCCCGTCCGCGGAACTGGCACTCGTCGTGGCGTCAAACGCATCCGCCTATGCGCTCACCCGTGCGGAAACCGCCGGAATCGCCCATACCGTCCTGCGCAAGGAGAAAGGCGAAGCGCCGGAGAATTACGGCGAGCGTCTGCTGACCCTGCTGCGTGAAAACGCGATTGATGTCGTCGTGCTGGCGGGCTTCCTGACGATTCTGCCGGAGAACGTCATCCATGCGTATGACCACCGGATTTTGAACATCCATCCGAGCCTGATTCCGTCCTTCTGCGGCGATGGCTTCTATGGACTGCATGTGCACGAAGCGGCACTTAAACGCGGCGTGAAGGTCACGGGCGCGACGGTGCATTTTGTCAACGAAATTACCGACGGCGGCGATATTATCGCGCAGAAAGCCGTTGAAGTGCTGCCGGGCGACACGCCGGAAACTTTGCAGCGGCGCGTGATGGAACAGGCGGAGTGGATTCTGCTGCCGCAGGCGCTGGAGCAGGTGGCAGGCGAAATCGCAAAAAAGCGGGAGGAAAAGCAATGAAGAAGCAGAAATTGAACGACGTGCTGAGCAATAACACCTATCCGGGGCGCGGCATCTGTCTCGGCGTGGACGAAAGCGGCGAATATGCCGTGATTGTCTACTTTATCATGGGCCGCAGCGTCAACAGCCGCAACCGCATTTTTGAGGAGACGGACGACGGCATCATCACCAAGGCGCACGACGAAAGCCTGATGACCGACCCGCACCTGATTATCTACGCGCCTGTCCGTGCGCTGCCGGGCGGCGAATACACCATCGTCACCAACGGCGACCAGACCGACACGGTCTACGACTTCATGCAGAATGGGCAGACGTTCGAGGACGCGCTCCGTACCCGCACGTTCGAGGACGACCGCCCGAACTGGACGCCCCGCATCAGCGGCTTGGTGCGCGTCGCGGACGGCAAGGCATCCTACAAGCTGTCCATCATCAAGTCCGACGACGGCGACGAAAGCAGCGTCCTGCGCTATTTCTATGAGTACGCGCAGCCCAAGGCGGGCGAGGGGCATTTCATCCACACCTACCAGTGCGATGGCAATCCGATTCCGTCCTTCGCGGGCGAGCCGGAGAAGGTGGCGCTGCACGGCGACATTGAGCAGCTGGCGCTGGATACATGGATGAATCTGAATGAGGACAACAAAGTGTCGTTGTACGTCTCTTATATCAGCTTGGCGGACGGCAGCAGCGATACCATCATCATCAACAAGCATGATCAGGAGGAAGAGGCATGAAAGAGCTGGAATTGAAGTACGGCTGCAACCCGAATCAGAAGCCGTCGCGGATTTATATGGAAAAGGGCGAACTGCCCCTGACTGTGCTGAACGGCAAACCCGGCTACATCAACTTCCTTGACGCGCTCAACGGCTGGCAGCTGGTCAGCGAACTCAAGCGCGCGACGGGACTGCCCGCGGCGACGTCGTTCAAGCATGTCAGCCCGGCGGGCGCGGCGGTGGGTCTGCCGCTGAATGATACCCTGCGCAAGATTTATTTCGTGGGGGAACAGGAACTGTCCCCCTTGGCGTGCGCCTATGCCCGTGCGCGCGGCGCAGACCGCATGTCCTCCTTCGGCGACTGGATTGCCCTGAGCGACGTGTGCGACGAAAGCACCGCGCGGCTGATTAAGCCCGAAGTGTCCGACGGCATCATCGCCCCCGGCTACACCGACGAGGCGCTGGCGCTGCTGAAGATGAAGAAGAAGGGCAATTACAATATTGTTACGATTGATCCGGCATACCGTCCCGCGCCCATTGAGCACAAGCAGGTGTTCGGCATCACGTTCGAGCAGGGGCGCAATGAATTTGTGATTGATGAAAATCTGCTGAACGACATCGTAACCACGAATCACGACCTGCCGGAGGACGCCAAGCGCGACCTGATTGTGGCGCTGATTGTGCTCAAATACACGCAATCGAATTCCGTCTGCTACGCCAAGGACGGTCAGGCGATTGGCATCGGCGCGGGTCAGCAGAGCCGCATTCACTGCACGCGTCTGGCAGGGCAGAAGGCGGATAACTGGCTGCTGCGGCAGCATCCGCGCGTGCTGGCATTGCCGTTCGTGGAGAAAATCGCCCGTGCCGACCGCGACAACACGATTGACGTGTTCATCTCCGACGAGCCGGACGAGGTGCTGGCGGACGGCCGCTGGCAGCGCTTCTTCACCGAGCGCCCCGAACCGCTGACGAAGGAAGAAAAGCGCGCGTGGCTGAATCAGCAGACGGGCGTTGCGCTGGGCAGCGACGCGTTCTTCCCGTTTGGCGACAACATCGAGCGCGCGCACCGCTCCGGCGTGACCTACGTCGCCCAGCCCGGCGGTTCGATTCGCGATGACAACGTGATTGACGCTTGCAACCTGTACAATATGGTCATGTGCTTCACGCATATGCGCCTGTTCCACCATTGATTGCATTCAGAAAGGTCAGGGAAGCAAGATGAAGGTACTCATCGTCGGCGGCGGCGGACGCGAACACGCCATCGCGCTGAAAATCAAGGAAAACCCGGAAGTGACGGCGCTGTACGCCGCGCCCGGCAACGGCGGCATTGCGCAGATTGCGACCTGCCTGCCCTTCAAGGCGACGGACGTGGACGGCATTGTCCGCTGGGCGGCGGAGAACAAGGTGGATTTCGTCATCGTCGCGCCGGACGACCCGCTGTGCCTCGGCATGGTAGATGCGCTGGCGGAGCAGGGGATTCCCGCGTTCGGCCCGCGCAAGAATGCCGCGATTATCGAGGGCAGCAAAGTGTTCTCGAAGAACCTGATGAAGAAGTACGGCATTCCGACGGCGGCGTATGAGACGTTTGACGATTATGACGAGGCGGTCAAGTATTTGCAGACGGCGGATATGCCCATCGTCGTCAAGGCGGATGGTCTGGCGCTCGGCAAGGGCGTGCTCATCTGCCCTGACCGCGACAGCGCCGTGGAAGCCGTCGCGTCCATGATGAAGGAAGCGAAGTTCGGCGCGTCCGGCGCGCGGGTCGTCATCGAGGAGTTCCTGACCGGCCCGGAAGTCAGCGTGCTGGCGTTCACCGACGGCAAAACGGTCAAGCCGATGGTGTCCAGCATGGATCACAAGCGCGCGCTTGACCACGATGAGGGCCTCAACACCGGCGGCATGGGCACCATTGCCCCCAACCCCTGCTACACGCCCGAATTGGCGCGGCGCTGCATGGACGAAATCTTCCTGCCGACGATTGCCGCCATGAACGCCGAGGGGCGCACTTTCACGGGCTGCCTGTATTTCGGTCTGATGATGACGCCCAAAGGCCCGAAGGTTATCGAATACAACTGCCGCTTCGGCGATCCGGAGACGCAGGTGGTGCTGCCGCTGCTGAAAAGCGACCTGCTGACCATCATGCGCGCGACGGTGGACGGTACGCTGGCGGATACACCCGTGGAATTCGCGTCTGGCGCGGCGTGCTGCGTCGTACTGGCATCCGGCGGCTACCCGGTCAGCTACAAGAGCGGCTACCCGATTTCCGGCTTGGATGAAGCGGGCAAAACCGCGACCGTCTTCCACGCGGGTACGAAGCTGGTCGATGGGCAGATTGTCACCGCGGGCGGGCGCGTTCTGGGTGTCACCGCGACGGCGGATACGCTCGAAGCTGCGATTGACAAAGCGTATCAGGCAGCGGACAAAATCACCTTCACCGACATGCACATGCGCCGCGACATCGGTCAGCGCGCCTTGGCATCACGAAAGGAGAGCCATTCATGAGCGTCAAACGCATTTATGTGGAAAAGAAAGCCCCCTACGCGGTGGAGGCGAAGCAGCTCCTGTGGGAAATTCGCCATATCCTGCAAATCAAGACGGTCACGGGTCTGCGCTTGCTGAACCGCTATGATGTCGAGGGTGTCGACGACGCGCTGTACCAGAAGTGCCTGCCGGTCGTCTTCTCCGAGCCGCAGGTGGATGTGACGTACACGGAACTTCCGCAGGGCGCGAAGGCGGTTTTTGCGGTGGAGTACCTGCCGGGTCAGTATGACCAGCGCGCAGCGTCCTGCGAGGAGTGCATCCAGCTGGTGGGGCAGTGCGCCCGCCCGACGGTGCGCAGTGCGCGCGTGTATCTGCTGGACGGCGATTTCACGGCGGATGAGCTGGCGCGCGTGAAGAAGCACGTCATCAACCCTGTGGAGGCGCGTGAAGCCGACTTGGGCGAAAAGACGACGCTCCAGCAGCAGTACGACACGCCTGACCATGTGGAGACGCTGACGGGCTTCACGGCGATGAATGCCGATGAGGTGGATGCGTTCGTCAAGAAATATGGCTTGGCGATGGATGACGACGACCTTGCGTTCTGCCGGGATTATTTCGCGTCCGAACACCGTGACCCGACGCTGACCGAAATCCGCATGATTGACACCTACTGGTCGGATCACTGCCGTCACACGACGTTCCTGACGACCCTTGATGCGGTGGATGTGCGCAAAGCGGCGGTCGAAAAGGCGTTCCAGCGATATTTGGCGGCGCGCAAAACCGTCTACGGCGACCGCGAGCGCCCCATGAACCTGATGGACATCGCGACCATCGGCGGCAAGTACCTGAAGAAAATCGGGCAGACCCCCAACATTGACGTGAGCGAGGAAATCAATGCCTGCTCCATCAAGATTAATGTGGATGTGGACGGCGAGAAAGAGCCGTGGCTGCTCATGTTCAAGAACGAGACGCACAACCACCCCACGGAGATTGAGCCCTTCGGCGGCGCGGCGACCTGCATCGGCGGCGCGATTCGCGACCCGCTGTCCGGGCGCACCTATGTCTATCAGGCGATGCGCGTTACTGGCGCGGCTGACCCGCTCGTTCCGGTCAGCCAGACCATGCCGGGAAAATTGCCCCAGCGCAAGCTCGTCACCACGGCGGCGGCGGGCTATTCCTCCTATGGCAACCAGATTGGACTGGCGACGGGGCTGGTGGATGAAATGTACCATCCGGGTTATGCTGCCAAGCGTCTGGAGATCGGCGCGGTGGTGGGCGCTGCGCCGGAGAAGAACGTCCGCCGCGAAGTGCCTGCCCCCGGCGACAAGATTGTCCTGCTCGGCGGGCGCACCGGGCGCGACGGCTGCGGCGGCGCAACGGGTTCGTCCAAATCCCATAAGCTGGAATCCATCGAAACGTGCGGCGCGGAGGTGCAGAAGGGCAATGCCCCGACCGAACGCAAGCTCCAGCGCCTCTTCCGCGACGGCAAAGTCACCCGGCTCATCAAGCGCTGCAACGACTTCGGCGCGGGCGGCGTGTCCGTGGCAATCGGCGAACTGGCGGACGGCTTGCTGATTGGCTTGGACAAAGTGCCGAAGAAGTACGACGGTCTGGACGGCACGGAGCTGGCGATTTCCGAATCGCAGGAGCGGATGGCGGTTGTGCTTGCGCCGGAGGATGTGGATGCGTTCCTTGCGGCGGCAAACCGCGAGAACCTTGAAGCGACCGTCGTGGCGGAAGTGACCGCCGAACCCCGTCTGCGCATGACGTGGAAGGGCGTGACGATTGTCGATTTGTCCCGCGAGTTCCTCAATTCCAACGGCGCGGAGAAGCACACGACTGCGTCTGTCCCGGATGATGATGTCAAGCCCTATGAGTTTGCGGGCGATACGGTGACGGAGAAGCTGGCGGATATGCTCGGCAACCTCAATATCTGCTCCAAGCAGGGCTTGAGCGAGCGGTTCGATTCTACCATCGGCGCGGCGACGGTCTTGATGCCCTTCGGCGGCAAATATCAGCTGACCCCGAACCAGACGATGGTCGCAAAGCTGCCGGTTCTGCACGGCACGACGGACACCGTGTCCGGCATGGCGTACGGGATGCACCCGGAAATCCTGGCGCAGTCGCCGTATGAGGGCAGCTATCTGGCGGTCATCGAGAGCGTGACGAAGCTTGTCTGCGCGGGCTTTGACTACAAGCAGGCGTATTTGACCTTCCAGGAATATTTTGAACGCATGGGCACGGATCCGACGCGCTGGGGCAAGCCGTTCGCGGCGCTGCTGGGCGCGCTGGATGCGCAGCTGGATTTGAACATCGCGGCGATTGGCGGCAAGGACTCCATGTCCGGCACGTTCGAGAAGATGGACGTTCCGCCGACGCTCTGCTCCTTCGCGATTGCCCCCGGCAAGGCGAGCGAGGTCATTTCGCCCGAATTCAAGGAAGCGGGGCACGCCATCCGCCTTGTCTCCTGCGACCCGCACGACACCGCTGCACTGACCGCGAATTATGATGCCGTTCTGTCCGCCATTCGCGCGGGCAAGGTGGTTTCCGCGTGGGCGCTGGGTCTGGGCGGTGTGGCGGAAGGCCTGTTCAAGATGGGAATTGGCAATCAGATTGGCACGCGTATCGACGATGATTACGACGGCAATCTCTTCGCGCAGCAGATCGGCGCGATGCTGCTGGAATGCACCGAAGATATCGACCTCGGCGTGAAGGTGGGCGACACCGTGCCGGAGTGGGTGCTGGAGTACGAGGGCGAGCGCATTGATTTGACCGCCATGCAGGAAATCTACGAGGGCAAGCTGGACAAGGTGTTCTCCTACCGCGGTCACACCGGCGAAACGACGGAGAAGTTCTCCTATTCGGCGGAAACCTACCCCGTGCCCGCCGTCAAGACGGTCAAGCCGCTGGCGTTCATCCCGGTTTTCCCCGGCACGAACTGCGAGTACGACACCGCGCGGGCGGTCGAGCGCGCAGGCGGCACGGCGGAAATCCTCGTCATCAACAACCTGACGCCTGAGGCCATCACCCAGTCGATTGCCGAGGCCAGCCACATGATTGCGCGCAGCCAGATGATTGTCCTGCCCGGCGGCTTCTCCGGCGGCGACGAACCCGACGGCTCGGCGAAATTCATTACGGCGTTCTTCCGCAATCCTGCCATGAAGGACGCGGTGCATGATCTGCTCCAGCGCCGCGACGGCCTGATGCTGGGCATTTGCAACGGCTTCCAGGCGCTGATTAAGCTGGGGCTTGTGCCGTATGGTGAAATCATCGACACGTCTGATCAGTGCCCGACGCTGACGTTCAACGAAATCGGCCGTCACCAGTCGATGCTCGTCCGTACGCGCATTGCGTCGAATAAATCCCCGTGGCTGTCCCGCTGCAAGGTGGATGACATTCACACGGTCGCCATCAGCCACGGCGAAGGCCGTTTTGTCGGCCCGGAAGCGCTGATTCGTCAGCTTGCGGCGAACGGGCAGATTGCCACGCAGTATGTGGATTTGTCCGGCGCGCCGTCGATGGATATGCGTTTCAACCCCAACGCCAGCTATTTCGCCATCGAGGGCATCACCAGCCCGGACGGCCGCGTGCTGGGCAAGATGGGGCACACCGAGCGAAGCGGCGAAAATCTCTACAAGAACGTACCCGGCGACAAGTATCAGCCGCTGTTTGAGGGCGGCGTGGACTACTTCCGCCTGTGATACTATTTCCTGCATTCGCCTGCGTCGTCTGCTCGTGCCTTTTCCATTCTGTCGTCCGCTCGTTCCACTTAGCGTAGCGCTGCTACGCTGCGTTTCACTCCCGTTAG
>OLOU01002484.1_pt1 | contig 10347 bp, 8 predicted proteins | sample 1672101 | NCBI WGS metagenome assembly OLOU01 (sample SAMEA3136645, study PRJEB25190) | human gut metagenome | biome: human gut; feature: human-associated habitat; material: faeces | place: Austria | collected 2013
TTCATCGATGAATCGCTCGTAATGGCCGAGGTCGAGATCCGTCTCCGCGCCGTCCTCGGTCACATAGACCTCGCCGTGCTGATACGGGCTCATCGTTCCGGGATCGACGTTTATATAGGGGTCGAGTTTCTGCGCGGCCACCTTGAGTCCGCGCGCTTTTAGAAGTCTTCCGACGGAAGCCGCCGTGATTCCCTTGCCGAGACCGGATACGACTCCGCCGGTCACAAAGATGTATTTCGTCATGTGGATGCCCTTCCTTTATATTTATTTTCGCGCGGGCGATGTGCCCTGCGTTATGTTCGTGATTCAGTTTTCGTACATACGTATTATTTCTTCCGCGATCTCGCGCGACGTGCGGCGGCGGTTCATCGCTTCCTTCTCGATGTAGCCGTGCGCGTCCTGCTCCGTCATGCCGAGACGCTCTATAAGCAGCCATTTCGCCCTGTTGACTATGCGTATCGAGTCCATCTTCTCGCGCAGCGTGCGCGTTTTCTTCTCATATTTGCGCAGCCGTTCGCATATTGCGCACAGAAGTGTGACACTCTGCGCCACGTTCCGCTGCGTATTCGGCTTCGGGATAACGAAAATTCCCTCTCTCGTACACTGCGAGCTTACGATCTCGTAGATATCGTTCTTCACGAAAAGCATGACGCCGGACGGTCCCTGCGCGGCATCTATGCAGAAGTCGATTCCCGTCTCGTCGGGGAGCGGCGAATTGACCGCTATGATGTCATACTGCTCCGACGAAAGAAGCCGTCTCGCCTCGCCCGCCGACAACGCATTCACCACCGGATCAAATGTCGGAGCGTCGAACACGGACGCGAGAAAATCCGCACCGCGTCCCGCGGGGGAGACGACAAGCACGCTGTAAACCGAGCTTTCCTTCATATCCGGCGCTCCTTTCTTCCGTCAGGCGGATTTTATACGCGCTGCACCGCGCGGCTGCGGGATATCTCATCCCGAAATGTCAGAGAATGTTTTCAGTAAGCCTTTCGCACCGTCACGGGGACGTACTTTGCGACGAAAGCCGAATCCGAGGCAAGCGCGCGAGCTTCCCTCACGCTCCGCGGGAGAGGCATAAGTCCCTCCGCCGCTTCTGCGCTGTACAGGTCGGCATCTGTCGGTGCGGGAGGCACAAGTCCGTTCTCTATTCCGTCAAGCCCCGCGTAGATCAGGAGCGCGAACGCAAGATACGGATCGGCAAGCGCATCGGGCGAACGAAGCTCGATATGCTCTCCGGCGCTCTTCGCCGCCGGGATCCGCACAAGCTGTGAGCGGTTCTCGGAGGAATATGTTACATACTTCGGAGCCTTCATCTTTCCGAGCCTGTCGTAGGAACACTCCTTCGGGTTGAGAAAAAGCGTGATCTCGCGTATATGCGCAAGTATCCCCGCAAGGAATGCGCTCCGCAAGGCGGATGCGTCGTCCGGGGACGCGCTCTGCACCGACATATTGACGTGCATCCCGCTTCCGGGAGCCGCAGAGAGCGGCTTCGGCGAGAAGTCGGCGAACAATCCGTTTTTGGCGGCGACGGTTTTAACGACGGTCTTGACGGTGACCACGTTGTCCGCGCAGCTCAGCGGATCGCTGTAGCGGAAGTCGATCTCGTTCTGACCGGGTCCCTCCTCATGGTGGGAGCTTTCCGGGATTATCCCCATCTCGTCGAGCGTGAGGCATATCTCGCGGCGGACGTTCTCTCCCCTGTCGTCGGGCGCCATATCCATATATCCGGCGCGGTCGAACGGCACGTCGGTCGCCTTGCCCTCCTCGTCAGTCTCAAAGAGATAAAACTCCATCTCGGCTCCGAAGCCGAACGAAAGCCCCTCCTTTTTGGCTTCGGCGACCGCGTTCCTCAGCAAAACGCGCGAGCAGCCCTCGAAATATGTGCCGTCCGGGCGGCGGATATCGCAGAACATCCGCACGACTCTGCCGTGCGACGGTCTCCACGGAAGCGGAGACAGCGTAGCGGGATCGGGCACAAGGAAAAGGTCGCTCTTAACCTCTCCGCCGAAGCCCTCAATCGCCGAGGCATCGAACGATATCCCCTCGGAGAACGCGCGAGGCAGCTCGCCCGGCATGACGGAGATGTTCTTCGGATTGCCGTGAACATCGGTGAATGCAAGGCGTATGAATTTCACGTCCTCCTCGCGGACGTAATCGATAACTTCGTTCTTCGTGTACATATGTGACCGACCTTTCGTTTGATTTCGGCTTATTCCGGGGAGCCGCCCTCAGTTCTGAACGTAAAGCTGCTTATACGGATTTTTCGTATTCGGGCGCAGAACATAGAATTTCTTTCCGTCGTCGCGGACCGCGCCGATGCCGAAAAGCTCCTCGTACTTCTTCAGATACTTTTCGACGGAGGCGATATCCTCCGCGTCCGCCTCGGAGCATTTCACCTGTGCGGGAAGAGTTTTTTTGATCTCGCGGCAGCGGAGGAATATCCGCCCGCCGTGCATTCCCGTGCCGCAGAAATGTCCGATAAGCTCATCGTCGTCAACGCCGTTTCCGAGGACGATTATAAGTCCGCCCGCCTGGTATTCTCCGAGAAACGATCCGCATTTTCCGCCTATCACGATAACCGGGAAGCGGTCGGCGTATGCCTTCATGTGTATCCCGGCGCGGTATCCGGCGTTGTCGCGGACGTATATCTCGCCGCCGCGCATTGCGTATCCCACGGCATCGCCCGCGCTTCCGTGAATCGCGATCGTGCCGAAATTCATCGTATCTCCGACTGCGTCCTGAACATTGCCCATTACCTCGATCTCGCTTCCGTCGAGGTATGCGCCGAGCGCGTTTCCGGGGATACCGTTTATCTTTATTTTCTTTCCGGACATTCCGGACGCTATGAATCGCTGCCCCATGCAGCCGTCTATCTCGATTTCACCCTCCGCACGTCTCAATTCCTCGTTGAGTTCGCGGTAGCCGAGTCCGTGTGCGTCTATTTTCGTCATCTCAGGCTTTCTCCTCTGCGGCAAGTATCTTTTTTCTGTAGGACTTCGGAAAAGCGGTAAGCGTCGGCTCTCTGAAAAGAGAATCGAGCTCGAGAGTCTCAAGCGGCGTTTTCTCTCTGATGAGGGAGGTATATATTCCCGCTCCCGCCACGTCTCCGAGGATTATGTATCCGCGCAGCGTGCCGTCCTTTATAAAGAAGGTTCTCATGCTTTCGCCGCTGCCGACGACGGTCTTTTCGCCGTCGTATGCTCCCGCGGTCATCATGTGAAGCCCGAAAAATCCGATCGAGTTCATCGGTATCTCGCAGTCGAGCGTCATGTCTCCGCCGGATGCGTTGACCCCGGCGCACTCGCCCTCGGCGTATGCGCTCGGAAGAAGTGCGAGCACTCTTTCCGTCCCGACGGACGAATCGTATCCCTGAACGGCGTCTCCCGCCGCGTAAATGTCGGGGAGCGTCGTTCTCATGCCGCGGTCAACCGAGATCCCGCGTTCGGTCTTTGCGCCTGCCGCCGCAAGCAGCGACGTATTTGCGCGAACACCGACCGCAAGCACGAGCACGTCGAATCCGATCTCTTCCCCGTCGTCAAGAACCGCGGTATCGCCGCGAAACTCCTTGACGCTCGTTCCGAGATGAACTTCCACGTCAGCCGCGCTTTCTATATGCTTGCGGACGGTCTCTGCAGCATCCTCGGTAAGTATGCTCGAGAGCACGCGGGGTGCGAGATCGACGACCGTCACGCTTTTCACGCGCGCGGCGATCCCCTCGGCGCATTTCAGCCCGATCAGTCCCGCTCCGATGATAAGAACGCGCGTGCTTTCGCCGATCGAGGCGGCAAGAGAGTCCGCATCGTCGAGAGACATGAAGGTGAATTTTCTGTCAACCGTTTCAAGTCCGGCAAACGGCGGAACAAACGGCGACGAGCCCGTCGCGCAGATCAGCTTTTTATACGAAAATACCTTTCCGCTCTCCGCGGTCACGGTGTGAGCGTCGGGATCGACCGAAACGGCGGTCTCGCCGGGAAAGAAATCCGCGCGATTGTCTTCGTAGAAGCTGTCGGCGCGGTACTTCATCCTCTCGCGGTCGGTCTTTCCGAGAAGGAGGTAGGAGATCAGCGGGCGCGAATATGTATGATGCGTCTCCGACGAGATTATCGCCGCGGATGATGTGCGGTCGTTCTTCCGTATCCCCTCGAGCGCGCCGACGCCCGCCGCCGAATTTCCGATGATAACGTATTCGTACTCAAACATTATATCACGTCCTTTCCTCAAATACAATAGCCCTGTTCGGACATCCTTCGACGCACGCGGGCTTTTTTGACGTGCTCTGCGTGCAAAGCTCGCATTTGTCGGCGGCGTGCCCATCTCCGTCCGGAACGACGGCTCCGTAAGGACATGAAAGCACGCAGGTAAAGCATCCGACGCACTTGTTCTTATCTATCATAACCACGCCGTCCGACTTCGTAATCGCCCCCGTTATGCACCCCTTCATGCAGAGCGGATCGTCGCAGTGGCGGCACGACACGGCAAAGTTTATGCCGTCGGACTCCCTAACTCTTATCCGCGGGAATATCTTTTTGCCGCGGAGCGCTTTTACAATATCGCTCATGCCGCTCTTTGCGAACGCGCAGTTATATTCGCACAGACGGCATCCGAGACACCATTCTTCATTCACATAAACGCGCTTCATAAATCTTTCTCCGTTACATTTATTCCGCCGTTATTCTCCGGCGTGAGCGATTCCGAGTATCCTGAGCTCGGTTTCGTTGAGTCCGACACCGCGGAGCATGAGCCTGTTGCCGCGGAGCGCTTCGATCGAGTTTATGCCCATGCCGCCCATCAGCTCCTTGATCTCGTGATTCCATGCGGTGAGCAGATTGCAGAGCCGCTCCGCTCCGATCTCGGGATTCAGTCTCTTCACGAGGTCGGGACGCTGCGTGGCGATGCCCCAATTGCAGCGTCCTGTCTGGCAGGTGCGGCAGAGGTGGCAGCCGAGCGCGAGAAGCGCTCCCGTTGCGATGTATACGGCGTCTGCGCCGAGCGCGATCGCCTTTACCACGTCGGCGGATGAGCGTATGCTGCCCCCGACGACGATCGACACGTTTCCGCGTATGCCCTCGTCCCTGAGGCGGGAATCGACCGCCGCCAGCGCAAGCTCCACGGGGATTCCCACGTTGTCGCGTATTCTCGTGGGCGCGGCGCCCGTTCCGCCGCGGAATCCGTCGATCGCAATAATATCCGCACCGCTGCGCGCGATTCCCGATGCGATCGCCGCGATATTATTCACCGCCGCAACCTTGACGATCACGGGCTTTTTGTATTCGGTTGCTTCCTTGAGCGAGAACACAAGCTGTCTGAGGTCCTCAATCGAATATATATCGTGGTGAGGCGCGGGGCTTATCGCATCCGAGCCCTCGGGGATCATTCTCGTTTTGGACACGTCGGGACCTACCTTTGCGCCCGGCAGATGTCCGCCGATTCCGGGCTTTGCGCCCTGACCCATTTTGATCTCGATCGCCGCGCCCGCCTCGAGGTAGTCGCGGTACACGCCGAAGCGTCCGGAGGCGACCTGTACGATCGTGTGGTCTCCGTAGCGGTAGAAATCCTCATGAAGTCCGCCCTCGCCCGTATTGTAGAAGGTGCCCATTTTCTCCGCCGCGCGTGCAAGGCTCGCGTGTGCGTTATAGCTGATCGAGCCGTAGGACATCGCGGAAAACATTATCGGCAGCTCAAGCTCGAGCTGCGGCGGAAGCGTATTGACAAAGTGTCCGGAGGCGTCGCGCTGTATGTTCTCGGGCTTCGCACCGAGGAACACTCTTGTCTCCATAGGTTCGCGGAGCGGGTCTATCGGGGGATTTGTAACCTGGGATGCGTTGATCAGTATCTTGTCCCAATACACCGGCAGCGGTGCGGGATTTCCCATGGACGAAAGGAGAACTCCTCCGCTCTGTGCCTGAAGATACACCTCTTTCATGAGCTGCGAGCTCCAGTTTGCGTTTTCGCGGAAGGTGTTTGTGCTTTTCTCGATCTTCAGCGCGCGGCTCGGGCAAAGCGAAACGCATCTTTGGCAATCGACGCACTTCGAGCTGTCGCTTATCATTACCCCGCCCTCGGCATCAAAGGAATGAACCTCGTTCGCACACTGCCTCTCGCAGACGCGGCAGGCGATGCACCTGTTCTGATCGCGGACGACCTCAAATTCCGGATATATGTAATTTACACCCACGGTATCACTTCCCTTCAAGCTCGACGATAACCGCCTCGCCGCCCTTCGGCGACCAGATCCGGTCAACATCCGGTTCCATCATTCTGATTGCGCATTCCTCGCTTGCGAAATACGTCGTCTTTCCCTTTTCGGCGGCGACCATCGAACGCAGCTTCAGACGGTCGTTGAGCGCAAGCATTCCGCCCTCGTATCCGACGAGGATCGAAAAGGGACCCGTAATGAGCAGGCTCGAATACTGACATCTGAGGTACTCAAGCTCGCGCCGTCTCGCTTCGTCCTGCTTCTCGATCGTGCTCCAGAACGGCGCGGCGACGATCGTCGATGCCTCCGCCGGAGTGAAGCCCTTCCTTCTTATAAGGTAATCGAAAATGTACGCGATGACTTCCGTATCGGTGAGAAGGCTGCACTTGTATCCGTACATTTCTATAAATCTGCGGTTCGCGTCGTAGGACGATATCTCGCCGTTATGCACGACCGAATAATCGAGCAGCGAAAACGGATGTGCGCCGCCCCACCAGCCGGGGGTATTCGTCGGATATCTTCCGTGGGCGGTCCAGCTGTAGCCCTCATACTCGTCGAGGCGGTAGTATTCGCCGACATCCTCGGGAAATCCGACTGCCTTGAATACACCCATGTTTTTGCCGCACGAGAATATGTAGCTTCCCTTGAATTCGGTATTTATTTTTATCACCGCGCGAGCAACGTACTCCTTCTCGTCAAGCTGACTGTCGGCAAGTCTGTTGTGATGCGGCGCGACGAAATAACGCCATATCAGCGGTTCGTTCGTTATCTTCGGGGATTTTCTTATCGGAATACGCGAAAGGTTCACGACTTCGAACATTTTATCGAGGTATCTCTCGGTCTCCTCACGGCAGCTCATGCCGTCGTAAAAAACGTGAAACGCATAGAGATCCCTGTACTGCGGATATATTCCGTAGCCCGCAAAGCCTCCGCCGAGTCCGTTCGAGCGGTCGTGCATCGTCGTCATCGAGCGGACGATCGTATCTCCGCAGATATTTCTGCCGTCGCGTGCGAACACTCCCGCGATCGCGCATCCCGACGGTATACGTACTTCTCCTTCTCTCTTCAGCATATCGCTCTTTCCTTTCAGTCTGTCGTCCTTTTTGCCGTGCATCATCAAAGCGCACCATCGGTGTGTTTTGCATCCGGGGCACGGTTTTAATAAAAAAGAAAAAGCGCCCGTCACGAAGCCGAGGTTTTGCCCTCCGCCTGACGAACGTCTTTGTTCCTTGACATTATATAGCACGTCAGCGGGAATGTCAAGAGAAAAATGCAAGTTGAGAGGTCAAATCCTGCAAATTGCAACATTTGCACAAAAGAAAAGTGGGTGAAAGCTTCGTAATCGGACAGATTTTTTCGACAAAATTTCAAAAAGTGCTTGACACGGCGAAAAATGCGCGGTATAATATCGCCATGAAAACGGCAAAGGCGCCGCAGGATCATGGTTATCCCGCGGTGCCTTTTTGCTTTTCCGCAGCCCCTCCGTGAGGCGGGGCAAACACGAAGAAAGGAAGCTCTCCGAAAAGAGCGAGGATAAACCGATGAGCACAGTAACCGAAATCTTCGGCAGCATGGTATTCAACGATCGTGTCATGAAGGAGCGTCTACCCAAAGAGACCTACAAGGCAATGCAGAAAACGATCAGAGACGGTCGCCGCCTTGACATAAATGTGGCGACGGTCGTAGCCAACGCAATGAAGGATTGGGCAATCGAGAAGGGCGCCACCCACTTCACTCATTGGTTTCAGCCGATGACCGGCGTGACCGCAGAAAAGCACGACAGCTTTATTTCGCCCGCAGGCGACGGCCGCGTGATCATGGAATTCTCCGGCAAGGAGCTTGTCCGCGGCGAGCCGGACGCATCGTCCTTCCCCTCCGGCGGACTCCGCGCCACGTTCGAGGCGCGCGGATACACCGCATGGGACCCGACGTCCTACGCTTTCATAAAAGACAAGACCCTCTGCATTCCGACCGCGTTCTGCTCATACGGCGGCGAGGCGCTTGATAAAAAGACTCCTCTGCTCCGCTCGATGGAGGCGATCAGCCGTCAGGCGGTGCGAGTTCTCCGCCTTTTCGGAAATGAGGATGTCACCTCGGTAAAGACGACCGTCGGCTCCGAGCAGGAATATTTCCTTATTGAGAAGGAGCTGTTCGACCGCCGTCCCGATCTCGTATACACCGGACGCACGCTTTTCGGCGCGAAGCCGCCGAAGGGTCAGGAGCTCGACGACCACTATTTCGGCTCGATCAAGCCCAAGGTAGCCGAATACATGGCTGACCTCGACGAAGAGCTTTGGAAGCTCGGCATATACTCAAAGACCGAGCACAACGAGGTCGCGCCCGCGCAGCATGAGCTTGCACCGATCTTCTCCACCACAAACATAGCGACGGATCACAACCAGCTCACGATGGAGGTCATGCAGAAGGTCGCAAAGCGTCACGGACTTGCATGCCTGCTTCACGAAAAGCCCTTCGCGGGGGTCAACGGCTCCGGAAAGCACAACAACTGGTCGATCTCGACAAACACCGGAGTAAATCTGCTCGAGCCCGGCGACACTCCCCACGAGAACGCGCAGTTCCTTCTGTTTCTCGTCGCCGTGATCAAGGCGGTCGATGATTATCAGGAGCTGCTCCGCGTATCCGTTGCGACTGCAGGAAACGATCACCGTCTCGGTGCGAACGAGGCGCCGCCCGCCGTCGTTTCGATGTTCGTCGGCGAAGAGCTTGAAGGAATCCTCGAGGCGATCGAGAAGGATGAGCCTTACGACTCCAAGGAAAAGGATGTCATGAAGGTCGGCGTTCACGTTCTGCCGCGATTTGCAAAGGACACCACGGACCGCAACCGCACCTCCCCGTTCGCGTTCACCGGCAACAAGTTCGAGTTCCGTATGCCCGGCTCCAGCCAGTCCATCGCCGGCCCTGTCACGGTGCTCAACACCATCATGGCGGAGGAGCTCAGCCGGTTCTACGCGGTGCTCAAGGAAGCGCCGGACTTCAACAAGGCGCTGCACGACCTTGTGCGCAAGGCGTTCATCGAGCATGGCCGCATCATCTTTAACGGCAACGGCTATGAGGAGGCGTGGGTCGAGGAGGCTGCGCGCCGCGGTCTTGCGAATCTGCGCAGCACCGCCGACGCCCTGCCGACCTATGTTCTGCCCAAGAACGTCGAACTGATGATGAAGCACGGCGTTTACACGAAGGAGGAAATGTTCTCCCGCCACGAGATCCACATGGAGAAATACCGCAAGGTCATCCACATCGAAGCGGCCACCATGGTCGATATGGTCCAGCACGAGATCCTCAACGCCGCCTCCGAGTATGAGAGCAAGCTCTGCGAGACGATGCTGCGCAAGCACGAGGCTGCGCCCGAGCTGCCCTGCCACGTCGAGAAGTCGCTGGCCAACTCCATCGGCATCCTCAACGACAAGCTGCTCGAGCAGACCGTGACGCTCAAGACCGCGCTGGAGACCGCGCCCGTCGGCGCCTCCGGCGAAGAGGAGATGCGCTATTACCACGACGTTGTTGCCGCTGATATGGACGCGGTGCGCGATACCGTCGACCGTCTCGAGACGCTGACCGCCGGCAAGTACTGGCCGTATCCGACCTTCTACGATCTGCTTTTCTCTGTTTGATCCCCAAAAGGAACGCTCTCTGAGCGTTCCTTTTGAAATGATTTTTCCAATTTATTTGTGTTGTGGAGGAGAACATGAAGTACATTTTTGTCACCGGCGGCGTGGTGTCCGGCCTCGGCAAGGGCATCTGCGCGGCGTCGCTCGGCCGCCTGCTGAAGCAGTGCGGGCTGCGCGTGAAGAACCAGAAATTCGACCCCTATCTCAATGTGGACCCTGGCACGATGAGTCCCTACCAGCACGGCGAGGTCTTCGTCACCGACGACGGCGCGGAGACCGACCTGGACCTCGGCCACTACGAGCGCTTCGTGGATGAGGCGCTGAACGCGAATGCCTCCGTCTCCTCCGGCAAGGTCTACTGGAGCGTCCTCAACCGCGAGCGGCAGGGCGGCTACCTTGGCGGAACGGTGCAGATCATTCCGCACGTCACCGACGAGATCAAAAGCCGCGTCTACGCCATGGACGACGGCGAGACCGACGTGTGCATCACGGAGATCGGCGGTACGGTGGGCGACATCG
>OLOU01002502.1_pt1 | contig 10270 bp, 9 predicted proteins | sample 1672101 | NCBI WGS metagenome assembly OLOU01 (sample SAMEA3136645, study PRJEB25190) | human gut metagenome | biome: human gut; feature: human-associated habitat; material: faeces | place: Austria | collected 2013
TTGTTCTGTCTGGCATCCATACGGAGCAGCTGCTGCAGTCCATTGACTTGGCAGTACAGATGCAGCAAAACGGTGAATTCGGCACACCTGTCCCCGACTATACCGCCGAGAATGTGTCTGTGAAGGTCGCGCGGATCATCCAGAGCTATACCGGCATTGTGGATCGTTTTGTTTGGAGAAAATAGTATTTCTGTCTGGCAGTCCGTCCGAGTGTCCATCTCGGGCGGGCTGTTTTTTGCTTTTTTCCGCGCTGCAGCGATGTTTCTGGGATATCCACGCAAAAATTTTTTTGGCTGGGTAAGTTGAAATGTATCGGAAATGTATTGTTCCTGTACCTGCAAATGTATCTTTTTTGGTATCGGGAGGGGCAGGCCGGGGCTATCGAAATGCTGCATAATTACCCCCGGATTCTGCGCCGGAATGTGACAACTTCAGGACAGTTTTGTATATGTTTTCATGTCGATGAATTGCGTTCTCCATGGTATCATGGAAATGTATCTATTTTCAATATTCAATCGTCTCATTCTTGATTTGTTGAAATGCACATTTTTGTTTTAATTTTATCTGCAATTTTGTTGAAATCGTAAAAAATTGTGCTTGAAAAATCGGTTTTTTAGTGGTATGATACAAAACGTAAGCACAACACATCCCTTTTCCCGCTTTCAATCCTCTCAAGTCACAGGATGGATAAATATGAGTATCTCTTCTAAAAAACCGCTTTACTATCAGTTAAAGCAGACATTACTGAAATGGATCGAGGGCGGCGACTATCCGCCCGGTTCGATCCTGCCGTCCGAAAAGCAGCTGCAGGACTCCTTCGGCATCAGCCGCACGACCGTGCGCATGGCGCTCAAGGAGCTGGAGCAGGAGGGCTTCCTCGTCCGCAGTCCCGGCAAAGGCACGTTCGTCGCCAGCATGAAGATCGAAAGCGGCCCGCGCCGCATTCTCAGCTTCACGCAGGAGATGCTGAACATGGGCCTTCAGGTCAGCAATCAGGTCGTCTCCCTCGAGAAGGAGCTGCCGGTGATCCGCACGGCGAACAAGCTGCAGATCCCCCAGGATCAGCCCGTCTGGCGGCTCGAGCGCATCCGCATGGCGGACTCCGTCCCCATCGCCACGGAGGTCAACTATATCCCGGCTGCACTTGTGCCCAATATGGAGGCGCAGCTTGCGCAGAACCAGTCGTTTTATTCCTGCCTTGAGGAGGAATACGGCATCGTCATCGTCTATGCGCGCGAGCGCGTGGAGTGCCGCCTTGCCAACATGCGGGAGAGCCGTCATCTCGGCATTCCGAAGGGTTCTGCGATCCTGTACGTCGAGCGCCAGACCTTCGGCTACCGCAAGAGCAGGCCGATGGAGCCGTTCCCCGTCGAGTTCGTCAAGATGTCCTACAACGCAGAGAAGTATACATTTCACCAGATCATCCGCAAAGAATAAATATTGTTGTCTGCTGCGGCCGCAGTACACATAGTACACTTAGAGAGTTTCAGACCCACAATATCAGGAGGTAACCATGAAAACCACAAAGTGCATCGCCCTGCTTCTCGCCATCGTGATGACGCTGGCACTGTTTGTCGGCTGTTCCAACAGCCCCGCAAATGACCCCGCCACGGACGCTCCCGCGACCGACGCCCCCAGCACCGCCCCCGACAACAGCGATAACACCGATGGAAACGACATTCCTGCCGAAGGCCTGACCTTCCCGAACCCGGTCGAAGCCCCCGAGACCATCACCACCGTCGGCCCGGACGGCAGCCCCGCTGCCTGGTATACCGAGCTGGAGCTGACGCCGGAGGAGCTGGCGCAGGTCCGCTCCATGAACCTCACCGCCTGCTTTGAGCTCATCAACGCCAGCGAGTGGGACAACGCAAACCTCATCGGCTTCCAGGATGCCTGCGAGGCCATGAACATCAAGATCGTCGGCCAGGGCTGCTGCGATCTCGACCCTATCCAGCAGAAGACGAACATGGAATCCTTCGCCGCGCTGAACCCGGACATCGTGACCTGCCAGCCGCAGGACCTCGACGTCTGCGCGCCGACGTTTGACCCGCTGTGGCAGGCAGGCGTCAAGCTGACGTTCATGAGCAACGTTCCCACGGGCTACACGGCAGGCAAGGAATATGTCGGTGCTATCACGGACTCCATCGTCGACATGGGCATCGACAGCGCCGAGATGATGGCTGATGCCATCGGCGGCGAGGGCGAGATCCTCGCCATCACGGTCGCCGACGTCAACTACGTCTGCAACACCCGCGACGACGCCTTTCTCAAGACCATCGCCGAGCAGTATCCGAACATCACCGTCGCCGAAGTCGGCGGCTTCTCCTCCCCGAACGAAGCAGCGCAGATCACCTCCGCTCTGCTGACGAAGTATCCGAATGTCAAGGGCATCTTCGTCTCCTACTCCACCCCGTGCATCGACGTTCTGCAGACCGTGAAGGCCCTCGGCCGCACCGACATCAAGATCGTCACCATGGACCTCGACACCACCTGCGCGCTCGATATGGCACAGGGCGGCAACATCGTCGGCATCGCCTGCGATATGCCGTATGCCATGGGATACGGCCGCGCGCTGATGGCCGCCTATGCCTGCATCGGCAAGGAGTGCCCGGGCTATGTCACGTCCCCGTCCTTCAAGGTCACCCGCGAGAATCTGCTCGAGGGCTACCGTACCTCCCTCGGCATCGAGGCTCCCGCTGACGTTCAGGCCGCTCTGAACGGCTGATAACCAACGCCGGGCGGTGTTTTCCCGCCCGGCGTTTTTTGATTCCAATCCGCTGTATGGCACAGCGACCCGAAATGAGGTAACGCAAATGTCCGAAACACAAACCGCTGTCAACGCGATCGAAATGCGCGGCATCGTGATGGAATTCTCCGGCGTCCGCGCGCTGGACGGCGTCGATTTTTCCCTGCGGCAGGGACAGGTCATGGGCCTTGTCGGCAAAAACGGCGCGGGCAAGAGCACGCTCATGAAGATCATCAACGGCGTCTACACCCAGACGGCAGGCACCGTCCAGTTCTTTGGCAAGAACATTGATAAATCCGTTTCCGTCCGGGAACGTGAGCAGACCGTCGCCATGATCTACCAGGACTACAGTCTGGTCGGCGACATGACGGTCGCAGAAAATATATTTCTGAACGCAGAACCGATCCGGGGCGCGCTGATCTCCGACCGGGACTGCATTCGGAAGGCCGCGGAATTCTTCCGCGATATGGGCATCCGCATCGATCCGCGGCAGAAGGTCAAGTCCCTCTCCACCGGCGATATGCAGATGGTCGAGATCGCAAAGGCCATCATGAAGCAGACGAAGATCATCCTCATGGATGAGCCGACCGCCGCGCTCGACGCCGAGGCCACGACAAAGTTCTTTGAGATCATCGAACGTCTGAAACAGCAGGGCTACTCCATCGTCATCAGCACCCACCACCTGCAGCATATTCTCGATATCTGCGACGCCGTGACGATCATCCGCGACGGCAGGGCCTGCATGGCAAAGGAGATCCGTGACACAACGCTCGAGGAGATCATCGCCCAGATGCTCGGCGAGAGCGGCTTTCAGACCGTAAAGAGCCGCAAGCCGCAGGATTTTGACGGTCTGACACCGCTGCTCGAGGTGAAGGACGTGACCTCGAAGGTCATTTCGGAGCCTCTGAGCTTCACCGTCCGCCCGGGCGAGGTCGTCGGTCTGGCCGGTCTGAAGGGCGCCGGGCGCACGGAGATCTTCAATGTGCTGTTCGGCATCGACCCGGCGCGCAGCGGTGAGATCCGGCTGGACAGGAAAAAGCTCCGCGTCCGCCAGCCGTGCGACGCCATCCGCGGCGGCATTTTTCTTGTCCCGGAGAACCGCCACACACAGGGCCTGTCCCTGATGCACAGCGTCTATGACAATTCTCTGCTTCCGCTGCTCCCCACGCTGAGCAAAAAGCGCTTTTTCATCGATGATAGGCAGGGCGCGCAGATCGTGCAGGAGATCATTGAAACCATGCAGGTCAAAACGCCGGGCAGCGACATCGCCATCAGCAAGCTCTCCGGAGGCAACCAGCAGAAAATCGTCGTCGGCAAGGCACTCGAGAGCCATCCGAAGATCCTGCTGCTCGACGACCCGACCTACGGCGTGGACATCCATGCCAAGGGCGACATCACCGCTGCGATCACCCGCTTCACAGACGCGGGCGGCGGCGTGGTCTTCGTCTCCTCCGAACTGACGGAGATGATCGAAAACTGCGACCGCATCCTGCTCATCAAATACAACCGCATCGTCGGAGAGCTTCGTGACGTTCCCCGGCTCGGATTAACGGAAGACAGCCTGATGGCTGCGATTCAATAGGAGGACCACCATGAAAACGAAGATCTCCGCGCGCAAATTTCTTTCGAAGTACATGATCTATCTCGCCTTTGTCGCCCTGCTGATCGTCTTTTCCCTGACGCTCCGCAATGTCGGCAACGGCTTTCTGGATATGGGCAACGTCTGGAACATCATCCGGCAGACAGCGCTCATCGCCATTCTCGGCGTCGGCATGACCTATGCCCTTGGTGCAGGCCAGATCGACCTGTCCGTCGGCTCCGTCGTCGGCCTGACGTCCCTTGTCACGGCCTGGACTGTGCAGGCCGCAGGCCTCATCCCCGGCGTGCTGGCCGGTCTGGCCGTCGGCGCTGTCGTCGGCGCGATCAATGGTGCGCTCATCGCATGGGTAAAAATCCCGCCCTTTATCGCTACGCTCGGCACGCAGATCCTCTTTGCAGGTGTTTCACGCACGGTCTCCGGTCTGAAATCCGTCCCCATCACGAACACGACGTTCAACTTTGTGTTCGGCGGCGGCGACTTCGGCGGCGTCCCCGTGCTGCTTCTTTGGATGGTCGTGATCGTGGTCGTCGGCCAGCTCTTCCTGCGCAAACGGCCGTTCGGCCGTCAGGTCATTTCCGTGGGCGGCAACCCCAAGGCCGCACTCTACTCTGGCGTGCGCGTCAAGCTGACGATCTTCAAGGTCATGCTGCTCTCCGGCGTACTTGCGTCGCTGGCCGGTATTCTCTGGGCCGGACGCTTCGGCGGCGGCCGCTACTCGCTGGGCGAGGCGGAGGAGACCTCCGCGATCGCAGCGACCGTTCTGGGCGGCACGAGCATCAACGGCGGCAAGGCCTCCGTGGCAGGTGCCTGCGTCGGTGCCGTCATGCTCGGCATGATCAACAACGCGCTCGTCATGTATGGTCTGGATGTCTATCAGCAGATGGTTGTCCGCGGCTCCATCATCCTCGCCGCCGTTGCCTTCACCGTCAACGCGGAGAAGGACGCCTGAGCAGGAGGAGCCTATGCTGGATATCATTGGAGTCGGCGATACAAACGTCGACGTGATGATCCGCGTTCCGCACATTGCTTCGCATGACGAGAAGGTGCGCGGGCAGCTGCTCGGGAATTTCCCCGGCGGGATCATCGGAAACTTCTGCTGCGCCGCAGCCGCCTTCGGAGCGAAGGCCGGTGCCGTCTGCAAGGTCGGCATGGATGACTACGGCGAGCTGGCAAAAAGCGACCTGCAGCGCCGCGGCGTCGATGTCAGCCATATGGTCGTCGATCCTGCCTGTGAGACCTATTTCTGCATGGTCCTGCTGGACCACACCGGCGAAAAGGCGCTGACCATTGTGGAGACGTCCGGCTTTCTGCCGAAGCCGGAGGAGGTCGACCTTGCCTATCTGAAAACCGCAAAGCGCGTTCACATGACCTCTCTGGATATGACCCTTGCCGCTCATGTGGCGCAGGCGCTGGACGGCACGCAGACGCTGCTGTCCATGGACATTGAGGCAACGGCGGGAACTGCGCCCGCCGCCGTGTGGGACAGCGTCCTGCAGCGCGTAGACACAGCATTCCCGAATGAAGCCGGTCTGGCTGCTCTGACGGGCTGCACCGGGCTTGAAGCAGGCGCACGGCAGCTGCTGGCGCGCGGCGTTCGGACCGTTGTGGTCACCTGCGGAGAAAACGGAGCATGGGTCTTCCGCAAGGGATATTCCCACCACTGCCCGGCCTTTTCCGTTCCGGTGCAGGACACGACCGGCGCGGGCGACTGCTTCAACGCGGTCTTCCTCTCCGGCCTTGTGGAGGGCTGGAGCATGGAGCGCTGCGCGCAGTATGCCACTGCGGCCGCTGCCATCGCCATTGGCGCGATCGGCTCGCGCACAAAGCTCCCGTCCCGCGCGGAAACGGAGCAGTTCATTCTGGAAAAGGGGGAAGCACTATGCAGCTGAGAGCCGGTATTTACCCCAGCCGTCATCCGGAGCAGACGGACGGCTGGCGCATCCTGTGCGAGCAGGAAAAGACCCCGCATTTTCTGACGACGGAAAGGCCGGACTGCCCGGTCCTGCTGTGCGAGGGCGAAACGCCCGTCTGGCTTACCGACTATCTGCAGGAGGGCGGCATCGCCGTGCTCTCCGGCATGCATCCGGAGGAGCTTCCCTTCCCCACGGACTATATCGGCACGGCGGCGCTCGAATTTGCCGACCTGACGGAGCTTGGCTGCGGTACACCGCGCATTGCAAGCCTCGTTCCCGTCTATGCGGGCAGCGGCCTCGGCCTGCTTCGCCTGCATGAGAGCCGCAAGATCAAATGCGGTCTGCACCCGGATGAATACCCCGCCATTGTCTGGCAGAGTGTCGGAAAGGGCGGCTGCTGGTATACGGGAATCCCGTTCTCGGAGCTCATCTGCGCACTGGGCGACACCCTGCGCCGGACAACGCCGGATTCCGACTTTACCGAGCGCATCACATCGGTGGACAAGCACCTGCTGCTGCGCGCCATGCGGGAGCTGCTCATCCGCTCCTATGGCAAACGTGGCCTGCCGTATGTCTACCTGCACTATTACCCCGGAAATTATCAGTCCGTCTTCGTGTTCCGCGTGGACATCGACGGCATTTACGGCGACCATCTCCGCCGTATCAGCGATGCCGCGAAAAAGGCCGGCATCCGCGTGACGTTCTATACAAACAAATCGCTCTGCGAGCCGGAGGCCGAGCGTCTGCGGGACATTGACCCGAGCCACGACATCGGCTGCCACGCCGATGTCCACAATCTGTTCACCACGCAGGAGGAGAACTTCCGCAATGTTCACGACTGCCGCGCGTGGATGAAGGAGCTGGGCATCGACTATACAACTGGCTTTGTCGCACCGCGCGGCATGTGGAACTTTGCTCTGAACCGGGCGCTGGAGGAAGACGGCGTCACCTATACCTCGGACTTCGGCTATGCCGTTTTCGGGCTCCCCTTCTATCCCTATGACCACGGCACGCGCATGGCGGTCAAGCAGCTGCCGGTCGACCCGTTCTCCACGGAGCGCGCCGTTGCCAAGGCCGAGGAGGAGGGCACGGCGCTGCCGGAGGGTTCTGTGACGGACTATTTCTGCCGGTCCGTGCGCCGTCAGGCAGCGGCCGGACTTCCCGTCATCCTCTACAGCCATCCGCAGCACTTCGGCCTGCTGGCCGAGGAGACATTCCCGCGTCTGGCCGAGGCCGTCCGCGCCCTGCCGCTCTGGCATGCGACGATGGGCGAGCTGGACGCATGGTGGCAGAAGCGCGACGGTGCGGACTACGCTGCCTTCTGGGAGGACAGCCTCACCGTGACCGGAGACCTGCCGGAGAACGTCAGCATCCGTGTGATCGAGCCGAAAGGAGAATAATCATGTTTGTTGTCCCCTGCAAATGGCGGGAGCTGCTCCCGCCGGAGGCGCAGGAGCGCTTTGACGACGTCAACGAGCAGCGCGTCCTCGGCGCAAGCAGCCATATCCGCATCATCGGAGACATTTTCCTCAGCATTGCCGAAAACGGCGCGGACGATCCCCTCCCCCTGCTCCGCGGCATCGCCGACCACTTTATCGCAACGCGCGGCGAGTCCAGTCAGGCCATCACGAACGCTATCGGCCTCATGCTGCGCAATGTACACGGCAGCAGCCGTGCAGGGCTTGCACAGAGCATCCGGGAGGGCGTAGAGCGCTACCGAGCGGAGGCCGCAAAGGATCTGGAAAAGATCCGTTCCCTGCTCTGGACCGTTCTGGAGGGCAAAAGGACGCTGCTGCTCTATGACTATTCCAGTACCGTGGCGGCAATTTCCGCTCTGGGGCAGGAGCATGGCGCTTCGTTCCGCTGTATCGTGCCCGAGAGCCGCGCGCTCGACGGCGGCAGGCCCTATGTCGCACCGCTGCTCCGCGCTGGGCACAGCGTCCATGTCATTCCGGACTGCGCGCTGTATCAATATATTCCGACGTGCGATGCCGCCTTCATCGGCTCCGAGACGTACTATCCGGACGGAACATGCTTTAACACGGTCGGCTCGGAGCTGACGGCCCTGCTGTGCAGCCGGTTCCATGTGCCGTTCTATGTGCCGACGCCCCTGCTGAAGCTCGACCTGCGTGCGCTGGACGGCTATCGAAAAAAGCCGATCCTCGACGATCACCGCTGGCGCATCGGCGGCAGCTGGACGGCCGACGAAACGGCAGGCGTGGACTTCGTCTGCCCGGAGCTTGTGGCCATTGCACCGGAGTTCATCACCGCTTATATCACAGAGGCAGGCATTCTTCCGCCGACGGCCATGTATACCGCCGGGCTGAACTATGCTGCAAAACTGGGAGGTGCGAACGCATGAAGGGCAGAGTCATCGGCATGGTGCAGACCCGTCCCCTGCCCGGCAGCTACCGTAACCGGGGCGAACGCATCAGCTTCATCACGGAGCAGGCGCTGGAGGAAACGCGCATTCTGGCCGAATGCGGCGTGCAGAGCGTGATTTTACAAAATATGGGCGACATGCCCATCCGGCAGCAGTCCACGCCGGAGGCTATCGCCTATCTCAGCGTTGTGGCGCAGGCCATCCGGCGGAGCTTCCCCGCGCTGTGCCTTGGCGTGCTCGTCAACTGGGACGGCGTGGCCGCGCTGGCTGTGGCGGATGCCGCCGGAGCGGACTTTGTGCGCGTGGAGCATCTGTACACCGGTGCAGAGGTCACAAGCGCAGGACTGCTGCAGGGCCAGTGCTGCGAGATCACCGCACTGAAACGGAAGCTGGGGACGGACATTCCCGTCTATGCCGACGTCTGGGAGCGCCACGGCATCCCGCTGTGCCCCCAGCCGCTGGACGAAGCGGCCTGGCAGTGCGTCCACGAGGCGTTTGCCGACGGTCTGTTCCTCTGCGGGAAGAACGCGCAGGAGAGTCTGTCCATGGCCCGGCAGGTACGGCAGCGCGTTCCCGGCATCCCGCTGTTCCTCGGCGGCGGCGCAACGGGAGACAACGTTCGCGAGCTGCTGCAGGAATATGACGCTGTCTGCGTAGCGACCTGGATCAAAAACGGCGACATGCGCAATCCGGTCGACCCGGATCGCACACGTTATTTTATGGAGCAGGCCGCTCTGGCAGAGGTAGGCACATGAAGATCATCGCGGTTCCGAATTATGAGGCTCTGAGCTGCTGTGCCGCAGATATCGTTGAGGCGCAGATCAGACAAAAGCCGGACACCTGTCTCGGCACCGTGACCGGCAGCTCGCCAGAGGGCATGTACCGCGAGCTGGTCCGCCGCCACCGGGAGGAGGGGCTGGAGCTTTCCCGCATCCGCACGGTCAACACGGATGAATATGCCGGTCTCTCCGGCACGCATCCGCAGTCCTATCGTTACTATCTGGAGGAGCATTTCTTCCGTTCCTGCGGTATCCCGTCGGAGCATACGGCGGTCCCGCAGGGCGACGCAGCCGACCCATTGAAGGAGTGCCGCCGCTATGAAGCACTCTGCCGCTCCCACCCGGCCGATCTGCAGATCCTCGGTGTCGGCCACACCGGCCACATCGGCTTCAACCAGCCTGCCGATGATTTTCCGGAGCTGACGCACCTTGTGGACCTTGCCCCGCAGACGCTCGCCGCAAACGCGCGCTACTTTGACGACCCGGACACCATGCCGCGGCAGGCCATTACGGTCGGCCTCGGTGTGCTGATGCGGGCGAAGCGCATCCTGCTGCTCATCAGCGGCAGCGGAAAGGCAGAGATCACAGAACGCTTGCTGTGCGGCAGGATCGTGCCACAGGTCCCGGCGACTATTCTGCGGCTGCATCCCGATGTGACGGCCGTCATCGATGAGGACGCCCTGCAGCTCGTGCGCGCGCACGCGCCGAACCTGATTCCATAACCATAACATAATAAGCAAACGGCCCGGACAAATGTCCGGGCCGCAGCAGACTGTCAAAGAACCTGCCCAGCTGAAAGTTTCGGAGGGAAGAAAAGTGTGAAAGGAAACCGTCAGGGTGTCCTTTCGC
>OLOU01002504.1_pt1 | contig 10267 bp, 6 predicted proteins | sample 1672101 | NCBI WGS metagenome assembly OLOU01 (sample SAMEA3136645, study PRJEB25190) | human gut metagenome | biome: human gut; feature: human-associated habitat; material: faeces | place: Austria | collected 2013
GCCCGGGAGGACTTGAACCTCCGACCTCATCCTTATCAGGGATGCGCTCTAACCACCTGAGCTACGGGCCCAACTTGCTGTGTCTTGAACACAACGAATTGAAATAATACTTGAATCACAGGGAAAGTCAAGTGCCGCCGTGTCATCGGCGTGTCGTGGCATAATGCAGGCATGACATACGGGCAGCGCAACGGCGGTAACGGCCGTTACGGCAGGGGAGTGGGGCATCGCAACCGCAATCGCGTGATTTCCGAAACGACGGCGAGCATCGCCGGCATGCGGGTGGCCATCGTGCGCAAACCCATCAAAAACATGTACCTGCGCATCAAACCGCCGAACGCGGATATCGTCATCTCCGCGCCGCAACGAATGTCGCAAAGCGCTATCGAACGGTTTGTAACGGAACGCAAGCCGTGGATCGAACGGGCGCAACGCAGCATGCGGCAGGCCAGAGACGCGCAACTCAACGCGCAGCGTGCGCAAAACGGCAATATTGGCGATACTGGCGCTTCCGCCAACCCGCCCGCTTTCGTATGGACGGACGAGGCCAAGGCGCGGGCGCAACGCAACATCGAATCGCAATTGCCTGTGTTGCTTGCCAAATGGGGCCCGATCGTTGGCCGTACGCCGACGCATATCACGTTGCGTCTGATGAGTTCGCGTTGGGGATCGTGCACGCCGAAGACCGGACGTATCCGACTTAACCTGCAGCTTGGTTTAATGGCCCCTAGATTCCTCGAATACGTGCTGGTGCATGAGATGACCCACCTGTGGGAGAACGGCCACGGAGAGGGCTTTCAAAGGCGTATGAGCGCCTATCTGCCGCAATGGAGGCAGTTGCGCCGCGACATCAACCGGCAGGTGGTGCTGTAAGAGGCCGCTTGGGTTACTTGGCGTCCGCCGCGGAATCGCCAGCCGCGGAACCGTCCTCATCGGCGGTGTGCCGACGCACTTCCAGCGTTTCGATACGACGGCCGTCCACTTCGGTGACGACCATGTCATAACCGTCATCGGATGACAGCACGTCGCCGACCTCGCCCATTTTGCCGGTGTGCGCCAGGAAATAGCCGGCAACCGTCTCGTACGGGCCGTCTTCCAGCTCGATGCCGGTCAAATCCGCGAAATCCTCGATCGTCATGCCACCTTCGATGGTGGCCACGCCATTGACGAAAGCGGCGCGTTCTGTGCGTTCGCCGCCCTTTTCCTCCGGCAGGTCGTATTCGTCGCGGATGTCGCCGACCAATTCCTCGGTCATGTCTTCCAACGTGACGATGCCGTCGGTGCCGCCGTATTCGTCGATCACCACGGCCAGGTGAATGCCTCGTTTGCGCAGCAGCTCAAGGCTTGGCAGCAGCTTCGACGTGCCCGGCAGGGAAATGCCCTCACGCGTCACGTCGGCAACGGTTCTCGCCTTCGGATCGCGGATGTCAAGCAGGTCGCGCACATGCACGAAGCCGAGCACGTCATCGAAATCCTTGCCGGTGACGGGGTAACGCGAATACGGCATTTCACGCACGTACGCGGCGGCTTCCGCAATCGGCATGGAGCCGTCCAGGAACGCGACGTCGGCACGAGGACGCATGACCTCCGCCACGATGGTTTCGGATGCGTCGAACACGTCGTCGAGGATGGTGCGCTCGTCCTTGCTGAGGTTGGTGTTGGTGTTGACGAGCACGCGCAGCTCGTCGTCGGACACCTCGCTGTCGGTTTCGTTCGGATCGAAGCCGAGCAGCCGCACGATGCCGTTCGTGTTCTTGCCGATCAGCCAGATGATCGGCTTGCACACTTTGGCGAACACATGGATGGCCGGCACCACGGCACGCGCGATCTGCTCGTTGCGTTGCATGGCGATACGCTTCGGCACCAGTTCGGAAATGACGATCGAGCAATACGAGATGATCAGCGTCAACGCGATGGTGGTCAGGGGAGCGGCGACGTTATGCGGCACACCCCAGTCTTCGATGACCGGCACGATATACGGGGCGATTGAGGATTCGCCGAACGACGCGGACAGGAAGCCGCACAGCGTCACGCCGATCTGCACGGTGGACAGGAACGTGTTCGGGTCGCGTGCGATCTGCGCCACACGCTTGCCGCGCGCATCCTCCTGTTCCATCTGGTCGATCTGCGATCCGCGCAGGCTGACCAGCGCCAGTTCGGTGCCGGCGAACACGGAACCGAGCAGCAGGAAGATGAAGATCAGGAGGATATTCAAACCGAGTGACATGGTTCCAATCTAAAGCAACGGCATGTCAAAACAGCGCGACGCAACGGATCCGGAAGCCGTCTTTTTTCCGGAAAATCGTCAGAAGCTCAGCACTTCCACCTTGCCGGTGTCGAGCTGGTAGCGTGCTCCGGTGATCATCAGCCGATCCTCGGCCAGCGCGCGCTGGATCACTTCGGAACGTTCCACCAGCTGTTCGATGGTGCGTGCGATGTGCACGCGCTCGAAATCCTCCGCCGATTCCAGCTCCGACTCGTGCGCCTGCCAGATCGAAAAACCGACGGTGCGCAGCATCAGCGATTCCGCGTTCATAATGCGTTCGTCGATGTCGGCGATGCTGTCGGCGGCCATCAGCGAATCCTCCGCGTCGGCGGTCAGTTCGTGCAGCAGTGCCTCGTATTCCTTGCATGCCTGCTTGATCGCGCCGCAATTCTGATGGCCGAGCACCACCAAAAGCCGTACGCCGAGCGTATCCACCGCGTATTCCAAGCTTGCGATTACCGCATCGTCGATGACCTGTCCCGCCGTACGCACGGTGAACAGATCGCCGATGCCCGCGTCGAAAATGATGTCGGGGCTGACGCGTGCGTCGGAGCAGCTGAGTATCGCCGCGTCCGGCTCATGCGTATCGACGACCGCCGCGCGCGCTTCCGCACTGCGGTTCGGATGTTCCGGCTTGCCTTCCGCGAATCTGCGATTACCGGCCAGCATGCGGCTCCACACGCCGCTCGCGGTGCCTTCCACGTCGTTTTGGTCTACAAACAGCTCGTCATTGTCCGCCATTGTCGCTCCCTTTTTCGGCTACTCACATCATACGGGTGAGACTGCATGTTCGCTGGGAATGGGGAGGATCGGGTGTGGAAAACGTACGGATTGCGTAAACGTGAGCATAAACGCGAGCGGGGAGGTCCGCGCCTCTTATCGGCACGGAACCTCCCCGCTCGTATCAATCAGTCAGACGAAGATCAGCCCGTGTTCTGCAGGCCTGCGGCGACGCCCGAAACGGTGCACAGGATCAGATAGGTGTAGTTCTCCTTCTGTCCGTGCGTGAGCTCTTCCTTGTCCACGCGCTTGCGCAGCGAGCCGAGGGCGAGCACCTGGGTGACGGACAGCGCATCCACGTACGGCGAGCGGATGCGGATGGCCTGGCCGAGCACGTGGCGGTGCTGCAGCGGCCATTCGTCGCCGACGATCTTGAGCACCCACTTGCGGGTGAGCTCCATCTCGTCGAGGACCTTCTTGTTGAGGTCCTCACGGTCGCCGAGGGCGAGGTACATCTTGGCGATGCGCTCGTCGGTCTTGGCCAGCGACATTTCGATGTTGTCGATGAACGTGGAGAACAGCGGCCACTCCTCGTACGCCTGACGCAAGGTGTTCAGGTCGCCGAACTGCTCGCACGCGGTGCCGAGGCCGTACCATGCGGCCAGGTTGATGCGGGCCTGGGCCCAGGAGAAGATCCACGGAATGGTGCGCAGGTCGTCGAGGGACTTAGCGCCCAGACCACGCTTCGCCGGACGGGAGCCGATCGGCAGCAGGCCGATTTCGGTCAGCGGCGTGACGGTGGAGAACCACGGTGCGAAGCCGTCGGTGTTCAGCAGGTCGAGGAAGCGGTTGTGCGCGGCCTCGTCGAGCTTGCTGGCCATGTCGGCGTACTTCTTGGTCATATCCGTGTTGCGCTTCTCCACGCTCGGAGCGGACTGCAGCAGCGTTGCGGCTGCGACGGACTCCACATGGCGGATGGCAAGCACCGGGTTGCCGTAGCGGGCGAAGATGACCTCGCCCTGCTCGGTGAGCTTGAAACGGCACTTCACGGAGCCGACCGGCTGTGCGAGCACGGCTCGGTTGGCCGGGCCGCCGCCACGGCCCACGGCACCGCCGCGACCGTGCATGAGCACCAGGTCGATATCGTTCTTCTCGGCCCACTTGGCAATGCGCTCCTGCGCGGAGTGCAGCGCGAGCATGGCCGTGGTAGGACCGGCATCCTTGGAGGAGTCGGAATAGCCCAGCATGACCTCCATGCGGCGGTTGGTCTGGGCAAGGCGCTTCTGCACCACGGGGAGCGTAAGCATCTGGTCGAGCACGTCGACGCAGCCCTCGAGGTCCTCGAGCTGCTCGAACAGCGGGATCACGTCGAGCTCGGGGACATCCTCCTCGTGTGCAAAGGACAGGTGTGCCAGCTCAAAGACGTCGGCCACATGCTGGGCGCTCTTGGTGAACGAGATGATGTAGCGGTGCGCCATCTTCTTGCCGTAGCGCTTTTGGATGGAGCCGATAGCGCGGAAGGTATCGATGACCTCGCGCGTCATGGGCTGCAGGTCGCCATGGATACCGTTCTCGTGGATATCCTTGAGGGCGCGGGCATGCACCACGGAGTGCTGACGGAACTCCATCTCGACCATGTGGAAGCCGAAGGTCTCGGCCTGCCAGATGAGGTCCTGCAGCGGGCCGTAGGCGGAACGCTTGGCGTTGGCTTCGGCGAGGGAGCGCTGCACGGTCTTCAGATCGGCGATGTAGTCCTCGCAGGAGTGGTACATGAGGTCGGCGTCGCGGTCGATGGTGGCCTTCAGACGGTCTGCCATGACCAGCATGACGGCGCGGTGCAGCTCCTTGGTGGAGATCAGCGCGGCCTTGTCGGTCAGACGCTCGCTCATTTCCTTCTGGTGGTTCCACAGGGACTTGAGCTCGGCGCTCGGCGGGGTGGTCTCGGCCTCCATCGTCAGGTTCTTGCCGACGCGGCGGGTCTCGATCTCCAGCGCGCCCAGCACGTGGTCGCTGAACTTGCGGGCCACCTGACGGCTCACCTTGGCGGTGACGTTCGGGTTGCCGTCACGGTCGGAACCGATCCAGCTTCCCGGATGGAAGAACGCCGGGCACACCGGCGGCACGAGGCCGGCCTTGTCTCCGAGGACCCAGTCGTCGAAACGACGGTAGACCTGCGGAATGGTGTAGAACAGCGTGTTGTCGAAGATATCAAGAATGGTGTCGGCTTCCTCAACCGGAGTCGGCTTCTTCAGCGCGATCGGGGAGGTGCGGAACAGCGCGTCGATCTCGTTGAAGAGTCGACGGGAGTTTTCCTTCTTGTCCGAGCCGCCGAGCAGCTTATGCGCTTCGAGCAGCTGGGAGATGCGGCGGATCTTGCCTTCCACGGCCTTACGGCGGGCTTCGGTCGGATGCGCGGTGAACACCGGATGGAACTCGAGCTGGTCGAGCAGCTCCTTGGCTCTGGCCGGACCCATCTCGTTGATGAGCTGGTGGTAGGCGCAGGTCATTTCGTTCACCGGATCGACGGCCTGATCCTCATTCACGGCGGCCTCGCGCTGGTGCAGCACGGAGACGCGGTAGTTCTCCTCGCACAGGTTGGCCAGATGGAAGTAGGTGGTGAAGGCGCGAGCCAGCAGTTGGGCGTCGTGGACATCCACCTTGTCGACGATGTCGACCACCTTCTGCAGGTCGTCCTGGTCGGGATTCGTATCCGAAAGAATGCCGGAGAAACGCTTGGCACTGGCGTTCAGCGCGTGCTCGCGCACCTCATCGAACTTGGCCAGCAGCTTTTCGTCGAATTCGCCGAGCACCTCGCGAAGAATCTGCAGGCACAGATCCATTTCCTCTTTGAGGGATGCGGGAAGATCACGCTCCTCAGGGCCCTTGGTGCCGGTGCCGGACGAGACGATAGCCGCGTCCGCAGGCGTGATCTGTTCGTTTTCAGTTGTCATCAGACCTCCTTCTCCAAACCATCGGGTTGCTCGGTCTGTCGGTCCTTCGCGGCACCTCCGCGATTGTTTTGGCCGTCTGTTGCGAGCCCACAGCCCTAAGCTTGGTGGGTAAATGCTCGACCATTGTAGGCGCGGCAAATCGACAGTTTGGTTACGGAAACGCCGGAATGGTTCGCATCGTGGACATTGAATGTCCGGAAAATGGGCATGTGGGAATGTTCGGAAAATATCCGACCAGCCCACACGTTAGACCTGAATAGTGTGAGCGCACTACATGAACATGATGAGAACACCGAACGCGTTGACAGCAGCGCGAAGGCGGTCAGCAAATTCCACACCCACTCCATTCCGCTCGATATGGAAGACATCGAACGCGATTGGGACAAGCCGGTAACCGAAGCCGGCATCGCGGCGAAAGCCAGCGTGATCGTCCGCGTCGGCATGCTTGACCTCGGCGCCGGAACAGGCAGCTTCCGCGTCCGCGAAATGATGCACCGCATCGCCTATCCATTGGGCGTGCACGTGCGCGCCGACGTGAACCTCACCGACATCGAAGCCTCCTGCACGGACGGCAAGGACCGCATCACCGAAGTCGTCGACCTGCCGACCACCGGCGTCAACACCGAACGCATCTGGCTGCTCGAGCACTTCGCCGACTGGTTCAACGTCAACCTCGGCAAAGGCTCTATGTACCACAGCCAATCCGACGTTTCCGAAGGGCTGATGCAGCATCTCGACAAGCGCGACGCCTCGCAGGTATCGGCCGAACTGTCCAAGCAGCTCAAGGAACGGCAGAAGGCCGAGCAGAACCAGGAAGGTTCCGACGATCCCGTGCTCGACGCGCTGGAAATGGTCACGGAACGCGCGCGGGAAGGCGATTCCACCGCACGTCCGCTGCACATGCGCGATATCGAGGCGGCGGCCGCGGCCGGACATGGCGATGGCGATGCGGCCGCGGAACAGTCGCGGAAGAATCGTCGGCACAAGCCGCCGAAGGAATATGCCGAGCATTTCGACCATATCGGGAAAGCCGCGGGCGAATCGCAAGGCGTCACCGTACGGCAGGCGCACGAGCGACTCGACATGATTGAACGTCGCAAACCGCTGTATTCGCCGGCCTTCGCGGGACTCGCGTCCGCCTGCGCCTGCGCATCCTTCGTGTTCCTGCTCGGCGGCGGCCCGTACGACATGATCGGCGCGTTCGTCGGCGCCGGCCTCGGCCACTGGCTGCGTCGCCGCCTGTTCGCCCACCATCTCAACCAATTCTTCGTGACGTTCGTCTGCGTGGCCGTCGCCGCGCTGGCATGCACCGGCATGCTGCGACTGATCGGCCTGTTCGATCCGATCGCCTTGCAGCACGACACCGCGTATATCGGCGCGATGCTGTTCGTCATCCCCGGATTCCCGCTGATAACCGGCGGGCTCGATATGGCGAAAATCGACTTCCCATCAGGCGTGCAACGACTCACCTACGTGCTGTGCATCATCCTGATGGCCACGTTGGCAGGCTGGATGGTCGCCTCAATCGTGCACCTGAATCCGCAAGGATTCGAGCCGCTTGGACTGAACCCCGTCATCAACTGCCTGCTGCGCATGCTGTTCGCGTTCATCGGTGTGTGGGGCTTCTCCGTGATGTTCAATTCGCCGCAGCGCATGTGCCTCGTCGCAGCCACCATCGGCGCCATCACCGATACCTTGCGATTGGAGATCGTCGACTTGGGCGTGCCCGCGGAAGCCGGCGCGTTCATCGGCGCGTTCCTTGCCGGCCTGCTCGCCTCCGCATGGCGTTCGGCGGTGCGCCACGGCCTGCTTGCTCCGCATTTGGGATATCCGCGCATCTGCCTGACGGTTCCGTCTATTGTGATCATGGTGCCCGGTTTGTATATGTACCAGGCCATGTTCCACCTCGGCCAGTTCGATACGCTGAACGCGCTCGATTGGGCGTTCCGTGCGTTCATGGTGATCATCTGCCTGCCGATCGGCCTGGCGATGGCACGAGTAGTGACCGATAAATCCTGGCGCTACGACATTTAATAACCTGCAGAAGGGTAAAAAACACTTGGTAACCAAAGATTTCTGGGTGCTGCTGGCCATGGTCTTGTACTTCGCGGCCATGCTGACCATCGGCTTCGTCTACTCCAAGAGGTCCAATTCCTCCACCAAACAGTATTTCGCGGGTGGGCGTGGCGTCGGACCGTGGCTGACGGCATTGAGCGCGGAAGCCTCCGACATGAGCGGCTGGCTGCTTATGGGCCTGCCGGGCGTCGCCTACTTCACCGGCGCGGCCGACCCGATGTGGACGGCCATCGGTCTGGCGCTTGGTACTTACCTCAACTGGAAACTCGTCGCACGCCGTCTGCGCCGCTACTCCGTGGTGGCCGGCGACGCGATCACCATTCCCGACTTCTTCTCCAAGCGCTTCCATGACGATCGCAATATCGTATCCACCATCGCTGCGCTCATCATTCTCGTATTCTTCTGCGTGTACGTCGGCAGCTGCTTCGTGACCGTCGGCAAACTCTTCTCCACGCTGTTCGGCTGGGACTACCACCTGACCATGGTGATCGGCGCCGCCATCGTGTTCGCGTACACCATCATCGGCGGCTATCTGTCCGTGGTCGTGACCGACTTCATCCAGGGCCTGCTCATGTTCTTCGCGCTGGCCGTGGTGTTCATCGGCTCCGTGGCGTCCGCCGGCGGCATCGACAACACCGTCGCCTTCCTCAAGGGCATTCCGGGATTCCTCGACGGCACGCATGTGGCCACGCCGATCCTCAACGACGCCGGCGAGCAGATCGTCAAGGCCGGACAGGCCATGTTCGGCGCGCCCGCCGACTACGGCATCATCACCATCATCTCCATGCTCGCGTGGGGCCTGGGCTACTTCGGCATGCCGCAGGTGCTCGTGCGGTTCCTGTCCATCCGCAGTTCCGAGGAAATCAAGAAATCCCGCATCATCGCAACCACGTGGTGCGTGATCTCGCTGGCGTGCGGCGTGTGCATCGGCCTGGTCGGCCGTGCCATGATGCCGACGCAATTCGCCACGCAGGCGGCCGCGGAGAACATCTTCATCGTGGTGTCGCAGGCGCTGCTGCCGAGCTTCATGTGCGGCATCGTCGTGTCCGGCATCTTCGCCGCGTCCATGAGCTCCTCGTCCTCGTACATGATCATCGGCGCCTCGGCCGTCGGCGAGAACATCTTCCGCGGACTGCTGCACCGCAAGGCCACCGACCGCCAGGTGATGATGGTGGCGCGCATCACGCTGCTCGTCATGTTCATCTTCGGCATCGTGGTGGCGTTCGACCAGAACTCCTCGATCTTCCAAGTGGTCTCGTACGCGTGGGCCGGCCTCGGCGCATCCTTCGGGCCGCTGATGCTCACCTCGCTGTACTGGAGGCGCACCAACAAGTACGGCGCGATCGCGGGCATGCTGTCCGGCACGGCCACCGTGCTCATCTGGCACAACCTCGTCAAGCCGCTCGGTGGCATCTTCGCCATCTACGAGCTGCTGCCGGCGTTCATCGTCTCGCTGCTGTTCATCGTGGTGGTCTCGCTGCTCACGCCCGCGCCAAGCGCGGAAGTGCTGCACGAATTCGACCACTATCTCGACGATCCGGACGACCGCCACGTGGACGACGACCTCGTGGCCGCCGAAATCGCCGCAGGGGAGAAGCGCTCGCAGATCTAAGCGGGATGGCATCCGGCGGAAGGCGTAATCCGCCATTTGTAAGCGAAATGGGTCGGGAACCGATGTGGTTCCCGACCCATTTCTCGTTGTGAACGTGCGAACACGTAAGCGTGCGACGGCCGCACGGCTCAAACGCGCTCAGTAGCGCATGCCCATGGCGTCGCGCACCTGCTCCAGCGTCTCGTTGGCGATGGCATTGGCCTTCTTGTTGCCCTCGGCGAGCACGTCACGCACGTAATCCATATCTTTGGCCAGCTCGGCGCGGCGTTCGCGCATCGGGGCAAGGAAGTTGTTCACGGATTCAACCACGTACATCTTCAGTGCGCCCGCGCCGGAATCACCGATCTCCTCGGCGATTTCCTTCGGGTCGCGGCCGGTGGTCAGCGCCGCGGTGGTCAGCAGTGCGGAGACCTCCGGACGGTTGATCGGATCGAAGGTGATCTTGCGTTCGGAATCGGTGCGGCTCTTCTTGATGAGCTTGGCGGTCTCCGCTGCGGTGGCGCTCAGCATGATGGAGTTGCCACGGGATTTGCTCATCTTCTGGCCGTCGAGGCCCGGAATCTCCGGCGCATCGGACAGGATGGCGTCAGGCTCCGGGAACACCGGGTTCTTCTTGGCGTAACGCTCGTTGAAGCGGCGGGC
>OLOU01002513.1_pt1 | contig 10235 bp, 9 predicted proteins | sample 1672101 | NCBI WGS metagenome assembly OLOU01 (sample SAMEA3136645, study PRJEB25190) | human gut metagenome | biome: human gut; feature: human-associated habitat; material: faeces | place: Austria | collected 2013
ACGGTTGAGCGGAGCGAAACCGGGGTGTGAGCAATGTTTGCCCCTGCGGGGCAAACAACCGCACGAGCGTGTTTGCGAAGCAAACTGGCGGCGCTCGTTGTGCGCCGCCAAGCGCCCCCGAACCCCCGATGCCGGAAACAGCAGTCCGTAGGGGCCGGGCATGCCCGGCCCGCGGCTTACCGCCGTAGACCTTTTTGCGGTTGATTTGTAGGGGAGGGATTCATCCCTCCCGCACACCTTCCCATCGCCACCCACTACATAAAAAGGACGCACAACCGTAAAGGTCATGCGTCCTTTATTTTTATGCCAGCTTTTTTATGGCCTTGCCAAGCGGGCGGCTTACCGCCGTCAGCACCGCCGCCGGCACAAAGCTGGCGGCGAGATACACCGGGAACATCCCGGCCAGCGGCAGGCCGTGCCCCTGCACAAACGGCAGGAATACCAGCGTCAGCAGGACATGATGCACCAGGTACACGCCGTAGCACCAGCCCGCCAGCCGCCGCAGGGCGGGGCAAAGCGGTGCGGGTACGTGCTGCCCGGCGGCATAGACCGCCCAGAACAGCACCGACGCCAGCACCAACAGCACGGCCAGACGCGGCACTTCGTCCACCCACAAAAGCGGGCAGACCGCCAGCCCGATATACAACCGATAGGACGGAAAAGCGTTCTTTTTCAGCAGCGTGCCGAACCACACCCCCAGCGCAAACGCGGGCAGGCGGCCCAGTACCGTATGCCCGGCCTCCCACGGAGCGGGGCAGACGAGCGGCCAGACAACGGCCAGCACCGCCATGCAGAGCGCCAGCACCCGGCGGTGCGCTGCGGTCTCCATGCACCGGAGCAGCAGCGGGAACACGAGATACAAAATCAGGATAACGCCCAAAAACCACTCGCCGATTTTGTAGAAAGTGACCGTCACGGGCGCTAAATACCCATCCAGCCCCAGCACTGAAAAAATCACACGCCAGCGCGGAATATCGGCGTTGTTGCCGTGCAGGACCTCGCCGTACAGGAACAGCGCGCCAAACCCCAGCCAGAACGCCGGGTAGGTCGCGGCGGCGCGGCCCACAAAGTAGCGCCGGGCGTCAAACCGCCCCTGCCATTGCAGGCAGAGCGCCGCACCGGACAGCAGGAAAAACCACGCCAGCCCGACCTCGACCCAGTCGGCCATGCCGCGGCCAATCAGCGCCGTCGGCACGGCAAAGCCCAGGCGCGCGGCCTCGATGCAATAGTGGTAGCACAGCACGGGCAGCAGCGCGGCCAGCCGCACCACATCCAGGCCGGGACGATAATTTTGGGGCATCACGCCGCGACAGCGCCGAAGGCGGAGACGCCCAGCACGCTCAGCGCGCCCATGATGCACCCGGCGAGCACGACGCCGCCCATGCACGCGAGCGTGCTCTTTTTCAGACCCATATTCAGGATACTCGCCGCGAGCGTCCCTGTCCACGCGCCGGTTCCCGGCAGGGGGATCCCGACGAACAGCAGCAGTGCCCAGAACAGCCCGCGACCGGCCTTGGCCTGCAGTTTCTCGCCGCCGCGCTCACCCTTTTCGAGACAGAACGTGAAGAACCGGCCGATGACCGGCTTGTCCTTGCCCCAGAGGAGGATGCGCCGCGCGAAGAGATAGATAAACGGGACGGGGAGCATATTGCCGAGGATGGCAATCACAAACGTCAGCCACAGCGGCAGCCCGAACAGGACGCCGTAGGGGATCGCGCCGCGCAGTTCAACGAGCGGCACCATCGAGACGAGAAAAACGGTCAGACAGTGTTTAAACATCGGAAAAATCCTCTTTTCGTGCGGAATATCTAACCATTATACAGGAAATCCTTTGCTTTGGCAAGGCAGCGCGCCGCAAAAATCCTGTGACAGATTTGCGATAGTATGTCCCATCCGCCGCCGCGGCAGTCAGATTTTACAAATTTACTGAACAATTCTGCGATACCCATCGACAAATGGAACTTTTTCCTGTATAGTAATATAGTAATTTAAAATGGGAGGAGATGCGGGTATGTCTATTTCGGACGGTATCGCACTTCTGGGCGGCATTGCCCTGTTCCTGTTCGGTATGAGCCTGATGGGCGACGGACTGAAACGGGTGGCGGGCAATAAGCTCGAGCTGATTCTCTATCAGCTCAGCAGCACCCCGATCAGAGGAATTCTGCTGGGCACCGGCGTGACCGCCGTGATCCAGTCCTCGTCCGCCACGTCGGTGATGGTGGTGGGCTTTGTCAACTCCGGCATGATGAAGGTACGTCAGGCCATCGGCATCGTGCTCGGCGCGATCCTCGGCACGAGCGTCACGGGCTGGATCATCTGCCTGTCGGATCTCTCCGGCGGGAGTGGCTGGGTGCAGCTGCTGAGCACCGCGACGCTCACGGGTATCATCGCGGTGATCGGCATCATTCTGCGCATGTTCACCAAGGGGCAGAGTACCCGCCATGTGGGCGGCATTCTGCTCGGCTTCGCGGTTTTGATGTACGGCATGAGCGCGATGAGCGGCGCCGTCTCGCCCCTGCGCGAGAGCGAGGCGTTCATTCAGGTGCTCACGTCGTTTTCCAACCCCCTGCTCGGCATCCTCGTCGGTCTTGTGTTCACGAGCGTGCTGCAGAGCGCTTCGGCCGCGATCGGCATTCTGCAGGCGCTCTCGGTCACGGGGGCGATTTCCTTCGGCGTGGCGCTGCCGATCGTGATGGGCATCGCCATCGGCGCGGCCGTGCCGGTGCTGCTGTCGGCGCTGGGGGCGAACATCAACGGCAGGCGCACGGCGTTTGTGTATCTGCTGATCGACATACTGGGCGTTGTGATCTGGGGCGGCATTTTCTACGGCGTGAACGCGGTGGTGCATTTTACGTTCCTCGGCACGACGATGACGACCGTGAGCATCGCGCTGATGAACACGCTCTTCCGTCTGGCGACGGTGATTGCGCTCGCGCCGATGATCGGCCTGCTGGAGAAGATTGTGTGCATGCTGTTCCCGGAGCGCGACGCGACGCCGGAGGAGCAGGATATGGACCGCCTCGAGGCACGCTTTCTGCAGCACCCGGCGCTCGCCATTGAGCAGAGCCGCCTGGTGACCTGCTCCATGGCGCAGAAGGCGCAGATGAACCTGCTCGACGCGATGTCGCTGCGGCACGATTACAGTGACGAGGGCTTCGAGCGCGTCGAAAAGCTTGAGGACATCGTCGACCGCTATGAGGACCGGCTCGGCACCTACCTCGTGCAGATCACGCGGCGTGAGCTGCTCGACCGGCAGAACGAGGATGTCTCGAAGTTCCTGCATACGATCACGGACTTTGAACGTATCTCCGACCACGCGCTCAACATCGCGGAGGCCTGCCGCGAGCTGCATGAGAAGGACGTCGCCTTTTCGCCGGAGGCGGAGCATGAGCTGGACGTGATGGAATCGGCCATCCGCGAGATCGTCTCCATCGCTATCCGCGCCTTCACGGAGAACGACCTGCACCTCGCCGGGCGGGTGGAGCCGCTCGAGGAGATTGTGGACGGCCTGTGCGACCAGCTCAAGAGCCGCCACGTCGGCCGCCTGCAGCAGGGCATCTGCACGCTGAAGCTCGGCTTCGTCTTCAACGACCTGCTCACGAACTATGAGCGCGTGGCCGACCACTGCAGCAACATCGCTGTGGCGCTCATCGAGCTGGAGTCCGACGTGTTCGATACGCACGCTTACCTCAACAGCGTCCACGAGCTCAAGAGCGAGACCTTTGACCGCTACTACGACGAGTATCAGAGGAAGTTCGCCATCTGAGCGGGCACATAAGCATACCCCGTCGGCCTTGAAGGCCGACGGGGTATGTTATTTTATGCAGTTGGTGAGTCAGAGCTTATCCGCCCGGGCAAGGCGGGGAAGCCCTCAGCGGGAGGTCCTGCGTCTGCAGACGACCACGACGGCGGGAATCGCCGCACAGCTCGCGATGGCCACGACGACCCAGAGGGTGACGTTCATCGTGTCGCCGGTGGCGGACTTGGCGGGGTTGGGCGTGTCGGGGGTTTCCGGGGTGTCGGGCGTGTCGGGGGTTTCCGGCGTATCCGGGGTCGACGGGACGGCAACACCCTCATAGGCCACGTCGGCGTTGGAGTTCGTGTTGTTCACACCGCGCTCGAAGAGCTTGGCCTGATTGGTCAGCATGGAGATCTTGTTGTCGCGGATGAACATCGCCTGCGTCATCAGGCCGTAGGGCACGACGCGCTCGGCGGTGACATCACTGTATACGGGCAGTCCCCGCGTGATGCCGGCTGTGCCGATCAGGACGGGGAACTGGGAGCCGTAGGCGGTGGTCATGTCATCCCAGGGAGAGCTCCACTCCGCGCCGGAGGGGGAGGTGATGCTCTTTTTCAGGAAGTCGCGGTAGGGCATCTCGAAGCTGTTGTGCTCGCTGTTGTTGGCGATGGCGCCCATACCGACGGCCTCACCCAGCTTCACGAACTGCTCGGCGATCTGCCAGACGGAATGGACGGTTTTACCCAATCTGCCGCCAACTCCTCCGGCAGAGAGCGGGTGGTCTCCGTGTGTGATGTTTACCTCCTCCGGATTGCTGAGAAAAGCATATAATTTCCAAATAAAAATGTCAATAAGCTACAGGAAATGTCGCAAAACGAAAAATATAATCGAAAAAGCGACAGATTCCTGCATTTCGGAAAAATTTTTCTTTTGCGTAGACAGCCGTTTTTTTACTGAATCTGTAGGAATTCACAGAGGGTTTACAGTCACACTCTTGCTTTTTTTCAAAAAAAGACTATTATAATAAGGATGAAAATCATGAATCTGCGGCATGCAGAGTGAAAGGAAGTCATATCCATGACAAAAGTTGACATTATTTCCGGCTTTCTGGGCGCGGGCAAGACGACACTCATCAAGAAGCTGCTCAAGGAGGCCTATCAGGGCGAGAAGCTGGTGCTGATCGAAAACGAGTTCGGCGAGATCAGCATCGACGGCGGCTTCCTGAAGGAGTCCGGCGTACAGATCAGCGAGATGTCCTCCGGGTGCATCTGCTGCTCGCTGGTGGGCGACTTCGGCAAGGCGCTCAAGGACGTGGAAAAGCAGTTCCACCCCGACCGCATCCTCATCGAGCCGTCCGGCGTGGGCAAGCTCTCGGACGTGATCCTCGCCGTGCAGAACACCGTGAAGGACGAGCCCGACATGCAGCTCGGCAGCTTCGTCACCGTGGCTGACGCGTCGAAGGTGAAGGTCTATATGAAGAACTTCGGAGAGTTCTATAACAACCAGATCGAGTCCGCCGGCGCGATCATCCTCTCCCGCACGCAGAAGGTCAGCGCGGAGAAGCTCGCCGCCGCCGTGGCGCTCCTGCGCGAGCACAACAAGGACGCCGCCATCCTCACCACCCCCTGGGACGAGCTGGACGGCAAGACCATCCTCGCTGCGATGGAGAAGGTCTCCCTCGCCGACGAGCTGATGGAGAAGATCCGCGCCGAGCACGAGGCCGACGAGCATGAGCATCACCATCATCACCACGATGACGACCATGACCACGACCACGAGGGGCACGAGCACCACCATCACGACCATGACCATGAGGACGAGGAGCACGAGCACCATCATCATGACCACGATCATGACGAGCACGGGCATCATCACCACGACCACGATCACGAGTGCGACGATCCGGAGTGCTCCTGCCACCACCATCACCACCACGCCGACGAGGTCTTTACCAGCTGGGGCGAGGAGACGGTCCACACCTTCACCGAGGAGGATATCCGCCGCGCGCTCACCGCGCTCGACACCGGCGACTACGGCGCCATCCTGCGCGCGAAGGGCATCGTGCCGACGGTCGACGGCCGCTGGCTGCACTTTGACTATGTGCCCGAGGAGCACGAGGTGCGCTTCGGCACCGCCGATTACACGGGCCGCCTGTGCGTGATCGGCTCGAATCTGAAGGAGGACGGCCTGAAGCAGCTCTTCGGCCTGTAAGATCTATGGATATTCCTGTTTATCTCATCGCCGGCTTTCTCGATGCCGGCAAGACCAGCTTCATCAACGGCGTCCTGCGCGACGGCTTCGCGGAGGAGGACCGGACGCTGCTGATCTGCTGCGAGGAGGGCGAGCTGGAGTATGACCCGCGCGTGCTGGGCAACGTCTTTACCTGCACGGTCGACGATCCTGCGCAGCTGACGCCGGAGCTGTTTAAAAAGCTCGAGAAGCAGTACCGCCCCAAGCAGGTCATCATCGAGTACAACGGCATGTGGATGATGGAGCCGCTCTACCGCGACGGTCTGCCCGCGAACTGGATCCTCTATCAGATCATGTGCCTTGTCGACGCGACGACGTTCGACGTCTATCTCAAGAATATGGGCCAGCTCATGATGGAGAAGGTTCTCAACGCCGATCTGCTGATCTTCAACCGCTGCAATGAGGAGCTACGCGAGAGTCTGCGCAAGCGGAACCTCCGCATGGCGAACCGCCGCGCGGACATCTATCTCGAGAACGAGGACGGCACGAGCGAGGAGTACGTCACCGACGACATGGCGCCCTTCGACCTCTCGAGCGGCCACCTTGACGTGCCGGACGCCGACTACGGCGTGTGGTATGTCGACCTGATGGATCACCCCGAGCGCTATGAGAACATCACCGTGACGTTCAAGGCGCTCATGTGCCACTCGAAGAAGTTCAAGGGCATCGACTGCCCCGGCCGCTTCGCGATGGTCTGCTGCGACAAGGACAAGCAGTTCCTCGCGCTCGTGTGCAAGGGCGAGGGGCTCGACCGCTTCAAGGACCGCGACTGGGTGAAGGTCCGCGCCACCGTCAAGGTGGAGGACTGCCCCGCCTACGAGGGCCCCGGCCCGGTGCTGTATGTCAGCAAGATCAGCGCCTGCCAGAAGGCGGATCCGGAGGTCGTATCGTTTTGATGGAAAAGAGCGCGCTCCTTTCCATCAAAAACGGCGCTGCGCTGCGCGCCTTGCACCGCCGCGAGCGGCGGCGGTGCGACACTTCGCTCCGCGAGAGGAATTATTCTGACGTGCATGTTGTCAGAAAAATAAGTCTGATATGAGATATAAGCAGAATCGCCCGGTATTGCCGGGCGATTCTGTCTACTGCCGGTTGTTTCAAAGGAGCCTCGCAGAGTTCGCAGCACGGAGACCGCGAATTAGTTCAAATCTGTTTTTTGCGGCGGCGTGTACGTCGCAAAAAACTCTTCGCGTGTAGTGCAGTGTCGCAGGCCAGCATGGCTGGCCAAGGCGCGGAACGCAGCGAGAATCTCGCTTAACAAAAAGGCATCGCCTTTTTGTTAAGCGACAGCTGAGCCGGGCTGAGTATTTACAAGGAAAGAAGTCAATGCTATAATTATTTAGTTATAATGATTTTTCCGCGCAGAAAGGAGCCCCGCCTATGGAGCTGCATGCCAGGCTCGTCCGCTCACAACTGAATTTCTTCAAGCCATTTGTCGCGAACTGCTCGCTCGAGGTCACGCGCAAGGGACAGGACAAGCTCGGCGAGCTGATGACGGCGATGCACCGGCGCGAGGTCTATGTCCGCGAGCACGACTTCGGCGCGTTTCAGGGCGCGTGGATTACGCCGCACGACCAGCGCCGCACGGGCGTGATCCTCTATCTGCACGGCGGCGGCTACACCTGCGGGAGTCTGGAGTATGCCAAGGGCTTTGGCTCAACGCTCGCGGCGGAGGGCGGCGTGCGCGTGTTCTGCGCGGCGTACCGCCTTGCGCCGGAGAACCGCTATCCCGCAGCGCTCGATGACGCGCTGGAGAGCTACCAATACCTGCTCAAAAAGGGCTATGCCGCGCACCAGATTCTCCTCTGCGGCGAGAGTGCGGGCGGCGGACTGATCTACGCTCTATGTCTGAAGCTGCGCGAGCTGGGGCTTCCCCTGCCGTGCGGCCTGATCGGCATCTCGCCGTGGACGGATCTCACCGAGTCGGGCGAGACATATGAGACAAACCGCGAGGCCGATCCCTCCATGATGAAGGAGCTGCTGGAGTTCTACGCCGGATGCTATACGGACGACGCGCGCGACCCGCTGTGCTCGCCCCTGTTCGGGGATCTGGAGGGGCTGCCGCCGTCGCTGCTGTTTGTCGGCGGGGACGAGGTCATGCTCGACGACACGCGCCGCCTGCACGAAAAACTCCTCGCGAGCGGATGCAAGAGCAGGATGCTCATCGCGCCCGAGCGCTGGCATGCGTATGTGCTCTATAACCTCAGCGAGAACATGGAGCGGGACTTCAGCGAGATCAACCGCTTTCTCACGAAGGTGCTCTCCCCGGCGAAGAGCCTGCGCTGGATGCGGCTCGACAACGCCGCGAAGATCTATCCCGCGGCCAAGCGCCGCAACTGGACGAATTTCTTCCGCCTGTCCGCGACGCTGACGGAGCCGGTGGATACGGACGTGCTGCGCAGGGCGCTGGACGTGACGGTACGGCGCTTCCCGTCGATCGCCGTGCGGCTGCGCCGGGGCGTGTTCTGGTACTATCTCGAACAGATCCCGCAGGCACCGGAGATCCAGCCGGAGAAGAGCTGCCCGCTGGCACACGCGCCGTTCGATCAGGTGCGCAGGTGCGCGCTGCGCGTGCTGGTGTATCACAACCGGATCGCCGTGGAGTTTTTCCACGCGCTGACGGATGGCACGGGCGGGCTGATCTTCCTCAAGACGCTGCTGGCCGAGTACCTCAGTGAGAAATACGGCCTGTCCGTCCCGGCGGAGCAGGGTGTGCTCGGGAGGCTCGAGGAGCCGGACGAGGAGGAGTTCGAGGACAGCTTCCTGCGCTATGCCGGGGATGTGAAGGCGAGCCGCCGCGAGGCGACGGCCTGGCACCTCAGCGGCACACCGGAGCCAGACGGATTTAAAGACCTCGTGACGATGATGGTCCCGGCGGACGCGCTGCGCGAGTGCGCCAAGCGCTTCGGCGTGACGGTGACGGAGCTGCTGTGCGCGGCGATGATGCAGGCAATCGATCACCTGCAGGCGGAAAAGGTTCCCGTTCGAAGCCGCAGAAAGCCCGTGAAGGTGACGGTTCCGGTCAACCTGCGGGGACTGTTTCCGAGCCACACGCTGCGAAACTTCGCGTCCTACGTGAACACGGAAATTGACCCGCGCCTCGGCTCGTATACGTTCGACGAGATTTGTCAGCTCGTGCACCACACGATGGGACTTGGCAACGACGCGAAGACGATGCGCGCGAAAATCGCGACAAATGTGGCAAGCGAAAAATCGCCCGTGCTGCGCGTGATGCCGCTGTTCGTCAAGAACATCGCCATGAAGGCGGCCTTCAATGCGGTGGGCGAGTGCAAGGCGTGCCTGTGCCTGTCGAACCTTGGCGTGGTGCAGGTGCCGGAAGTTATGCGCCCGTATATCGAGCGATTTGACTTTGTCATCGGTCCGCAGGCCAACGCGCCGCACAACTGCGGCGTTGCGACCTGGGGGGACACGGTATATGTCAGCTGCGTGCGCAACATCAAAGAACCGGAGCTGGAGCTGCATTTTTACCGGGTGCTGCAGAGCCTCGGGCTTCACGTAACCGTGGAGAGCAACGCCAGGTAACTTACCCAGAGAGAAAGGAACACGGGATATGTATTGTGTCAATTGCGGTGTGGAGCTTGCCGACAGCGAAACGGTCTGTCCGCTTTGCGGGACGCGGGTGTTCCACCCCGATCTTCCAAGAAAACAGGCGCCTTCTCCCTATCCGGCGGACCCGCACGGAAAGCCGGAGGAGGTCAACCGGTCGGGAATTCTGTTTGTGATGACGATGCTGGCGCTGCTGCCGGCGGTGATCTGCCTGCTGTGCGACTGGCGCATCAACGGCGGGATTGTCTGGTCCGGCTACGCTGCGGGCGCAATTGGGCTTTTATATGTGCTGATTGTGCTGCCGATGTGGTTCAGTCACCCCAATCCGGTCGTCTTTGTGCCGGTGGATTTTGCGGCAATCGGGCTGTATCTTCTGTATATCGATCTGGTGACGAAGGGCGGCTGGTTTTTGTCGTTTGCGTTTCCGGTCACGGGGGCAATCGGGCTGCTGTTAACGGCGGTGGTGGCGCTGGTGCGCTATGTCCATGCGGGGTATCTGTATATCTTCGGCGGCGCGCTGCTGCTCTCGGGCGGTCTTGCGGTTCTCATTGAGTTCCTGATCAATGTGACCTTCGGCATCCATAAGGCGCTTTTGTGGTCGATCTACCCGCTGGCAGCCGGCGTGATCCTGGGCGGCATGCTGCTGGTCATCGCCATCTGTAAGCCCCTTCGGAAGTCTTTG
>OLOU01002521.1_pt1 | contig 10204 bp, 5 predicted proteins | sample 1672101 | NCBI WGS metagenome assembly OLOU01 (sample SAMEA3136645, study PRJEB25190) | human gut metagenome | biome: human gut; feature: human-associated habitat; material: faeces | place: Austria | collected 2013
AATCAGCCAGATGTACCGCTTTAAGAAATTCACTGCCATAAAGTTTTGTTTTTTTTCAATGCAAATGTATGAAGATTCACTGAAATAATCTGGCAGTAGGAAGGCAGGGATATTTGAATTTTCATTGTGAAATTGTATTCAATCCGCTCATCTCCGTGAAAGAATTCGCGCCAATGTCGGTATAGGAATATAAAGGAAGAAATTAGGCTATACAATGAAAACTGCATTAAGAGAAGATGAAGTCATCAGATTCATGACGAGGGCGCCTCAGGTTCATATGATGGAGATAATCGGAGAATATGACTTTGACTCTGAGAAAATCGCACTTGAGGAATATGTCGGAAGGATTGACTCGGTCATCGGCGAGGATGAGGCCCTGCTGGTGACGACCCTGTCTCCGGTTGACGGATTCCGGTGCATAGCCGTAGCCGGTGATGTCATTGGAAAGGTCGATTTGTCTTGCCTGTCGGAAGAGGAGCTGGAGGCATACGGTTCCGTCAATCCGCGTTTCACCGCTCCAAATGTGTACCGGAACGATGCCGCCACACTCATTGAGGATACCTCTTGGGGAGAAAAGTGCGAGGAGTGTGCGAGAAGGGCGCTTTCTGCATTGTTTCCGGACGAGAACGTTGCTGATGTCCATGCTGATGCCCATTCGATCTTCGAAAGGGATTACCTTTCCGGACTTGTTGGTTCGGCAATGGAGTTGGCAGACCGTTATGGCCACCTGGCTGACGTGATGGAGAAGGGGACCTGTCTTCTTGACGCGGCGAAGAGGATCCGCTTCAAGGAGTATCACTCCGTGACTGTGGGGATAACCAGACCGGACGTGGGAGAAGTCGATGGTGGCGGATCCCTAGTTTCCGTGACAGAATATTGGGAAGTTGCGATAGACAGGAACTTCGGAGAGGTGTCAATCATGAGAGACCGTGCCGAGCGTACGGCATTCTTGTACAGTCTCGGTCCCGAATTCTATGACCTTTTTGAGGCGTGCAGGTCGTTCAGAAGAGAGTGCCAGGACTTTTCCTCATAGACGAGGACAAGGTATGGTGATTTTTCATATATTTGAATTGCGGAAATTTTTTGACCCTCCGGTGAAATAAAACCGCCTCCGGTCAGTATAATAACATAAAACTAAAGACAATTATGGAAATATATTTCAACCCGTTCTACGACTCGTCGGTCTTCCTGAGGGCGGAAGACTGCGGACTGGGCAAGACTTTCGAAGGCCCTGACGCGCTTCTTGCTGAACTGGAATTGCGGTGCGGGCTCACAACTGTCGATAATGAGCACTCCCAGAGGGTGATTTCTTACATGGAAGCCATGCGGAAGGTTGCCGCAAATGGCACTATGCCGTTCTACTTGGAGTCTTTCCGTCAGGACGACTACGGCACGGCCGAGCTGATGCTGGGCTGGAGAGATGCCCTCGTGAGGGCAGGATGGGACGGCAAGACTGTGATAGATAGCGAGAAGGTGAGGCGTCTCTCGGAAATCGAGGCCTCTTTCCATGACCCGGGAAGGGCGGACAGATGGAGGGAGATTATCGCAGAATCCGGGAAGAGACCGTTGCTTGGCCCGTCTGACCGGATAAAGGTATGCTGCCGGAAGGACGCCCTCGATGCGGTACTTGCGCGTCTGCTTTCCAATATTGAAAAGATGTCCGGACCGGGGTCCGTGCAGTATATGGAAAAGGACGTGACGGAACTGCCGGAGATGGAGATCCTGGAGTTTGATGACGAGTACAGGGCACACGAGTGGATCGCCTCACAGGAGCTGACCGCTGCTGACGTGGTCGCGGAGGCTGATACCGCCCTTTTGGGGGAACTCCTCAGGAGCTTTGGAAAGCCGCAGACAGGCGCCGCCGACAAGGGCATCGGACCGGTCATGCGTCTGCTTCCTTTGGGCGTCGCCCTTTTCAGATACCCTGCCGACATAGCCTCACTCCAGTCGTTCCTTCAGTCTCCGAAAAACCCTGTCGGAAAGCTCTACATTGAGCGTGAGGGAGAGGACGGCAAGAAGTACCACGTGAAGGCCAGCATCGCACTCCTCCAGCATATCTGTGCAAACGGCGGGCTTGGTGACGGATGGGATGGTATCATACGTGATGCAAGGTTCACATACGACGGTAAGGACATAAGTGCGAGGGACTATGACAAGGCCGTGGCTTTCCTTAACCTCTGGAACAAGTCCAGGACCCTGCCCGAGGGAAAGGCCAATGTGAAGGACGTCAAGGACTTCGTATGCGGACTTGACAAGTGGGCTGCGGGCGGAATCGCCCCTGAGAGCAATCTCGACAGCCAGTTCCATGCACTTCGCGGCAGCTGCAGGGCTATGCTCAGGCTCCTTGACTCAGTGGGCGAAGAGACCGTCGATATAGACAGGCTCTGCCGCTGGGCAGCGCACCTTACGGTCCCAGTGGACATCAGCAGCGACTACGCACGCCGCGGAAGCATCAGCCTTACGGGCAGCCTTGCGGATATCCATTCGAAGGCTGAACGACTCATCTGGTTCGCCTCGACGACGTCCAATGACCTGCCTTACGAGTATGCATTCCTTACCAGGAGCGAGATTGAGGCTCTCAGGGATGCAGGACTGCTCATCACAGGCCGCGAGCAGGCGGCAAGGAATCTCAACACCCTCAAGATGGACGGCCTTTCAAGGTGCTCGAGGGCGAGTATAATAACCTGCAGGAAGATAAGCGGAGTGGAGACGACACCGTCGGCGGTACTGGCAAGGATAAGCAGGGACCTTCCTGCCGGAAAGGGGCCTGATGTCGCCAAGCCGGCTGCCGGGAAGGTCAATACGGATCTCGGGAAAGCCGCCTTCCACGACTTCGACAGCGGGATTGTCATGGGCTTCAGACGGAAAAGGGAGAGTTACAGCAGTATAGATACCCTTATCCAGAGGCCAGTGGACTATATGCTTGACTATGTAAAGGGATACGTGCAGTACGGAATTCAGGAGATTGCCGATGTGCCTACCGTCGAAGGAAATGTTGCCCACGCTTATATCGAGGAACTCGGAAAAGCGTGCGGGAACGATCCGAAGGGGATGCTAGGGAGACACAATGAATGCTTCGACGAACTTTTTGGCAGGGTGCTTTCAGAAAAGGGGCTCATCCTTTGTCTCAGGGAGAACACAATCGAGCTGAAGAGCTTCAAGGTCTCGCTCAGGGAAAGCATCGGCGTGCTGCTCGACATCATCATCTCGAACGGCCTTGACATAGTCGGGTTTGAGAAGAGTCTCACCGCTGAAGACCTTATCGGAAACAAGGAGGACGGAACCTCCGCAGACGTGTGCGCGATCATCGACTGTCTTCTCAGGGACCCGAAGGACGAGAAGTACCTTGTCTTTGATTTCAAATACAATTCCGGAACCACATACAGGAAGAAGATCGAAGAGAACAGGGAACTTCAGCTGGCCGTGTACAAGAAGGTGGTGGAAACAGTGTCTGGCGATGTTAAGTTCACGGGCTATTACGCAATACCACGCAGGACTCTCTTTACGGCAGATGACGTCCTCAAACCGCACAAGGCGGTCGAGGTCGTCCCCAAGGATTCAGAAAAGGACCTTTTCGCGATGGCGTCCAAAGGGTATGACTTCAGGTGGAAACAGTTAAGGAACGGAAAGCTGGAAGAGGGCGAAGGGATGGAACTCGCCGATATGGATTACTACAGGAACCAGGATGCGCTCGGCCTTTACCCGCTTGAGCCGGACTACAACAAAGTCAATATCAAGGCGTCGGCCTATGGAAACAAGAACTGCACTTTGAAAGGAGGATTGAAATGAAGAACATAAAATACATCAATGCCGGAGCCGGCTCCGGAAAGACATATTTCCTTACTGAAACCTTCGCGCAGCACGTGAAGAATGGTGATTGCACCCCATCGGAGGTGATAATGACGACCTTCTCGGAGAAGGCTGCCGCCGACATCAAGCGCAATGCCCGCATCCGTTTTCTTGAGAACGGTCTCGACGATGCTGCCGCTCAGCTTGATACGGCCAATATCGGCACCGTGCATTCGATAGCCTTGAGTTACATAAGGAAATACTGGTACCTGCTCGGCATCAGCGCAAAATGCGAGGTGATGACCGACGAGAACAAGGAGGCCTACATCTCATCCACCCTGGGAAACGTGACGGATATTGACGACATCAAGGCCTTCCACAGCTATGCCGTGAAGGTGGACCTCAAGCCGGCCATGTCCAGCAAATTTGACTATGACTTCTGGAAGTCGGCTGCAGCGGGCATCATCTCCAAGGCTGACAGCATGGGCATATCTGACCTTGAAGAGAGCCGCGTGAAGTCTCTCGGTCTGATTGACCGGGTCTGCAGGGCAAACGAGCACTATGCGCTCATCCGTGATTGTGCCGACCGTGTCTTCAGGATAACCGGGAAATGGAGGGGCGAGTTTGAAAGGTACAAGAAAGACAACTCCGTCATCGACTACAACGATATGGAGAACCTCTTCCTGAAGATGCTCAAGGAGCCGGGCTTTGAAGATGTACGCAAGGACATATCGGAAAGCGTCAAATACGTGTTCGTCGACGAGTTCCAGGACTCAAACCCGAAGCAGCTGGAGATCTTCGACCGCTTGAGCGAACTCGTGACAAAGAGCTACTGGGTGGGCGACCCGAAGCAGGCCATCTACGGTTTCAGAGCCTGCGACACCGACTTGGTACAGGCTCTGGCTGACGAAATCAGAAAACTGGTGTCCGAGGGAAAGGAAGGTTTCGAGACGGGCAGGCTCAACGACTCAAGGCGTTCGCTGGAGCCACTGGTCGAGTTCACCAACGACGTATTCGTGAATGTTTTCCCGGAAATGGACAGGGATGACGTTGTGCTGAATCCTTTTCGCAAGGAGTCATTGCCGGAATGCGTCCCAAATTTACAGCACTGGGACGGACCTCTCAGGCCCGGGAAGCCAAAGAAGGACGGCACGCCGGGAGCTCCTTCTTCTCCTTCCAAAGACGAGACCATCTCCGCACTGGCATCTGAAGTGAGGAAGATCCTCGACGGAAAGTCTACCGTCAGGGAAATCTTTGACAAGGACTCCGGGGAACTTCGTGCTGTCCGCCCTTCGGACATGGCTGTCCTGTGCCGCACGAATGCCGATGTGGACAGCATTGCCGCGGAGTTCAAGAAGTACGGCATTCCGGTTTCGCTTGAGAGCGTGGCCGATGCCTCCATGGTGGAGATACGTCTCGTCCTTCTGATGCTCAACCATGTCTTGGGCAAGGCGAAACTGCTCACGGCAGAACTTGCGAAAGTGTGCTGCGGCCTGTCTCTCTCCGACAGCGTGAACAAGGACTATGACGACATCGAGAAACTGACGGCCTTTCTGGACAGCTACCGCGAGGACTTCGCGTCCAGGAGCGTATCCAGCATAGTCCGCGGCATCATCATCCGTATGGGACTGCTTGACGGCTGCGCGCGCTGGGGAGATGCCTTCAACAGGAGGAACAACCTCATGGCCCTTATCCAGAACGCCAGGGACTACGAGAGCGACTGCCTCACGCTCGGGCGGAGTGCCACCGTCGAGGGGTTCATCTCGGAGATCGAGAACGGGAACATCTCCGTCAACGGATACTCGGCCGGTGTCAATGTCATCACCTATCACGGCTCGAAGGGCCTTCAGTGGCCGCTTGTGTTCATGTTCTCGCTTGCCAACGACAGGCTCTCTGACCAGCAGATTTCAAAGTCGTTCCTTTGGGATGTCCGTCACGTAAGGAAAGACAAACCGTCATCAGGCAACCTCTATCCGGGCTACTACCTCACTTATGTCCCGAAGTTGGGCTCGGGCTCGAAAAGTCTGCCGGAAGATATGAAAAGCGGGATTGACGGTGTCACCGGAGTCGGCAACTATGAGGACTTCAGGGACTCCGTCATCAGGGAAGGACGGCGTCTGCTTTATGTCGCCGTGACCCGTGCCCGTGACATCTTCGTGGAAGTGGGGCAGCACGCCAAGGAGAACAAGATGATAACCGAAACCATGAAGGACCTTTATGCGGATCCAAAATGGAAGAGCCAGACCGGAAAGGACTGGGGCAACGGCACCTGTCAGCAGATCTGGGGGCCGGGAACGCCTCTCTTCTATTACCGTGAGATGACAATCGACCCCGCTCCGGAAGTTCACGAGGCAGAGACATACACATATATGCCGGAGAAAGAGCCGGACGGGACCATTGCCGCGAAGAAAATCTCCCCAAGTTCCATTTCAGATGACGGGCTGGTAGCGAGGTCGCAGGCCGAGTGCATCAGCAGTGACGGGCTTTTCCGCCAGGTCATAAGCAAGGCATCAGAGGCTGAAGACGATGAGGTGGGCACCTGTATCCACAATATTTTCGCGACGTATGATCCGAGCAGGCCACGTGAGGATATGCTCGCCATTGCAGAGAGGACGATACGAAGGCACGGCCTTCAGGATGTCCTTCCGCAGCCGGAGTCCATCATCGGGTCCGAAGAGCGCCTTTATAAGATCCTTGAGGAGAAGTACGGAAAGGCAACCCGTATCGAACATGAGTTCCCTTTTAGCGAAATCATTGACGGACAGACTATTGTCGGCTCAATTGACCTTGTCTGGTTCACTTCGGAGAACGAATGTGTGCTTGTCGACATCAAGAACCGTCCGGGAGCGACCAGACTGGTCCTGAAACCTGACGACAGGAGGTTCCTTGGCCAGTACGCCCCGCAGCTCAATGCCTACAGGACCGCACTTGAAAGGGGCGGGCTCACTGTAAAGGACAGCATCATCTATCTCGCCATGCAGGCAGAGGCGATAAGGATCACCTGCTGACAGCCGAAGGACCGGTATGGGACCTCACGATGTACGGGAGATCGCAGATTAAGTCATGAACGCCGGAGCATTCTTTCAGCCACATGCCTCCGGTAGAGCAACACGATATAGACACAAGTATAAGAGAGTATGGTTACGGACATATTATGGAAGGATTATATGGCGAAGTACTACGACTTCGCCGTGCAGCGGGCATCGAATTGTTTCAAACGGAAAAAGGGCTCATCCGCATTCTGGGACAACCGCATTGAAGAGGAGAACGTCGTGAGGGACGCAGCGATAGATGCCCTTCAGAATGTGTATACAAAGTATGACCCGGACAAGGGGGCTCTGGAGTCATATCTTTCCAGGGCGGTCCACAATGAAGTGGTTGACAAGTTGGAGAAAGAGATGAAATGTCTTTCGATGGTCAAGGACATAACCCTCGAACAGGAGAAGGAATATACTCTGGATGACCTTGCCTCGTCAGTCTCATCTGCAGCCATGTTGAACATGAAGGCGCGGCTTGAGAATGCGATGAAGGAACTCAAGCCGGTGGACCAGGTCATTCTCGCATATTTCATTGACGATCCAAGTTCCTTCGTCGACAGGGCCGCGGAGGAACTGGGCATTCCCCGTGGGCGTGTGAGCGTGCGCAAGACCCGCGCTATCGAGACGCTGTCCAGACTGATGGAAAAGTCCGTCGAGGACTACGACGAATCCGTATTCTTCAAGCTGCCTTACAGCAGTTCTGTTACTGCATTTATGCTGCGGGAGGATGCGGCCCGTCCGGTGGAACGGTACAGGAATCCGATCTGTCCGGACTTTGACCTGGACAAGACCGTACGTAAAATCTGCGATGCGATTCTTTCTTCGGCTTACCCATGTTCCCGGCAGACTTCCTTCGGAGCCCTACAAGGATAAACGGCGAAATTCTCTCCATAGTATCAACATCTAATGTAGGACTGGTTCACTTGGCGGGACATGTTCTGAACAGTGCGAACGACGAGATATACGATTCCTTGACCACCGCGACCCGGTTCTTTTTGGACGACGGCGGTTGCCCCATTGCTTAGTCTTATCGACTGATTCACTTTCAGTGTGCTCATGTCATAAAAAACATTTCTTGTCAATTGTTACTGAATACGTTCCTCTCTTCCCCTGTTTTGGGGTAGAGAGGGAAGGATATGTCACAACAGGGAGAACGCGACTTTGAACCCACTATTACATACGCGATCGTATTCTTCGTAAATCGCATCGAGCAAGTCTTCAATGTCTTTCTCGCTTATGCTACTTTTGAGATAATTGCTGGATGTCAATTTACCATGATAGAATGTCGGATTATATGTCGGAATGTAGTATGTTGCAGATTTTAAGTGCGTCTTCAGAGCCGGGCTGGTTGTCAGTCTGCCGTAAACGAAAAAATAAATCTTAGGGGGATCCACTTCAAAGATTGTGGATCTTACATTGAGTATAGGGTCAGTGCATGTTTGACTGCCACTACCCGCTGGCGTTTTTGTCACATAGATTTCCCAATAACTGCCGGTGAACGCAAGCTTGAATGACAGGTCTGGGTATTTAGACTTGTTTCTGGTTATGGAGTTATCGAAGATTCTCTCCCATTGACTTTCTGTTCTTCCTTTTTTGGCATCGATAACACCTGAATTATAACGATTGTACTCAGCGTCAATGTGATCGGCATAATCGTCAAGAATAGAGCATCCGCATCTGGAGATGAGGGGATTGCTGCAAAAAAAATCATAGATGTCCTTAAAGTAGCAAATTTTCATACCGGCAAGGTTCGGATATGTGGTCTTTATGGACATTACTTCGTCGTACTCCGACTTGACATTAGGGTCGAAAACATAATGACATTTGACTGGATTCACTAGCTTGATGCAGTCTGGCGTCTTTGCGACGTGACCACTCTTGTAGTAAACCACGAATATCCTGTCTTGGCTTACTCCTTTCGCCGTAATGAGCTTGTTAATATACTTTACAAGTTGATTGTTGTGTATTCTGGAGTTGATTTTGTCCTCAATAACCACGTAGTAGTCATTTCTAGTGTTCTCCACATTTTTAAGTGTGAGCAGGATATCGATATCATATATTTGAGTATCGACTTCTACTTCTTGGAAGTTGACGTTTACTCCGAGCAGTTTCTTTATGAATTCTTCTGCAACGATGTGTTTAACCGAAGATACCGGTTCATTATAGCAGGAGCAGAGCCATGCCACAAATGCGTCTTGTGTGCGTTCATGTAAGGAGAACGAAAAGAAATTTTGTGCCATATCGTTAAAAATAAGTTGGTTTACAACAATAGTGATTTCTCAAAGTTATCAAGATTGTATAATGAGAATGAGTATCCACTCAAAATAAGTGATGTGTCTGTTGGTGGTGCTATCATTATTACGCTCTTATATCCTCTCGAATATAGCAAATCCTATAGAAAACATAATAGTTTTTCTGTTTTTTCTATAGTTACCAAGCATAAAGTGCCTGCTGCTGACAATAAAAAGAAAATCTCAGAAAAGGTTGAACTTCTCTGAGATTTTTGTGTTATATATGGGAATAGTGACAGACTTGTTGCCAACAAGTATATCATTTCCTTTTTCTATGCAATAAAGTTAATGTAAATAGTAGAAAAGTGTTCAGATAATGGAAAAATTCAATTAACTCTTTACATTGCAAGTCGCTCATGCTTCACTCAAAGCCTTATTCCGTATTGTCCTTACAGCGGTTGACGATGTCGTCGGCAATCCTTTTGAGGTCCGATGCCGAATAGGTGGATTTCATTGAAGACATTCGCTTGCGCATGCCATTGTAACCGAGCATGCCGTCTTCGGGAAGGTAAGGCATCGTGTCAGAAGTGTCATCGGCATTGTCGTAGGACCGTCGCAGTGACACATAAATGTCGTGGTAGTCGGGCCGTTTGCCGCCAAGCAACTCCTTGAGCCTGTCGAGAGCCCTGCGTTTCCTGACCTCAATCGCATTCCTTTTGACATCGGTAAGACCCATCTTTTCGATGTACAGGTCAATGTAGTTGGTATCCGGATGACTGAAAGAATATAACAGGCAATCTATAAGAATCTTGTCGGATTCCGGAAGCATTGACAGCTTGTTCATAACCATTTCGTTCAGCTTGTATCTCTGCCTGCAGCTTATCCCCCTTTCCCAGGCGTTATAGGTGTACGGCTCTAAGAACCTCCCGTCATTGCCTGATTCCCCGGCTCCTGGAGTCGAATTGTCGAGCGCCGTTTCGTGTCCGTTCAGGAGTCCTCCCCTCTTCAGTGCCCTTCCCTCGGAGGAGAGTTCGTTCAAGACGCAGTTGTTTACCACTTTGTTGAGAAATGTGGAAAATTGGGCATTCGCCTTTTTCGCCCTTTCGGGATCATAGTTGTAAAAGACCTTTGAGAGAGCAGATCGGA
>OLOU01002524.1_pt1 | contig 10196 bp, 8 predicted proteins | sample 1672101 | NCBI WGS metagenome assembly OLOU01 (sample SAMEA3136645, study PRJEB25190) | human gut metagenome | biome: human gut; feature: human-associated habitat; material: faeces | place: Austria | collected 2013
ACGGCGGCGGAATTCGTGCGCCGGTGCGACGGTCTCGAGCTCATTCAGCTCAACTCGTTCGGCTGCGGCCTTGACGCGGTGACCACCGACCAGGTCTCCGAAATTCTCGAGGGCAGCAACAAGCTCTACACCGTTCTCAAGATCGACGAGGTCAACAACCTCGGCGCGGTGCGTATCCGCATCCGCAGCCTGCTCGCCGCTATGAGCATCCGGCGCGAGAAGGGCATTTACGCGCACCCGCAGAGCGCGGCTTATCACCGCGCGGCCTTCACGAAAAAAATGCGCGACGAGAAGTGGACGCTGCTCGCGCCCCAGATGAGCCCCATTCACTTTGACCTGCTGGAACCGATTTTCAAAAAGTACGGCTATCGCATTAAGGTACTTGCCAACGACAACCGCGCCGCTATCGACATGGGTCTGAAATTCGTGAACAACGACGCCTGCTTCCCCTCCATCACCGTGGTGGGGCAGATCATGGACGCGGTGCTTTCCGGGAAATACGACACGGACAAGCTGGCCGTGATGATGACCCAGACCGGCGGCTGCTGCCGGGCAAGCAACTATGTCGGCTTCATCCGCCGGGCGCTGGACAAGGCGGGACTGGGGCATATCCCGGTCATCTCCCTGAACGCCAACGGCATGGAGACCAACGAGGGCTTCAAGCTCTCCCCCGGCCTTCTGCTCACCGCGCTTCGCGGTGTCGTCTACGGCGACCTGTTCATGCGCTGCCTGTACCGGGTACGTCCCTACGAGAAAGAGAAGGGTTCCGCCAACGCCCTTCATCAGAAGTGGCTGGAAATCGCCATTGATTCGCTTGTAAACAGCAAGAGCAAATGGTCGTATAAGGCGGTTTGCAGCGGCATTGTGGAAGCCTTTGACAATCTTCCCATTGACGAAACCCTGCGCAAGCCGCGAGTCGGCGTGGTGGGCGAGATTCTGGTCAAGTATATGCCCCTGGCCAATAACCATCTGGTGGATCTGCTGGAAGCCGAGGGGGCGGAGGCCGTGGTTCCTGACCTGATGGACTTCCTGAACTACTGCGTGTACAACGGCGATTACAAGCATGAATTCTTAGGCGCGGGCTGGACAAGCGCCGCCACGGCGAAGCTCGGCGTGGACGCAATTCGGCTGATACGCAAGCCCGCACTGGACGCACTGGAAAAGAGCCGCCGCTTTGAGCCGCCCATGCCTATCGAGAAGGTAGCAGAGCTGGCAAAGCCCTTCCTCTCCATCGGCAACCAGTACGGCGAAGGGTGGTTCCTCACGGGAGAAATGGCGGAGCTGGTTCTCTCCGGCACGCCCAACATCGTGTGCATTCAGCCCTTCGCGTGCCTGCCCAACCACGTTGTGGGCAAGGGCGTCATCAAGGCGCTGAAAAAAGCCTATCCCCAGTCCAACATCGTAGCCGTGGACTACGACCCCGGCGCGTCGGAGGTCAATCAGCTCAACCGCATCAAGCTGATGCTGTCCACCGCGAAAAAGCGTCTGGCCGAGGAAGAAGCGGCTGCGGTATAAGTTTAAGGCAGGACACCGAATTGGTGTCCTGCCTTCTGCTTATTCAAAAGGAATGTAGTAATACGGCTTACTCACCCGTTTGCCCTGATCATTCAGTTCGCTGCCGTTGTAGAAGCTCACGCCTGCGATCTGTTCCGGGTCGAGAACCATGTTGAGGGTGTGCTTAATGCACGTGTATGTGTAGGTGTCGGCATCCCAGGAACCGCTGCCGTTGCCGTAAGGCCGAATGTCGGTTCCGTCTTTCAGGCGGATGCTTGCCGGGGTCGGCGTCCAGCCCGTTTTCTCCGTGAAATCGATGTCGTCCGTATATTCATCCCCCAGCCGGAAAGTGAACTTCATGCTGTACTGGCCGATTTCCGCCTCTACCAGTGTCACGTCCCACAAATCTCCGACCTTGGCGTTGGGCGTCCACTTTTTCGGCGCCTCCGTGGTGCCTTCCAGCGTCCAGCGCAGCACCCAATTGCCGGGGGTGGTCATGATATCCTCGTCTTCAAACTTCTCGCCCTGAATGCCGAAGCCGGTGAAGGTCACGGCCATTTCCTTTCCAAACAGGCACTCATCCGGAGAGAATGCAAAATCGATACTGAATTCAATGCTCCCGTCGGCCAGCTGATAGTCCAGAAGCAGCTGTTGGTCTTCTCCCACCCGGGGAACCGGCTGACCGTTCTTTGCATATGTGGGATTGTGATCGGCATCCAAAAGCACGCCGTCAAAAAACTGAGCGCCCCAGCTCATGGGCATCACTTCTCCGTCCACCCGGTAGTCCCACCATGCCCAAGGTGCCTGCCCTTCTTCCAGCTGTAAACCCTCAATGCGGAAAATGGCTCTGCCGCCGTACTGATCCATCAGCGTCTGGGCGAGGGTGACGGTGATGCCGTTGTCCGTCGCGGAAACGGCTTCCTTCTTTCCGTCCTTTGTCCCGGTGGGCGTCGCGGACAGGCCGCTTTGCTCTGCCTGCTTCTTGACCTGCTCGGAGATCTGCTGCGTTGTGCCGCCGTTGTTTCCGTACTGCATGGTCGCCGTCCAGCGGGTGATGGCCGCTGCCGCCGTCATGGTGGCCATAATCAGCGCCGCCGCCAGAATGAACAGCAGCTTTTTCTTGCCGAAGCCCCTTGCTCTTCCCTTTCCGAATGTTCCGAATTCCGATTCCTCGATCAGTTCCGCGTCCAGATTCTGAATGCCCTGCAGCATATCCTTACCTGTCATACCTGAAAACCCTCCTTTTTTAAGTAAACCGCCAACTTTTCCCGCATCCGGGACAGCCGCATCAGCACGGCGCTCTGGCTGATCTCGTAGCGCAGAGCAATTTCGCTGACGCTGTCGCCGAACCAGTATCGCCGGACGAAGATCATCCGGTTGTCCGCCGTCTGCTTCCATAGAAAGCTGCCCACCAATCGGCTGATCTCGGCGCTTCTCACGTCCGTTTCCTGCCAATGACCGGGAATGCACGCTTCCATCTCCTGCGTCAGCGCGACGACCTCGGCCTTGCGCTTTGCCGCGTTGTTCCAGTCCAGCCGGTCAAAGGCGAAGTGGCGGCAGATTTTTGCGAGATAGGCAAAAAAATGAACCGGTTTCGTGGGTGGAATGGTGTCCCACGCCTTGAAGTAGGTGTCATTGACACACTCCTGGGCGTCCTCTCTGCTTCCCACGATATTCTCCGACAGCCTTGTGAGCTTCGCGCCATACCGGTCGTCCGTTTGGCGGATGGCGTCCTCGTTTCGGGTGAAGAACAGCTGTATGATTTGTTCATCGTTCATTCAACGCACCTCCTGTGTTTTGTCCTTCACCCTGATAGAAGGATTTCCAATCCAAAACCTAACACATTTCGGGAGAATTCTCAAGAAATTTTTGAATACGAAAAGACGGCGTGGCCGAAGCCACGCCGTCCCGTATGCGGTGTATTTATTTTGCCAGCAGCTTTTCCAGCGCCGCAAGACGCAGGCTCAGGCACAGCACCTCCATAGCCTTTTCCAGCTCGGCCACCGGGGGCAGGCTGGGAGCAATGCGGAGGTTGGAGTCGTCCGGGTCGTTGCGGTAGGGGTAGGTCGCACCGGCGTTGGTCAGCACCACACCGGCCTCCTTGCACAGCGTCCAGACCCGCTTCGCCGTGCCGGGCATGGCAAACAGGCTGACGAAATAGCCGCCCTTCGGGTCGTTCCAATGGGCAATGCCCAATGGCCTAATCTCCCGGTTCAGCCATTTTGCGACGCACTCAAATTTCGGTGCCATGACGGAGGCGTGGAGCTTCATGATCTCCAGCGTGTGCGCCTTGTCCTTCAGAAAACGCACATGGCGCAGCTGGTTGACCTTGTCGTAGGAGATCATCTGCACGCCGAAAATACCGGTGAAATAGCAGATATTGGCCTCGCTGGCAGCCATGCAGGAAATGCCGCCGCCGGCAAAGGTGATCTTGGAGGTGGACGCGAACTCATAGACCATATCCGGCCGCCCCGCCTCGTCGCACAGAGAGAGGATGTCCGGGAACGGGACGTAGTCGCCCTCGAATTCGTGGACGCCATAGGCGTTGTCCCAGATGATGGCAAAGTCCGGGGCAGCGGGCTTCAAGTGGGCAAAGCGGCGGATGGTCTCGTCGGAGTAAATAATTCCGTCGGGGTTGGAATATTTGGGAACCGTCCATATGAGCTTGACCTGCGGGTCCTTCACCAGCTCCTCCACCACGTCCATATCCGGGCCTTCGGGAGTCATGGGGACGGGAATCAGCTCCGCGCCGAAGAACTCGCCGATCTGGAAATGCCGGTCATATCCGGGGGCGGGGCAGAGAAATTTCACCTTTTCCTCCCGGCACCAGGGCTTGGGGCTGTGGAGCAGACCGTGGGTATAGGCGCGGGACACCACGTCGAACATCATATTCAGGGAAGCCGCGCCGCCGACGAACACCTGATCCGCCTTGCAGCCCAGCACATCCGCCCAGTACCTCCGGGCACTGGGAATACCCGCCAGCTCGCCGTAATTCCGGGCGTCCACGCCGTCGTCGAAGCAGTCCTCAGGAGTCTGCAGCACGGTCAGAAGGCCGCTGACCAGATCCAGCTGCTTCTTGGCGGGCTTACCGCGGGCCATATTCAGATTCAGCCCCTGCGCCTTGCAGGCTTCGTAGGACGCCAGCACACTGCCGTATTCACGTTCCAGTTCTTCCCGGGTCATGCAGGAATAGGGAGTCATATCGATCATCCTTTCGGCATTTTGACAAGTTTTACGTGTATATTATATGTCCGAAGTCCCAAAAATGCAACATCAGATTGGGCAAAAATTCATTTTTCGTCTCAAAAGTCAAGAAATCTATGAAATGCACAAAGTTTCCTGCACACGTCAATTTGTTTTACTGCATATTTTCGCACAAAAACGGCGTGACCGAACCCGGTCACGCCGTCTTCCGTTATTTCGCTGCTTTTTTCGGGGCTGCGGGCGTTTCGGGAAGGATCACCTTTTCCTTCAGCACGAAGCCGGTTCTCGCGGGGATGTACAGTTCAATGTAGTCCCTGCCGTCAAAACGCTTGGTAGCGTAGGTCTTTTTTGCCACGTTTCCAAAGCCGCCGTACTTTTCGTCGTCGGTAGACAGAACCACCGTGTACTCGCCCGGCTGGCGAACCGGGACAAGAACGTTATTCAGGGAATTACCGAAGTGGAAGTTGAACACGAACACCAGCCCGTGGCGGTAGTAGGCAAGGGTCTGCTCCGGCGCTTTCATCAGCAGCAGGTCTGCCATCCGCTGGTCGAAAATCCGGTTCTCCTTGGTCAAGCGAACCATATCCTCGTCAAAGTCGCCCAGCCACTGGTACTTGAGCATCCCGTTGTCCTTCAGGCTCCACTGGCGGCGGCAGTAGTGGAAGCTCCAGCCGTTGCCCTCCCGGGGGAAGTCGATCCATTCGGGATGGCCGAACTCGTTGCCCATGAAGTTGAGGTACGCTTCTCCGCCGCCGGACAGAGTGAACAGACGAATCATCTTGTGCAGGGCAATGGCACGGTCGATCACAGGGTTGTGGCAGTCCTTGTTCATGTCGGTGTACATATTCGCCCCGGCCAGACGGAAGATCATCGTCTGATCGCCCACCAGCGCCTGATCGTGGGACTCCACATAGGCCACGGTCTTCTCTCCGGGGCGGCGCAGGCACATACTGCCCCACATCTGATTGATGTCCCAGAATTCGTCCTGCCCCTTCACCGCCTTGATCCACATATCCGGCAATCCCATACCCAGCCGGTAGTCAAAGCCGATGCCGCCGTCCGCAATGGGCAGGCACATGCCGGGCATACCGGACATGTCCTCGGCGATGGTGATGGCCTTGGGGTTCACCTGACGGATCAGCTCATTGGCAAGCTGCAAATACGTCACCGCCTCGGTGTCGGTGTTGTAGGAGAAATACTTGCCGTCGGAGGTGAAGTCCGTACCGAGGGCGTGGTCATGGTACAGCATGGAGGTCACGCCGTCAAAGCGGAAGCCGTCAAAATGGTACTCCGTCATCCAGAATTTCAGGTTGGACAGCAGGAAGTGGATAACGCCGGTCTTGCCGTAGTCAAAGCACTTTGTTCCCCACGCAGGATGGTCGCCCTTGGGGCCGTCGTGGAAGAACTGCCATGTGGTGCCGTCGAACATGTTGATGCCCTCGGCAGTATTCTTGACGGCGTGGGAATGCACCACGTCCAGCAGCACCCGGATGCCCATGGCGTGCGCCTTGTTCACCAGATATTTCAGGTCTTCCGGCTTTCCGAACCATGAGGAAGCGGCGAAGAAACTGCTCACCTGATAGCCGAAGGAGCCGTAATAGGGATGCTCCATAATGGCCATGAGCTGGAGGGTATTGTACCCCGCCTTGTGGATTCTCGGCAGGATGTTGTCGGCAAACTCCCGGTAGGAACCGACCTTGCCCTCCTCCTGCGCCATGCCGATGTGGGCCTCATAGATATACAGCTCGTCCTCGCCGGTAAAGCCCTTGTCCGTCCACGGGAATGCCTTACGGTCATCCACCACCTCGCACTCGAAGGTGATGTTCTGCTTGTTCTGCACCACCCGGCGGGCATACAGGGGGATGTGCTCCGTGCGGGTCAGGTTGGCGTCCACCACAGTCTTGACCTTGCAGCCGTCCCACAGGGCGTCGTCGCCGGGGAGATACAGCTCCCAGTTGCCGTTGCCCAGATTGGTCAGCGGGTGGGAGGTCTGGTTCCAGCCGTTGAATTCGCCCTCCAGATACAGCTGGTAGGCGCTGGGCGCCCACTCCCGGTAGTACCAGCCGCCATCCACGTGATGGAAGCCAAAGTACATGTGAGCGTTGGCAAAATCATTCAGGCTCTGTCCCTCGGACAGAATACGTTTTTTTGCCGACCGGTACAGGTGCATCCGCAAATCAATATCCCCGGCGAAAGGCTCAAGCTGGGGATTCAAATCCAAAATACGATACATAGCGTCTCCTTTTCCGCGAAAGTATTGTCTATCCAATGGAGGGCGGTATCACCCTTCGCTCCTATTTTAGAAGAATCGTGCGTCTCTGTCAAGGACTTTTCATTTTTTACAATTCGCTTTGCTTTTTGATTTTGATTTTACATAGCGAAGATTTTGGAATTTACATTAAACTAGTAAAATGCGAATCGTAGGATAAATCCCGAGTACATCAAAAATAAAACCTACAAGGAGAAGTAAGATTATGAAAAAAGTCATTTCCATTGCACTGATTGCCATGCTTGTTGTCGCCATGGCCGGCTGCGCTCAGAGCCAGCCCACCGCTACCGCCGCTCCTGCCGAGACTGCGGCACAGACAACCGCCGCTCCCCAGACCGAAGCCCCCGCAACTGCCGCTGCTCTGACTGGCACCGTCGCCACTGACGGCTCCACCTCCATGGAGAAGGTCATCGGCGCTCTGGGTGAAGCCTTCATGGAAGCGAACTCCGGCGTAAACTTCACCTATAACCCCACCGGCTCCGGCTCCGGCATCACCGCCGTGTCCGAAGGCCGCTGCGACATCGGCCTGTCCTCCCGTGCGCTGAAGGATTCCGAGGTTGCGTCCGGTCTGGTCGGCACCGTCCTTGCCTACGACGGCATCGCCGTGATCGTCAACCCCGCCAACACCGTGGAAGATCTGGACATCGAGACCATCGCCAAGATCTACACCGGCAAGATCACCAACTGGGCCGAGGTCGGCGGCGCTGACGCTGAGATCGTTCTGGTCGGCCGTGAAGCCGGCTCCGGCACCCGCAGCGGCTTCGAGGAACTGACCGAGACCGTTGACAAGTGCAAGTACCGTCAGGAGCTGACCTCCACCGGCGATGTCATCACCGCGGTCGCCCAGAACCCCGACGCCATCGGCTACGCCTCTCTCGCCTCCGTCAAGGATTCCGTCAAAGCTCTGAAGGTCGCGGGCGTGACTCCCACCGAGGAGACCGTCAAGGACGGCAGCTACCTCATCCAGCGTCCCTTCGTGCTGGTGACCAAGGAAGGCGTTGCGCTCAGCCCCGTTGCTCAGGCGTTCTTCGACTACGCCACCAAGGGTCAGGCCAATGACATCATCACCGCTTCCGGTGTGGTTCCCGCCAACGGCTAAAACAAGCGAACAAAGGCTCCCCCGCCCGGGGGAGCCAACTGCCGTTTTCTCAATTCGGTAAGATGGTAAACCTTCTCGAAAGGCTGATAACATGAAACATAAATCAAACATTTTTGAGGCCGTCGTCCACGGTATTTTCCTGATTCTCGGACTGATCACCGTGGGCTGCGTGCTTCTGATCACCATATATTTAATCATTTCCGGAATTCCCGCCATTCGTCAGATCGGCCTGTTACAGTTCCTGTTCGGCAAGAAATGGGCGTCCACGGCGGCGCAGCCGGAATACGGCATTCTTCCCTTTATTCTTACCAGCGTCTACGGAACCGCCGGGGCTGTCATCATCGGCGTACCCATCGGATTCCTGACGGCGGTGTATCTGGCGAAAATGGCGCCGAAGCCCGTCAAACGCTTCATGGAGCAGGCAGTCTCCATGCTGGCGGGCATCCCCTCCGTGGTTTACGGACTTGTCGGCATGATGGTGCTGGTGCCGGGACTGCGGAAGCTCTTCCACATTCCCGACGGCTCCAGCCTGTTCGCCGCCATCATCGTCCTCGCTGTGATGATTCTGCCCTCCATTATCAAAATGTCCATCACCGCATTGGAAGCGGTGCCGAAGGAATACGAGGACGCTTCCCTTGCGCTGGGCGCGACGCCTGAGGAGACTTACTTCCGTGTCTCTGTCCCCGCCGCCAAAAGCGGCATTGCCGCCGCCGTAGTGCTGGGCGTGGGCAGAGCCATCGGCGAGGCCATGGCCGTCATGATGGTGGCAGGCAACGTCCCCAATATGCCCACTTCCCTGTTTCAGAGCGTCCGCTTCCTCACCACCGCCGTGGCAAGCGAAATGTCCTATTCCAGCGGCCTGCAAAAACAGGCGCTGTTCTCCATCGCTCTGGTGCTGTTCCTGTTCATCATGCTCATTAACGCCGCTCTGAATTTCTTCCTGAAGGGAGACAAATCGAAATGATTTCCAAAAAACGAAAGCTGTTTCTCTGGACGGTTCGGGGCGGGATGTATCTTGCCACCGCGCTGACCGCCGGACTGACCCTGTTTCTCATGGTCTACGTTCTGGCGAAGGGCATTCCCAACATCACATGGGAGCTGCTCAGCACCAAGCCCAGCTACCTTGCCGACCGCATCGGCATTCTGCCGGACATCCTCAATACCCTGTACATCATCATTTACACCCTGATTCTGGTGCTTCCCCTTGGCGTGGGCGCGGCAATCTACCTGACGGAGTACGCCCACAATAAAAAGGTCGTCGCGGTCATTGAGTACGCCGCCGAGACCCTTTCCGGCATTCCCTCCATCATCTACGGCCTTGTGGGTATGCTGCTGTTTTCCAACAATATGGGCACTTCCCTGCTGGCAGGCGCGCTGACCCTTGTCATCATGAACCTGCCCACCATCATGCGCAACACCCAGGAAAGCCTGAAAACCGTGCCCCAGAGCTACCGGGAGGGCGCGTTCGGTCTGGGCGCGGGAAAGTGGCGGGTCATCCGCACGGTGGTGCTTTCCAACTGCGTGGACGGAATCGTCACCGGCTGCATCCTTTCCATCGGCCGCATTCTGGGTGAGTCTGCCGCGCTGCTGTTCACCGCCGGATTTGCCCATGTGGTGGGCGGCTTCTGGGCTGCGAGAAACAGCGCGGGCGCGACATTGACGGTTGCCCTGTACGTCTACGCCAAGGAGCAGGGAGAATTCGGAGTCGCCTTTGCCATTGCCGCCATTCTGATGGTGCTGGCATTTCTCATTAACCTGTCCGCGTCTCTGGTAAGTAAGTATTATGGGAGGAAGAATCGAATTGGCTGACATCATTACCGCGAAAAATCTGTGCCTCTGGTACGGGGATACCCAGGCACTGAAATCCATTAACATCGCCGTCCCGGAGCACAGCATCACCGCCCTCATCGGCCCCTCCGGCTGCGGCAAATCCACATTCTTAAAAACCCTGAACCGTATGAATGATCTGATTCCCGGCGTAAAAATCACGGGAGACGTGCGCTACGAGAGCAAGGACATTTTTCAGGCAGAGGTCAACAACCTGCGCAAGGAAGTGGGCATGGTGTTCCAGAAGCCCAACCCCTTCCCCATGAGCATTTACGACAACATCGCCTACGGTCCCCGCACGCA
>OLOU01002527.1_pt1 | contig 10170 bp, 10 predicted proteins | sample 1672101 | NCBI WGS metagenome assembly OLOU01 (sample SAMEA3136645, study PRJEB25190) | human gut metagenome | biome: human gut; feature: human-associated habitat; material: faeces | place: Austria | collected 2013
TCTCCGCAGGCGCGACAGAAGGTGAATTGCCCGAAGGGCAAGAGAAGGTGCCCTGGGGTATGACCTCGGCGCACCGTTTCTAACGATTTGCAAACGTTTAACCGTAGGGGCGGCCATTGGCCGCCCACGCAGCACTCTGCCATCGCATTCATTTTCCATTCTCCATTTTCAATTCTCCATTCTGCACACGCCCAATTCAAACAAACAGCAAAAAAAGAGCGGTCTCCCGACCGCTCTTTTGTATTCCGAAGCATCAGCATGCGCCCTTTTCCGAGCAGAATTTGACTTCTTTGCCCTCAAGGATCATATTTGTGGTGCGCACGGCGCACATTTTACCGCACATCGAGCAGGTATGACGCTCGGTCGGCGGAACCTGATTATAGAACCGCTCTGCCTTTTCCGGGTCGAGTGCCAGCGCGAACTGCGCGGGCCAGTCCAGCTTATGACGTGCGTCCGCCATTGCGTTATCGCGGTCACGCGCACCGGGCAGACCGAGTGCGATATCGGCGGCGTGGGCCGCAATTTTGCTGGCAACGATGCCCTCGCGGACGTCATTTTCATCCGGCAGACGCAGGTGCTCCGCCGGTGTAACGTAGCACAGGAAGTTCGCGCCCGCCTGTGCGGCAATAGCGCCGCCGATGGCCGAGGTAATATGGTCGTAACCCGGTGCAATGTCGGTGACGAGCGGCCCGAGGACATAGAAAGGCGCTCCATGGCAAAGGCGCTTTTCCATCTGCATATTGGCCGCGATCTCGTTCATCGCCATATGGCCGGGACCTTCGATCATAACCTGCACGTCCTTCGCCCACGCACGCTGTGCAAGGTTGCCCAGCTCGATCAGCTCACTGATCTGCCCTGCATCGGACGCATCATCAATGCAGCCCGGGCGCAGTGCGTCACCCAGCGAAATGGTAACGTCGTAGCGGCGCAGAATGTCCAGCACCTCGTCGTAATACTCGAAGAACGGATTCTCATTGCCGGTCATCTTCATCCATGCGAACAGCAGCGAGCCGCCGCGGGAGACGATGTTCATCCTGCGGCCCTCGCGCATGAAGGCTTCAACCGCACGGCGGTTGATACCCGCATGAATGGTCATGAAGTCCACGCCCTCCTTAGCGTGCGCCTCAACGACCTTGAGGAAATCCTGCGCTGTGATCTCGAGCAGGTCCTTTTCCAGATACCCGATCGCGTCGTACATGGGCACGGTGCCGATCATCGCCGGCGACATGTCGATCAGCTGCTTGCGGAAGGTGTTGGTCTTGCCGTAGTTGGATAGATCCATGATGGACTCCGCGCCCATGTCAACGGCCATGCGCACCTTGCGCAACTCCATCTCGTAGTCCTTGCAGTCACCCGAAATGCCGAGATTGACATTGATCTTTACGCGGGTGCCGTCGCCGACCGCCTCTGCGGACAGGCTTTTGTGATTGATGTTCGCCGGAATCGCAATCGTACCCTTTGCGACTCGTTCCATGATGAACTCGACCGGACGGTTCTCCTTTTTGGCGACCGTTTCGATCTCCGGCGTGACGATACCGCGCTTTGCGGCATCCATCTGCGTTGCATAATTTCTCATGGCTTGCTGATACTCCTTCGGAATAAAATTTATATTGCTTCCGGAGTGCGGGAAATTAAAATTCTACTGTGGCATGCGGTGCGCTCTGTCCGCAGTATAGTACCGCACTTCGGCGGCAGACAAGTGAGAGAATGGCTGCAAATGCGGCCAATAGCCTTCCCCTTTGGGGAAGGGGGACCGCCGCTTTGCGGCGGTGGATGAGGTTACTCGGGAAAACCTCATCAGTCATCCTGCGGATGACAGCTTCCCTAGCGTGGAAGCCTTGGGTGCTTAAACGTACAGATAATCGGCCATTACAGGCTGTAAACCGTGTTCGCAGATGGCGTTATAGACTTCATCGACCGAGCGGCCGTCCGAGATCTCGAACTGCTCATCGCCCTTATCCTCGCCGGAGTGGCCGCCGATACCGACGTCTACGCCTGCGGAAATCTTGGTGGCGGCGATGCCGATGATGTTGTCGCGGAAGCCTGCCCGCTCGCGGGTCGAGATAGTGATGGACGCGAACGGCATGAAGATGCGGTAGGCACAAACGACCTGCAGCAGCTGCGGCTCGTGCACGTCCTTCGGATTGATCTTATCGTTATTGATGATCGGGCGCAGGCGAGGACACGAGAATGCGATCTCTGCGTGCGGATACTTGCGCTGCAGCAGATACGCGTGCAGACCGGTCGCAAACGCATCCTTGCGGAAGTCGGACAGACCGAGCAGTGCCGCAAAGCCGACACCGCGCATGCCGCCCATCAGTGCACGCTCCTGCGCATTCAGGCGATACGGGAAAATGCGCTTGTGACCGCCGAGGTGCAGGGTTTTGTACTTCTGGTCGTCATAGGTCTCCTGAAATACGGTGACGTAGTCCACACCGCACTCGTGCAGATAAGCGTACTCATCCACGTTGAGCGGATAAATCTCGATGCCGATGACACGGAAATACTTGCGCGCCAGCTTAACGGCTTCACCGATGTAGGATACCGGCGACATGGCACGGCTCTCGCCGGTCAGAATGAGGATTTCCTGCAGACCGGTCTCCGCGATGGCCTTCAGCTCCTGTTCGACCTCGTCCATATCCAGCTTGGCACGGCGAATCTTGTTATGACAGTTGAAACCGCAGTAAATGCAGTAATTTTCGCAGTAATTGGCGATGTACAGCGGCGTGAACATCTGCACCGAGTTGCCGAAATGCTTGCGCGTTTCGGCCTGTGCGCGCTGCGCCATCTGCTCGAGGAACGGCAGCGCCGCGGGAGACAGCAGTGCGCCGAAGTCCTCCGGCGAGAGAACGTCCTTGCGAAGCGCACGCAGCACATCAGCCGCCGTATAGGCATCCGCGTCATAGGCGTTCATGCGGGAAATGACCTCGTCCTGCACCTCGGAGCCGATGTTGTCCATACCCGGCTGGTACTCCATGTGATTGGTTTGTTCAGTGATATATTTTGCGGAGATGATCTCCGTTTTTTCGTTTTCCATGACAAATATCCCTCTTTCCGTCTTAATTCTGCAGGAAACCGGTCAGCGGAGAGGATGCCGAAGCCGTCTCACGGACACGGCCCAGACCGGCAAGGTATGCCGTGCGGCCTGCCTCAATCGCCTGCTTGAACGCCTCAGCCATCGCCGGAATATCGCCTGCGGTGGCAATCGCGGTGTTGGCCATGATAGCTGCCGCGCCCATCTCCATCGCCTCGCAAGCCTGCGACGGACGGCCGATGCCTGCGTCCACGATGATCGGCAGATCAATTTCATCAATCAAAATCTTGATGAACTCGCGGGTAGCAAGACCCTTGTTCGTACCGATCGGAGCCGCCAGCGGCATGATGGAAGCCGCACCGGCATTGACCAGATCGCGCGCAACGTTCAGATCGGGGTACATATACGGCATAACGACGAAGCCCTCTTTCGCGAGGATCTCGGTCGCGCGGATGGTCTCCTGATTGTCCGGCAGCAGATACTTGCTGTCGCGCATAATTTCGATCTTGACGAAATCGCCGCAGCCGCACGCACGCGACAGACGCGCAATGCGAACCGCCTCGTCCGCGTTGCGGGCACCCGAGGTGTTCGGCAGCAGCGTTACGCCCTCTGGAATATAGTCGAGGATGTTAGCCGTGCCGCCCTCATTTGCGCGGCGCAGCGCCAGCGTGATGATCTGTGCGCCTGCGTTCTGCACGGCAGCGTTGATCAGGTCGAGCGAATACTTGCCGGAACCAAGGATAAAGCGGGACTGGAACTCGTGTCCGCCGATTACAAGTGTATCTTTCATGTGAAAAACTCCTTTTTCTTGACCCATTTAAGGGAAACGTGTAAACTGATAGTATAAATAAGAAAGGGGAACGTAAAAGTGAAAAAGTTTATCGAAGAATTCAAAGCCTTCGCGCTGCGCGGCAACGTGATGGACATGGCGATCGGTGTTATCATCGGCGGTGCATTCACCAGCATTGTGACTTCACTGACCGAAAACCTTATCAACCCGATCCTCGGCCTGTTCGGCGGCACCGATTTAAGCGGTTTCGTGCTGAACCTCGGCGGTGTGGAACTGCGCTACGGTGCATTCATCACCTCGATCATCAACTTTTTGATCATGGCGTTCGTGCTGTTCTGTCTGCTCAAAGCGGTCAATAAGCTGACTGCGCTCGGCAAAAAGCCGGAAGCACCCGCAGAGCCGACCACCAAGGTCTGCCCGTTCTGCTGCAGCGAGATTCCGATCAAGGCTGTCAAGTGTGCACACTGCGGTTCCGATCAGCCGAAAGAATAATGGAGAGCGGAGAATGAAAGCTGCGGCTTCTGTTCTCCATTTTCTATTTACGGCTCCGTTTCGCCAATGAGCAGACGCAGCACCATGGTTCCCTCGTGTGCCGAGCAGACCGCTACGCGCGGCGCCATCAGACCGAGACCGTCGGCTACATCGCTTGTACCGTCGCCGCAGAGGTACACATGGCCGAAGCGTTTTTCGGTCTTGATCAGGTTCGCTGAGCCGTAGCCTGCCATGCCGCTGCCCGATACGACCGGCTTTTCCGGCAGTCTGGTAAGCAGATTCTCGAGCAGCATAGCCTTCTGATCCGGCTTGTCGAACGCCTCCACGACCACATCACAGCCGGAGAACAGCCGCTCCACGTTGGACGGAACGACCCGCTCGGTGTAGGTCTCGTAGGTGAGATATGGATTGATGGCCTCAAGCTGCTCAACAAGCGCGAGCGTTTTCGGAATGCCGAGGTCTTTCATCGTGTAATGCTGACGGTTGAGGTTGGTGATGTCCACCACATCGAAATCCACGAGGATGAGATGACCGACACCCAGCCGCGCCAGAAAAATCGCAAGGTTGGAGCCAAGCCCGCCCAGACCCGCAATGCCGACACACGCCTTGTCCAGCTTAGCCTGAATATCCGCGCCGTGGCGTTCCACCAGTGCGTCATGCAGTTGTTCTTTGGTTAAAATCATGATTTTTCTCCTGTAATCACGCGCAGCGTGCATTTTTGCAATTTCTATGAAAACCGGGAGCTTGTATCTCGGTTCTCATACCAGTAAAAAATGTGTGTGCCGCTCGCGGCGCGCAAATTTCTTTGGGACATATCCGCGTTTTACGCAGTATGTCCCCTTCGCACCAAACTGTGGTTTGGTGCGAAGGGTATCAGCCGCCGCCCACGAAGCATACGACTTCCAGATGGTCTGCATCGGTCAGCTTCTCTTCCGCGAACTGCGCGCGCGGAATGATGGTGCCGTTCTTCTCGACAGCCACACGCTGCGGGTCGTGACCCAGCTCCTTCAGCAGTGCCAGTACGGTTCCTTCTGCGGGAACAGCGCGTTCGTTACCGTTTACTTTCATGCAAATATCCTCTTTTCTGCAAGAAAAAATGCTCCGGTCTCACCATGCGGTAAAACCGGAGCATTAAAATTTCAAGTATATGCGACAGCCTCCCTACGATGGTGCTAACCAACAGGTTCAAAAGGTTAGGCTCTCGCCCTCTCAGCCGCTCATCACGGCACCCTTGCTTGCAAATACAGTATGCACCTCATTCTCCCACTTGTCAAGCACATTTTTTTCGGATATAATGCAGTTATACAATGCAAACATTCGTTCGAAAGGAGATGATGACCGATGGACAGAACCATTCTGCACTGCGACTGCAACTCGTTTTTCGCGAGTGTGGAAACGCTGCTCGACCCGTCGCTTGCCGACGGACCGACCGCCGTTTGCGGCGATCCGGAGAGCCGCCACGGCATCATTCTCGCCAAGAACGAGAAGGCCAAAGCCTTCGGCGTACAAACTGCCGAGACCATCTGGCAGGCGAAACGGAAATGCCCGGATTTACGGCTAGTAGCACCGCATCGGAGCGAATATGTGAAGTTTTCGCGCAAATGCAACGAGCTGTACCTGCAGTACACCGATCTTGTCGATCCGTTCGGCATTGACGAATCCTTCCTTGATGTCACCGGCTCGATGCACCTGTTCGGCTCCGGCGAGCATATCGCGGACGAGCTGCGCCGCCGCATGCGCGAGGAGGTCGGACTGACCATCTCGGTCGGCGTGTCGTTCAACCGCGCGTTCGCCAAGCTCGGCAGCGATTACAAAAAGCCGGACGGCACGACGGTCTTTTCGCGCGAAAATTTCAAGCAGCGCGTGTGGACCTTGCCCGCGAACACACTCCTGTATGTCGGCAAACGCGCCAGCGACCGGCTGAACCGACTGGGCGTGCGCACGATCGGCGAGCTTGCCGCCTGCGATCCGGCATTTATCCACAGCATTCTGGGCAAAAACGGCGATCTTCTGCTGCGTTACGCCAGAGGCGAGGACGATGAGCCGGTGCGCTCGTTTTACGCGGAACGAGAGGTCAAATCGGTCGGCAACAGCATGACGTTCGCGCACAATCTGCTCGGCGCGGACGAATGCCGCATGGGCATTACGGCGCTGTGCGACAATGTCGGCAGACGTTTGCGAAAACGCGGCATGGTGTGCCAGACCGTGCAGCTCGGCATCCGCGACCCGGAATTTCACAACCGCTCACGACAGATAACGCTTGAGCGGCCGACCAACTCCACGCGGACGCTCATCGATCTGTCCATGCAGCTGCTGCTCGGGCACTGGCCGATGGACAAACCGGTGCGCCTGCTGTCGGTCACGGCTGCCAATCTGCTGCCGGAAAATCAGTCGTGCGAGCAGCTTTCGCTGTTTGATGCTGCCGAGGATATCCAAAAGCGCGACCGCCAGCATAAGCTCGACCAGACGGTTGACGCACTGCGGCAGAAATTCGGTGATCAATCCGTTGTGTTCGCGCATTCGGTGAAGAAAAAGGATAAAACGGATAAAACATGAGGACATATCCATCGGATATGTCCTCATGTTGCGTTACTGCGTCAGCCGGAAGGAAACCGCCCAGCTGCCGTCCATCAGGTTGCTTGCGGTGTAGAGATCACCGGTAAGTGTACAGCCGGCAACATCCTTATATGCCATCGGGAAAACGTACTCGGTGTAGTCAATGTCGTTGTCAAAATCCTTGTAGGTTACCGTGTAATCGCACATCAATTCCGTGCCGTCCGCAAGGTGCAACGTAGAAAAATCTGCGTGATTGTCTATCGACAGCGAACCATCTGTGCGATAGTTCAAATGCAGTTCTCCATTTCGCCATCCAGCGGCAATCAGTGCGCATATACCGTTTTCGCTTTGCCAGAGCGTGCCCTGCGGAACAAGAAAATCGTAGTCGTGCATGGTTTCGTACAGCGAGATATCCGAGGTACTCAGACCGTTAATCTCATGATTTTCTGTCGGTACGTTTTTCGGCACAGCAGACAAATCCGCCGTTACCGGAACACCTTCCTGTTCCACTTTACCAATCAACAGCTTGTTAAACGAAAACTCGAACGCGCCTGCCGGAATATCTCCTCCCAAATCGTCAATTTGAAGAAAATACGTTGCCATGTGGGTACTTGGGTCGTAGTCAACCGTCGAGCAGCCGCAGGACAGCGGTGCAGCTCTGCCCCAGCGCGGATAATCCAAATGCCAGCTGTCATACAGATCCGGTGCGGCATCGCCGAACAGGCTGCCCGTGGTGTCGGTCAGCGACAAATACACCTTTGCCGTGCTGCCTTCCACGTCCGCCGAAACGACCTCCAGCTTGACGCCCCGGTCCTCGCAGACCTGCCCGACCGGCTGCAAGTACTCCGCCATGCCGGGCGCGATTTGGTACAGCACCCGCAGAACCGCCTCCTGATTGGCGGCTACGGCGGTGCTCACGCAGGCCAGTGCCGCCGCAACCGCAAGGATGATCTTGAGCGGTTTTCGCGTTCTGTGCGGCCTGCCGCTCTCCATTTTGTCGATTGTCTGCTGCACCAGTGCGTCGCTCGGCGTGATATTCTCATTCATGCCGCGGTACTGCTTGTGAAAATCCATCGTCCAGCTCTCCTTTCATCAATTCGCGCAGCTGTGCCCGTGCGCGTGTCAGCCGTGTACGTATCGCGGACGGTTTTTCCCCGCTCATGCGCGCAATCTCCTCTGCGGTGTAACCCTCGTAGTAGAATAAATGCACTGCCGCGCGGTACTTAGGCGTCAGCCGCCGCAGAGCTTCATCCAGCGCGCTGTCCTCCGGCTCGGGAAACGGAATGCGGTCATCGAGCGGTGTGTCGTGCTGCCGCCATGCCATGCGCCAGTGGCTTTTCAAGCAGTTGAGCGTCACCCGCAGCAGCCATGCCTTTTCGTGCTCCACACTGTCGAAAACCGGTCGTTTACGCACGGTCTGGAGAAAAACCTCCTGAAAAATATCGTCCGCATCGTGACGGCTGCGCGTCTGTGCATACGCCAATCGGTATACCATGTCACCGTAGACGCTGACGAGTTGTTCGAGTGTTTTTGCGGTCATGCTCCATCCTCCTTTCACCGGTAATACGAAATAAAAACCCGAAGTGCTACAAACTTTTTGCTAAAAATTCGCAGTCCTTCGGATTTCTATAATTGAGAATTGAAAATGGAGAATGGAGAATTGTGGTATCGTGCTTTGCACGATGATTCAATAACGCGTTTCACGCGTATATTATCGCGTTCATGGAAATTCCATATTCATTTTCCATTCTCAATTCTCCATTTTCCATTAACTCCACGCTTGCTTGAGCAGCTTTGCCGCCTCGTCGATCTGCTGTTCGGTCAGACCGGCATAGCCGAGCACGAGTGTTGCTCGCGGCGGCTTGACCGGCGGCGTATAGTACGCCGAAAGCGGGTAAACGCGCACACCGGACGCCTTTGCGCGCTCAATAAGTTCGTGCTCGAGCATGCCGTTGCGCATGTGCAGCAGCAGGTGCAGACCGGCTTCCGAGCGCGAGACCTCATGCGGCAGGTCGGCCAGCTCGCGGTCAAGCGCAGTCATGAGCGCGTCGCGGCGTGCCTGATAGACCTTGCGGCTGCGGCTGATGTGCCGCTCAAAGCCGCCGGTGTGCATAAAGGCCGCCAGCGTGTGCTGGTCAAAGCTCGGCACGGTAGACGAGTACCGCGAAAACTGTTCGCGATAGCGCGCCATCAGCGCATTCGGCAGCACCAGATAGCCGATGCGCAGTCCGGGGGCAAGGCTTTTCGCAAAGGTGTTGACGTACACGACACGGCCTGTCCGATCCAGCTCGCCTAACGCCGGAATTGGACGGGAGGCGTAGCGGAATTCGCTGTCGTAATCATCCTCGATGATGTAGCGGTCGGGCGCTTCCGACGCCCAGCGGAGGATTTCCAGTCGGCGGGCAGCCGTCATAACCGTGCCCAGCGGGAAATGGTGCGACGGCGTAAGGTATACCACCGATGCGTCACTCGCGGCCAGCGCGTCAGCACGCAGACCGTGCTTGTCCAGCGGTGTCGGACGCACGGTCACACCGTTCACTGCGAAAATCTGGTACAGCTTGCGGTAGCCGGGGTTCTCGAGCGCGTACACGCGGTCGCGGCCGAGCAGCTGAATGACAAGGTGCATCAGATACTCCGAGCCTGCGCCGATGAGGATGTTGTCCGGCGAGACATTGATGCCGCGGAAGTCGTGCAGGTAGCGCACGATCTCCTCTCGAAGTTCCGCCGCGCCGCATGGATCGGTCGCACGGAGCAGCGCACTCGAGTATTCGCTCAGCACACTGCGCGACAGCCGCGCCCATGTGGAGAACGGAAAACAGCCGTTATCGACAAAATCCGTGCGAAAATCGTAAGGATAGGTCTCCTCGGAGGCGGAAATCGGCGACAAAGGCGGTGCAAATGGCTCCTGCGGCTCGGAAACCGGCACGGCAAGCTGCTCCTGCACAAAGTAGCCGCGCCTTGGCGCAGAGGCGATGTAGCCTTCGGCGGCAAGCTGACCGTAAGCGGTTTCCACGGTGATCTGGCTGACGCGCAGATTGGCCGCCAGCTGGCGTTTGCTCGGCAGGCGCGTGCCGCCGGGCAGGGCGCCGGACATAATATCCGCGCGGACAGCGTGGTAGAGCTGCTCGTAGAGCGGCTGTTGGTCGTGCGGTTTGAGATGGTAAGTCAGCATGGCCGGAGGCTCCTTTCTTTGCGTCTTTTGCAAAATCTGTGCTGATTTTATGAGTTATCGCTTGCGAAGCGAACGAAATCTGCGCTGACGCCGCGCGGGCGCACAAGAGGGTAGACACCAAGGTTT
>OLOU01002529.1_pt1 | contig 10168 bp, 10 predicted proteins | sample 1672101 | NCBI WGS metagenome assembly OLOU01 (sample SAMEA3136645, study PRJEB25190) | human gut metagenome | biome: human gut; feature: human-associated habitat; material: faeces | place: Austria | collected 2013
CACCCATATAATATCCCTTATGGCTCTTGCTATAATAAGCATCTGTAACACGCTTTTGAATTGTTTCTCTCTCCAACTGTGCAAATACAATCGAAATATTCAGCATGGCATTTCCAATTGGTGTAGAAGTGTCAAACTTTTCCGTAGAGGAAACAAACTCTACACCATACTTTTGAAAAGTATCCATCATTGTAGAGAAATCAAGAATGGAACGACTTATACGGTCAAGTTTATATACAATCACCCTTTTTATCTTTCCATCCTTAATATCCTCCATCATCTTTGTAAATGCAGGTCTGTTTGTGTTCTTTCCACTAAAGCCCTTATCAACATACTTTTCATACTCTGCTCCATGAGTTTCATATTCGCAAAACTCTAGCTGGCTTTCTATTGAAATACTATCTTTTTTGTCTAGCGACTGCCTTACATACAGGGCATCAATCGGATACATTTCTTATACCTCCTTTACCATGTGAAAAGCAGTCACTCTCCATACAAATAGTATAACACAAAGCAACCGCCCTGCATCCATTTTATGTATACTTTTTAAACACCGTATACAAATCTTTTCTCATGCTTCTACTTATCTGGCTTTTCACATTCTTCGCATATTCTGGATGTCTGCTTACTACACGGAAATTCATCTTATTTACATGAATCTCTTTTAATTCTTCAACTTTCTCTGTTATTTGATTCATACAAAAACCTCCTTATATATCGTATTGAAATCATGAGTTGTCTTATGACACATCATTAGTTATCTGAAAGTCCATCAACACTTCGGTTACTTATGTAAATACACATCTTATTAGCTTCTGGACTTTCATAAGAATACTGTATAAACAAATATAGAAGTCCTACTGTACAGCCTATTTCACTGTTTTCTAGTAATGCACTCATACAGTGTCTTTAATGGGTCTATATATATACAATATACTCTTCTCTCTTTATATTTCGTCATATAGGTTCCAGCATCATGTTTCAAAAGGTCTTCTTCATCTAAAATGCTGGCAACTTTTTTCATATTTACTTTCATATTGAGGTGCTTTTCCAAACCATATTTCAAAGCTGCTTTTGTCAATATACACGCTCTATCTCTCATGGTAATTTCAGTATTAGTAAATCCATAGTTGTCCGCATCTTTATAGGAATATATAGATTTATCATGTATTGTTTCATATAATGCTTTTATATATCTTTCATCTTCTCTAAGTGAAAGAGTCATCATGTTCTTTTGCTGGCGTTTTTTCTGGGTAATAAGAGCCTCCTGCAACTTTGAAGAGAATTCTATATCAGAATTACATTCGTATTTTTCATAAAGCTTTGCAACAATCTGAAGATAAGCGCCACTTTCATCAATCCGTAGTCGTTCTCTATTCATTAATAAGCTTTCATACTCCATCCGTATATCCCCTACTACTGCCTCTCGATTCTTAAATAATTCAGTAATAAAGCTGTAAACTATCTGCGACATAAGATTCCTCTTTCTCTGCAATTCTGTTAGAATATTCAAATCAACCTTACTTTTTTCTATCTCAACCTGTAATGTTCTTCCTTGAAGACTCTCTGTTCCTCCCAAATATTCAGAAGTAACAAAAACAGCTGCACTCTCTTTATTATTTTCAATACAGCGTACTGCCGCATCAATCATATTAATCTGATGATTATTTTTATCTCGGCTCTCTGCTGGGTGATAATCTTCTAAAACGAAGGGAAATCCATAGCATTCCTGTATTCTCCGTACTGTATTCGGTATTCTGTCATTAACCAGACTTGCTATGAAATCCACCTGTTTTTGAGGATACAACATCGCTTTTACTAAAGAAGTCTTATAAGATGCTGTCCTTCCAAAAACATTTATACAAACTGCTGGATTATACCCTGCTTCTATGAAAAATGGCTTTGCCGCAGCCAAAAGCATTCCTGAAAAAAGTATCTCACTAACTCCCGGACAGACATTCAAATAGTCTTTAGCACATTCTGATATAGGAAAGACCATTTGATTATGATGCGGCTTCCATCTTAATCTTATGATATTTTCAGGCGTTACTATTTCAATATCAGTTTTAGAATCTTCCAAAACCACATCTCCTAATGTAAGGATATGCTGTTTATCTTCTAAAACAAAGAATCCATTCGATTCTATCAATAGTCTTTTCACAATCTTCGCCTTTCGACTGGTCTGCTGCAAGCGAAGCAGCAGACCCTTTTTTTGTTTTCTGTCTAAACCAGCATCAATAATCTGAGGCCATAAATCGAAATACGAAAGATTTTGAAGATTGCTTACCCTCTGAACATCCAGCTTTTCTCCATCAAAGGTAGTAGCCTCTATGTCATAAGCTTTCTTCACTCTCTTTCCCGTTTTAGAAATAAATTAATAAATAGTAAGAACTCTGACATCAAATTCTGCCACTACTTCTTCTCCGTCAAGTAAGCCCTTGCCCGGTACAAACTTCAATTCTTCCCCCACTATCTATACACCTCTTCTTCTGAATACTTAGTCATATCCGCCTCCACAATGCTTGAAATTTGATCACTCGTATTCTGAGGCAGATAAAGATTGCTTTTTGATTTGATTTTTCCTTGTCGTGTGAAATCATACGGGTTTTTTCCATTTTCATACCGCTCTGTTCTCAGCATATTTTTTAACTTTTTACGGTCTTTTTTAACACTAGAAATATGCTTACTCTTACTCTTTATCTTCTGATTCTTCTTCTGCAATTTGCTATTCAGCTTTTTAAGCTGCCTATTATGCTTCCTTTCTTTCTTATCGGAATCATAACTTAATTCATCATACTTCTCCTCTAATTCCTCCGTATAGGCAACAATCTTCTTATGCTGCTCTTTTTTCTTCTTGAGCTTTCGCTCCAGCTTTTCATTTTGCTCCTGACACGCTTCACAGATAGCAATAGCAACCTCTAAATCTCTCATCAATTTAGAAATAAACTGTTTGTCCTGATTCTGTCTTTTAGAATTCCCCTCCAGACAAGCATCGAAATCATCATAAGAATACGATGATGTCTCGTTCACAAAGTTCATACGGTTGTATTCCTCCATATTCTGTTCAAGAATGTTGATTGTGTCAATTAAATTAATTTTTTTCGCTTTCATTGATATTTTCCCTTTCTCTCTAAAATAAGTAATCCATTTTCAAAGTTGCTACTCCTACATGAAGTTAAGGAGTTCTTTAGTGAACGTCCGGACATCTCACTTGCCCATTATTATAGCAAAAAAAATCCTTAACCTTAACCCGACTAAAAAACAACTTCTCAGTCGGTATGTTAAAATTATGATTTATATACATTTTTTGCATTCGCATATATATAACCATAAAGAGACCATCGCTAATAACAAAAAAATGTTATTAGCGATGGTCTACCTAACTTTTAAACTATATTTTCAAACTAAGAAATATACTTTCCATTATCAATTTCATTAAATTATTATCATCTGCCTGTATTATTCCCGTTATTGCCTCACTTTCTTCCTGATTTACTTGCATATCTGTTAATTTCCACTCTAAATTCATTATATTATGTAAAAACACATGATGTAATATCTCTTTGCTAGACTGTCCAGAAATCAAATCATTAAATAACTTTTCACCTGCTTCACCTGAAGATTCTTCAAAAATCTTATTCATCTGCTCCTTTTTCTTCGCATTCTTTACATCATCCTTATTTAAAATATAAGGCTTCTGGTCTGGACTTATTTCAATCCCTATTGCATTCAACTTATCTTGTTTATCAGTAACATATTGGTTCAGTATTTCACGTTCCTTTTCTGATAATCTAGCAAGCTTCTCATCAAATTCACTACTTCTGTATTCGTTCATTCCTTTATAGATAGATATGCATTCCCCTGTAATCAGTCCCAATACTTTACAAAAAAAGTCATTCCAACAAATATAATCCTCTGTTCCTATTCGAAATCCTGCGGAATTATATACATCCTCTTGTTCCAGCATATTATTTTCTATATTCATAATTTGCGCTTTTATAATTTCCATCTGTCGAAAAACATCTATCCTAGTCATATTTTTCATAACCTGATTTATATACTCCAGTTCTTCTTTATCGGGATAGTATTTTTCAAATAATTTCTGCATTTTTTGAAGAATATGTTCCAGAATCTCCAATCTACATTTATCAAATTCGCCTTTGGAAATATGTTCTTTCGTTTCATTCTCCTCTGCATTTAATAAACCTATAACCAACTCTTTATCTTCCTCAAAGAAAGCATAGGAATTTTTTAATATTTTTTTACCATCCTTATCTTCTCCTCCCTTAAAACAAGATGAATATTCAATGACCCCCAATGCCGATAAATAATTATTAAAAAGGGTTATAACATATTCCTTATGCTTATCACTAGAGCCTTTTTTATCCTCAATATCTTTTACTTGCTCTGTATCACTTCCTGTTTCTTCTGGATTCACTTTTTTCTGATAACTATTTCGTATCAATGGTGCCCAATCTCTTAATCGTACCTTATATTCTTTTTGTTTCTCCATATATTTAACCACCTTCCCCATTTTTTGTTTACAGTATACTTCTTTTTCTTATTAAATTACAGAAAACTTTTAATATTTTTTATTTTTCTACACAATATGGGAAATCTCCCATTTTAGCAAAAAAATAAAAAATAATTCTTTTAATAACATCTTTCTAATATTCAGAAAGGAGATTATAAAAACATGAAGGTTAAGCTTAGCCTAGATAAAACCAGGTATTTTAACAAACCAAATAGTAAGGAGACCGCTTTTATGAAGAAGCGATTACCGCAAGAAGAAAATTATTATGATATAAAAACAATAGCAGATTGCGTAGGGGAACATGGACAGGCTTTTCTCCCCGCAACTTATAAAGGTCTTGCAAGCAAACAAGAAAATTTTGAACAATGCCAATTATTCGGCATAGATTTTGACGATGAACCTGATTATGAAAAAATCAAAAGAAAGTTAGCAGACTACCATCTTCCGATTGTATTTTCTTACGATACATTCAGTTCTACTCCAGAACACCCCAAATATAGAATTATCTTATGTCATATCGTTCCAATTACAGAAAGATGGTTAGCTGATATGATTTTAAAAATGTTAAAAAAAATGTTTCCAGAAGCAGACAAACACTGTTTTGAGACTGCCAGATTATTTTATGGAGGAAAAGGATTACGGGAATTTCATGAAGTTGTAGACGAAACAGGAGAAAATACATTTAATGTATGCAATTTAGTAAGAGAATACGAAAGATTTCTTTATGTATCTGACAAGAAAAATTTTTCCAGAAATTTAAAATCTTTTGCTCACAAGTACAAACTCAACATAAATAACAATCATCTTGATATTCAAGAATACAATACTCAATGCGGGTGTTCTTCCTCCTCTTATATAAAAAATGAAGAAAAAATAAGAAGCAATATTAAATATGAGTTATATATTCCAAAAACTTCTTCAAAAATCATATTTTATGAATCAAATGAAGAAGACAAAAATATCTCTTCCTCTCACTGCATACATAAAAAAGCAGATATTTCTATGTTAGAAAAAGTATCTTCCAACAAAATATGTATGTGTTGCAAGTTATGGAAAGATTTTTTTACTGGTTCTGGAGAACCTTTGAGTCATAATGAAAAATACTTATTAGCTACCAATATTCTTTTTTTATCTGGATACCAAAAGATATTTTTAGAGACGCTAAAAGAATATTATCCTGATTCCAATATAGATAAATGGAAATATGATATTAGTTACATAAAAAAAGAGAATTATAATCCTACTGGATGTCATGTGTGTAAATATGCGAATAACTGCAATCATGCAAAAAATCTATTAGAAACATTACGTGGTAGAAAACAGATTACATATTCTAATAAACAAAACTACATTTCTATAGATGAATGTGTGGAACAGGTATCTTCGGAGCTAAATGCTGCAATCAAAAAGAAAGCTGCAAATATCCACTTAATTCCGGGGCAGACTGGAATAGGTAAGACAACACTATATGTCAACTTAATTAAATCAAAGAAACATAAAAAGCCGCTCTTGATTGCAGTACCCACAAATAATCTAAAAACAGAACTCGTCCAAAAAATCGGGAAAGATAATATATTAGAAATACCTTCTTTTGATGATTTACCTTTACCTCCAAAACTTCATCAAACTATCAAGGATTATTATAATAAGGGATTTATCAAAGAGGTTTTGGACTCTATAGAAACATACGCTCATGAACTAACCGACAATTCAATATTTATGAATTATCTCCATCCATCAACAATATTAGCTCGTCCATCAAAATGCGTTATTATGACCCACGCCCGCTTTTTATCACTTCCACATCAAATATTAAAAAATTTTGAAGTATTAATAGACGAGGATATTTTATATACGATGCTTACACGCACTGGCTCTATCCAGATTTCTTCTCTAAAAAAGGCGTTAGAAGAAAACATATTCCCCATAGAAAAACGAATGGAAATTGAAGATTTGCTGGAATTAAAGGATAATAAATGCCGACATAACAAAGACCGTTATTCTTTTGAGCTTGATACAGGTATAATTAAAAACAGTCAAATCACCGATAATCTCACTGATTTTGTGAAGGCAGACTGCTATATGAAACAGAAAGATAGCATTAAATATCTTGCTCCAATTCGACTTCCAAAATGTAAGCTGATTATATTATCCGCAACATTAGATGAAGATATCTACAACTTATTCTTTCCTGAAAGAAAAATAATTTATCATGAAATTGAACCGGCTGCTTATAAAGGGCATCTGATTCAGTATCCGTGGTATTCTATGAGCAGGAAAGCAATAAAAGACTTCACAAAAAAAGACACTCTGCATTGTCCTACTGTTTCTACATTATTCAAAAAAATAATGGCTAATACAGACAATGCATATTACGGCATCACCTTCAAAAAATATGAAAATGATATTCCTTTGGAACACACCTTACATTTTGGAAATCTTACTGGTACAGATTATTATTCTGGAAAAAATGGAGTGATTATTGGAACTCCGCATTTTCCTTCCTACCTATATCAGCTTATTCCATAGGAATATCAGACAATAGTACCTTAAAAAATTGAAAAGTACATTATAAAAGATATGATTTCTTGATGATGGCATACAAAAGCAAAGAATTACAACGCATTCAATTTTATCTAATTTCTTCTGAATTAGAACAAGCTGTAGGACGTTCCAGACTACTCCGTACAGATAGTACCGTATATCTTTTTTCAAACTTTCCGTGTATTCAGGCAACTTTTTGTTTGGATAATTATTTAAAAAATGCCGATGCCCAAGGACTGGACACCGACGAAAAAATATGATTAATTTATTGTTCTAACAACAAAAATGCTGCATAGAGATTTTGCTCTATGCTGCATTTTATCATCACTATATTTTTTTAATAAATATTTAGCAACTGACTAAAAAGCATCTTCCAATTCCTCTTCGGAATACCCAAACATGTAATCTTCATCTTTGCCATTAGATGCCCATATTAATGCTGCTTCATCTACACTTATTCTCTCACCATCATCTTGTTCATTATCATTGATATATTCACAATCATCATTAATATATTCGTCATCATCTGTAACGTAGTATTCTGTTCCGCATTTCGGACAATGTACTCTGTTTCGATTATTTCCTTCAGAATATACTTCCATTTTGCTATAACAATTATCACAAATCCAAGCCATCCTAATACCTCCTTTATATCTGCAATTCCACTCCGCATTTCAACATTTTTTACATTTTATTATGTACCCTTTCAAAGCCATCCTGTCCCATTCCCTTTAAACTATTATATGCTTCTGCAAATAAAATATTCTCTTCTCATAAATTTCCTATATATCTATAGACTCATCTTTTTAAAATATATTTTTTAACAACACAGACTTATCTATACTGAATAAACTCAATTACAGACTGCTTTGTTATTTTCCATCGACTTCCCACCTTAAACGCCTGTATTTGTCCCGTATGTATCAAATCAAGTAAAGTATTTTTTCCGACTTTTAATAATTCCTTACATTCTTTGAATGTCATTACCTCTGGAATGCACTCATACATAAATTGTCACCTCTCTCATTTATTCTTAAAAATGTGTTCATTCCCGTTTAAAACAGTTTATTCCTGTCCTTTACAAACTAATTTTAAGTTTTATTTGGTAAATATTTTACACAAAAAAATGGGAAGAACTTTCATGTTACTTCTTCCTGTCTTCCTATATTTTATGCTACTAATTAGTATTCCTTATACTTAATCTTCATCGTTCACAATCTGGGATTCCCTTTCTAGTATCTTCATCTTGTTCTTGGCCGCCGTTCTTCCAATAAATATATTGACTTGTTTCCGGATTCTTTGATCCATTATTTGCAGTCTGGAACAGATGCAGAATTAGATTTATTTAAGCAGTATATACAGATGTTCCATAAAATCTACTCTTCAAAAAAGAGTCTAAATAAAAAACGGAAGAAACATCTTGCTTTCTTCCGTTTTTTATTACATATGAATTATCAAAATATCTATCCTGCTACCTCTGCCTCTCCTTTGTCTCCATAATAATACACACTATTTGAAAGAAGGTATTCCGCTGGCAGTTCTTTATTAGATTCAATAATTGCTTTTTTCATCTCCTCCACTTCATCTGCCTGGCTTTCGGGAACTATCATTAACTCAAAAATTGAAACAGGCAGCATATAAAATGACTCTCCAATCTTTTTCTTTGCTTCATCTAAGACACTCTTTTGTAATAAGGCTAATGCTCCTTGATTTTTCTGCAAAACATCTTCCAAAGTCATAAGTGAATTTTCTTTCTCTGTCACGATCAGCATCAAAAACAGGCTTTCTTTTCCCATGTTTTCTAAAACCTGTTTCCATATTACTTCCGGCTCTACCGACCAGATTTTAAAAATGTCCTTTGTTACCGCAGTCCCTCGATGTGACGGAGCCTCTTTGTAATCTGGCTGTGTATCTATGTAATACACGACCGCTAAATCAAGAAATGGAACATAGTATTTATGCTCCAAATACTGCTTATTCCATTCTTTGTTTACTATCTCTACATAGAGCCTGTCTTTAATACGCTCATAACTCCATATATCCTGTTGACTTAATAAAGAAACTTTTCCTGCTGTTTTGCGGTACTCTTTTAAAACCTGCTCGCTAATTTCCTTCATACTGATTCCTGCTTCAAAATCTTCATAGCACTTATCTAAAGAAATAACAGGCGATAACTCCTCTTCCAACTTTTCAATAACTAAGCCTTCATAAGATGCACCGTTATTTTTCCAGACACGCTTCTGCTTCATCTCAACCTCTTTACCTAACTGACATGATAATACATAGAATAACTCTTTGATAAACTTATTTTTATCCATGACAATCTCCTTTCTTATGCTACTTTTGTATCTGTATTCTTTAACGCACTCATTATCCGCTTATAATCTCTTTCTGTTAAATTTACCAAAGATACATGAAAGCGTTCTACAATCTTCTGTTCTGTCACACCTGTACGTTTCATTTCATCATACAGTTTTCCCATACGATAATCGGAAAGCTGATTTTTATTTGCTGGTTGAGAAGCCTGATTAGGAACTTTATTTTCCATATTAAACTGACATACAATCTCATTCTTTTGATTACGGATTTCCAGACTTCTAATGACTTTGCCCTTTTCATCATAGGATATGTATGACACATGAAAAGAATCTTTTACCTTTAATTTTCCATTGTCCTCTGCAATATTTACTTTATCTGATGGAATCCAGATAAAAGGAGCAGTATAAAGTTCTCTGCCTATGCCAATATTAAAGCAAGCTCGCTTAAAAGAGTCTGATGCCGCTCCCTTTACAGCTTCTGTGTAAGACTCTACCCCTACATCCTGTTTAGAAATCCATTCTCCATTTTCATCACGGATACTGACTGTGCAAAATAAAGCTCCATTTATTAATTCATGATGACGTTTCCAGCCAGTGATTCCAAATACCTCGTCCAGTATATTCATGTCACATCTTGCATCTTTATACAATAATAAAGAGACACCTGTTCTTCTCACAATACCCACACGGACTTCAATCTCATCTGCTCTTAATTCTCGAATCTTCTTCATTTTATACCTCCAAAAAAGAGAGGATACCATTATAGATACCC
>OLOU01002536.1_pt1 | contig 10146 bp, 9 predicted proteins | sample 1672101 | NCBI WGS metagenome assembly OLOU01 (sample SAMEA3136645, study PRJEB25190) | human gut metagenome | biome: human gut; feature: human-associated habitat; material: faeces | place: Austria | collected 2013
CAGTGCTGATGTGCATCCAAACCAATACCGTCTATGGGCAGAACCAGGCAATGGAATTTGAAACGGATGAATTTTACCTCCGGAGTGGCTATCTCATTGGTAACCATATACGTATTGTCGAACATTCCCGGCACATTCTCCTTCAGGAACTGGTTTCTGTGCGCGATGATGTTCTCCTCCGTGAAGTTCTCCACCTGCGCTGCAGGATACTTGTACACGAATACGCCCTGCGTAGTGTACTGCTTGTCGTCTGAAATCCAGATGAAATTGTCCGTCTTCTTGCGGACCTTGTAACCCATCGGGAAGCATGGTGAACCGCCGGTCATCTCCTTGACCACAGGCTGGACGCCCGGAGCCTCATATTTCTTGGCATTGACAATAATCCTGTCCCTCTCGGCCTGCTCGATGGTCGAAACTATGCGCTCGCTGTTCTTCTGCAGCAATGTGGCGGCAGAATCGGCAGACGGTGCGGAAATCTGGATCACGCACTGAGGATAGGCCCACTGGTCATTGCGATAGACCACGCCGCTCTTCCTCACGTCCTGAGATATATTATATATAAGTATATTCCTGTGTATCTTGAAAAGGTCTGCAAATCCCGTAGGAGGAACATTGACAATGGAGAACGTCGGCTCTCTCTGAGGCAGGAAAGGATAGTCCGCCGCAAGCACGCCACGGGTTTCTCCGCCGAGGTTGCCGTCCCAGTCGCTCTTGTCCATCACCACTATCACTTCGCCGGCTTTTCCGCTCACATTCGGCAGAAGAGGCTTGTCAGAGCCGCCGCGGCAAGAAGCCAGGACCATAAGCATTGACAATGCAATGACATTTCTTATCTGATAAAATCTTCTCATAACAGGTAAATTTTACATTAACGGAACAATCGCATTATATCATTGCCGAAGGCGAAAACCATTATCGCCATCAACAGGAACATGCCCAATATCTGAGCTACCATCATAAACTTCTCGCTCGGTTTGCGGCCGGTGACCATCTCGACTATCAGGAACAGCAGGTGACCGCCGTCCAGACCCGGTATCGGGATAAGGTTCATAACGCCGAGCATTATCGACAGCATCGCAAGCAAGTTAATGAATATCAGCCAATTCCAATGCGACGGGAACACCTGTCCTATCGCTATGAAGCTGCCGACAGACTTGTACGCCCCCGTGCTCGGTGTAGCAACAAGCTTCAAATCACGGACATAGCCGGAAACCATATTCCATGTATATTCGACGCCTGCCGGTATGGCCTGGGCCAATGTATATTCACGTTTCTGCATGCCCGGTACCTGCAGCATCACTCCAATACGTCCTGCCGAGTCCACCTGCAACGGAACTGCCAATGTATCAGCTCCGCGCAGCACTTTCGCAGTGATCTGTCCGCCCGCCTTCGCGGCAAGAAGTTTCCATGCATCCTGCACATAAGCGACAGATACCGTGTCAATGCCGATGACCACGTCACCATGCCTCAACCCTGAGCCGGCATTGACAGAACCCCTTGCCAATGAATCGATTGCGAACGGTATCGCCGGCGTGAACATCCCCGGAGAGTTCAGCATCTCGCCCACCATACGCTTGTCCATATAGAGCACCACGGTATCTTCTCCACGCAGCACGGTGGCTGTCCTTACGGAACGTCTTGCAAGATCCGCCTGCAGCATTGAGAAATCCTTGGGCTCATAATCGTCGAACTTCAGAATCCGGTCCCCATTGCGGAAACCCATCTCATAAGCAAGTTCATTGACATAAATCTTATTCTGGTCGTTGCTCAAATAGTCACTCCCCCAATGCGCCAACATGAAGATATAGACGCAGATGGCGAAGAGGAAATTGAACAGCACGCCTCCAGCCATCACCAATGCCCTCTGCCATGCCGGTTTGGAACGGAACTCCCACGGTTTCGGCTCGCTGCCGAGCATGGACGTATCCAGCGACTCGTCTATCATTCCGTTGATCTTACAATAGCCTCCGAGCGGAAGCCAGCCGATGCCATATTCGGTATCCGCGTCCTTCATTTTCGGGAAAAGCTTTGTAAACCAGCCAGTTGTCTTCGTGCTGAACAGTTTCACATCACCAGCGTCGAAAAACAGGAAGAACTTGTCCACCTTGATTCCGAAGATGCGGGCAAATATAAAATGACCGAGTTCATGTATCGCTATCAGCAGGGACAATGCAATTATCACCTGGAGTGTCTTCATCAATACTACCATTCTGTTTCCAAATGCTCAAGTTTCGTTTTCAACTACCTGTTACCGTGCGAGTTTCGCACACATTTCAGCCGCGACATGGTACACCTCCGCGTTTGTGGCGAGCAGGTCTTCCACTGTCGGCTTCTCTACAAAATTCACTCCAGCCATACAAGCTGATATGATCTCCGGAATGTCATAGAACCGGATGCCGTCCTTCAAGAACGCAGCCACAGCCGCTTCATTGGCAGCATTCATGGCGCAAGGGACATTGCCTCCCTTCCTGATAGCCTCGAACGCGAGCGACAGACACGGGAATTTCTCCATATCGGGCTTCTCGAAAGTCAGCCCCTGCAGCGAAGCAAAATCCAGTTTCTTATTGTTCAATGTGAGTCTTTCCGGAAAGCTGAGCGCAAACTGTATCGGTTCCCGCATATCCGGATTGCCGAGCTGGGCGATGACCGCACCGTCCGCAAACTCCACCATGGAATGGATTATGGACTGCGGATGGACCACGATATTGATCTTGTCCGGAGCCGTATCGAACAGCCACCTGGCCTCAATCATCTCGAATCCCTTGTTCATCATCGTGGCGGAATCAATGGTGATTTTCGCTCCCATTGTCCACTGCGGATGCTTCAACGCCTCATTCTTCGTAGCAGCAGCGATCCTGTCCCTGTCCCAGGTACGGAAAGGCCCGCCTGATGCAGTGAGATGGATGCGCGAAATAGGATTGCCAGTCGCCCCGAGAAGGCATTGGAATATGGCCGAATGTTCTGAATCCACAGGCAGAATCGGCGAATTGTACTTCCTTGCCAGGTCCATGACCACAGACCCGCCGGCCACCAGAGTCTCCTTGTTCGCAAGAGCGATTATCTTGCCCGCCTTTATCGCGGAAATCGTAGGCCTGAGCCCGCTGAAGCCGACAAGCGCAGTAAGGACAATGTCAATGTCTTCCGCCTCCACGAGCGAGCAGACCGAATCCATACCCGTAAATACCTTTATATCATTCGGTTGCAGAGCATCCGCAACTTCCTGGTATTTGGCTTCATTGCATATGACTACGCTTCCAGGGCGGAATTCCATCGCCTGTTCTATCAGAAGAGCCGAACTGTTGTTTGCCGTAAGCAGTTCAACCTCGAACAAATCCTTGTGCTGTCTTACTACATCCAGAGCCTGACGGCCGATGGAACCGGTAGAGCCCAAAATCGCTATGCGACGCTTTTCTGTCATTAGAAATTAATGTATTTGGTAGGGTCCACAGCCTCCCCCTTGTACCATAACTCGAAATGCAGGTGCTCACCTGTGGTCAATGAGCCCGTGTTTCCTACGATAGCCACAGGCATTCCGGCAGTAACCTTGTCCCCGGTCTTCTTGAGGAGCTTCTGGTTGTGCTTGTAAACGGAAATTATGTCGCCGGTATGCTGTATCTGAAGTGTATATCCCGAATCATCGCTCCATCCGGCCCCGATTACAGTACCGTCGAGTACCGAAAATACGACCGAATTCGCAGGAGCGGTTATGTCAATGTAAGGATGCAGAAGCTGGTCATATCCCTGTGAGACCACGCCTTTCAGCGGAGTGAAGAAATGAACGCCCTCGATAAGAAGTCTCCTTTCATTGGCCCCGGACAGGCCGAACCTCTCCTCCGCACGGACATTGGCCCGGAGCAGCGAGTCCTTGCTGTCGAGTTCCTTACGCTCTGTCGCAGACAGTTCCGCCGTGGCGTCCTGAGTGCGTATCACGCTGTCAATCAGCACAGGATCAGCCCCGTCCATGACTTTCTTCAGGTTTTCAGTGTAGAATTTCCATGTATAGATGACATTCTGAAGAGAGTCTATCGTCAATGCATTGTTTATCGCCGCACGCTTGGTGTGCGCGTCCGGATAGCCCGGAATGAAGGTCTTGATAGGCGTAAAGGCAATGAGCGAGTAGGACAATGCCATTATCACCATGACGACAGAAACTATGGACACGAAAAAAGTAGTGCGGGTAAATCTCATCACCCACAACCGCTTGTGAGTCATGTCATCTATGAGAGACATTCTGAAGTGCTCGACCTTCGGTGCCTTGGACTGTTTCTGTGAGGCCATCTGCAAACCCTGTTATAAAAATTATTTGTTAACTTTGCACGATTATGGAGAGAATTATCGGAATAGACTATGGACGAAAGAGAATCGGCTTGGCTGTAAGCGATCCTTTACGAATTTTCGCATCCGCTCTGGAAACCGTACAAAGTGCAAAGATAATAGATTATCTTAAAAATTATTCCACCGGCGAGACCATTGTCCGGTTCGTTGTCGGATATCCGATCAATATGGACGGTAAGCCGTCAGAGGCTGCAGCGGACGTGGATGTTTTCCTGAAACAGCTCGCCAAGGCCTTTCCGGACGTACCGGTAACGCTTGAAGATGAGAGGTTTACATCGGTGCTGGCACATAGGGCCATGATTGACGGCGGAATGAAGGCGTCCGAGAGAAAGGACAAGGCTTCCGTGGACAAAATCAGCGCCGCCATAATACTGCAGAGCTGGCTGGACCGCGAAAATGCGTCACAGAACGGTGGCATATCTTTTGCGGCGAACCCCGCCGCCATTCAGATTCCTGAGACATTGTCCCGAAACGCTTCCGGGAAACGCCGCAGGAAAAAATAATTCAAAATATGATACAACCTATATATTTATACGGCTCGGAAGTCCTCAGGGCAAGAGCTGAAGAAATCGACATTGAGGACAAGGAAGGCATTGCTTCGCTTGTCCAGGATTTGAAAGATACATTGAAACACTCCGACGGCTGCGGTCTGGCCGCACCCCAGATAGGCGTCAGCAAAAGGGCATTGATAGTGGACGGCACCGGCATGACCGACGTCTATGACTATCTCAAGGATTTCAAGCGCACCATGCTGAATCCGGTCATTCTCGAGCAGAGCAAGGAGGAGACCGACTATTCGGAAGGCTGCCTGAGCATCCCTGGAATCTACTGCGAGATAAGCAGGCCCAAGTCAATGACTGTGGAGTACTATAATGAAAACGGGGAAAAGGTGACGGAGAAGTTCGACAAGTTTGCCTGCCGCATGGTCCAGCACGAGATGTCGCATCTGGACGGCGACATGTTCGTGGACCACGTCTCCCCTATCCGCAAGAAGATGATTTCCAAGAAATTGCAGAACATTGCCAAGGGCAAGGTATCGACACATTACAACACTAAAATAAAATAGATTATGGGAGCATTCCACGCTTACGATATCCGCGGAATTTATAACGTGGATTTCGACAAAAACACTGCCTATAAGGTAGGATATTTTCTTCCTGAACTTCTCGGTACTGACAAGGTGCTTGTCGGAAGAGACTGCAGAGTCTCATCTGACGAGATCCACGAGTACCTTCTGAAGGGTATCAATGACGCAGGCGCCGATGTTTACGATGTCGGCCTGAGCACCACGCCGATGGTATATTTCGGCACCGCGAACTACGGGTTCAAGGCTTCCGTACAGATTACGGCGTCCCACAACCCGAAAGAGTACAACGGAATGAAGGTTTCCTGTGAAAACGCATTGCCGGTAGGTTATGACACGGGACTTGGACAGATAGAGGCCTGGATCAAAGAGAACAAACCTACTCCTGTAGCTGCCGAAAGAGGCAAAGTCTATCAGAAAGACATTCATCAGGATTATCTGAACTTCCTTCTCAAATACAAAGGAGACTACAGTGACCTGAAACTCGCGTTCGACCTTTCCAACGGAATGAGCTCGCTCTATGCGAAGGAGATTTTCGGAGAAGGCCCTGAGTATATTTTCGACACGATGGACGGGACTTTCCCGAATCACGAACCTAACCCGCTGATACACAAGAACGTAGTGGCACTGGAAGAGCTCGTGAAGAAATCAGGCGCTGATGCAGGCGTCATCTATGACGGCGACGCTGACCGCGTGATGTTCGTGGATGAGAAAGGCAATTTCGTTTCTCCTGACCTCATGATCGCATTGCTCGGACACTATTTCATCGACGAGCGCCACGAACCGGGCATCGTCATCCAGGACATCCGCAGTTCGAAAGCAGTAGGCGAATATCTCGAGCCTATGGGAGCCAAGATGTTCACATGGAAAGTCGGCAGGGCAAACGCAGCCCGCAAACTGCGCGAACTTGACGGCGTATGGGGCGGCGAACTTGCAGGACATTATTATTTCCGTGACTTCTTCTATTCCGACAGCGGTCTCCTCGCATCCATCCTGGTACTCAGAGTACTTGCGAACATGAAGAAGAAAGGCATCACCTTCAGCCAGCTTATCGGAAAAATCGCAAGATATCAGAATTCAGGCGAAATCAATTTCCGTCTTGAGGACAAAAAGGGCGCTATGGATGCGATCAAGGCACATTTCACGGCGAAGGAGACTCCTACAGCCTTTATGGATTTCGACGGATACCGCGTAGAATTCAAGGACTGGTGGTTCAACATAAGGCCTTCAAACACAGAGCCTTATCTCAGATTTATCTGTGAAGCCACTTCCAAGGAACTCCTCGAAGAAAAAATAAACGAAACGAAAACTCTGCTCAAATCAGAATTCGGTGCGGAGTAATCAACAGTATAATCATATGAACTTCAATAAAATTCTTACTGCCGGAGCGACATTGCTCGCTCTGGTTTCTTTTCGGAGCGAGCGTGCAGCCGCACAAGATACATTGATGACAATGAGCAGGGCATCTCTGCTCGTACCACGGACAGCACTTCAGCCCGTCAAATCGATTGACAAGTCATCTGCTTATCCGATTGACACATTGGACACGGGCAATCCGGCAGTGAAAATTTTGTTGTTGGAGGATTACACCTGGAAGTACTACAAGGACCCGAGCGTGGCGGCTTCCGCCCAGATTTACAAGGATTATTGGAACGAAGAGCTTCCGAATCCGTATAGGCTGGACACGAAAGACCTGCAGGATGACATTTCGCTGTGGGTAGTGGATTCATTGAGCGAATATCATTGTCCTTATCAGACAAAGGTTTACTCTCCTTTCGGATACCGTCACGGGCGCAGGCACATGGGCGTGGACCTGCCTCTCAAGACCGGCACGCCTGTCGTGGCAGCCTTCACCGGAAAGGTCAGACTGTCAAAGTATTACAGAGGCTATGGCAACTTGGTGGTCATCCGTCACGACAATGGTCTGGAGACTTTCTATGCGCATCTGTCCAAACGTCTGGTTTCCACTGGCGACTGGGTGACTGCCGGACAGACCATCGGTCTGGGCGGTTCCACGGGACGTTCTACGGGAGCGCATCTGCATTTCGAGACGAGGTATTGCGGTTTCGCATTCGACCCGCAGTGGCTTATCGATTTCGAGAGCGGCACATTGAGACACAGGCTTTTCATCTTGAAAAAGCGGTTCCTGGATGCAAGCAGCAAGTATATCCCGGAAAGCGACGAGGAGGACTACCTGATAATGAAGGCTGATTCCACGTATTATGCCGCAAGGGCTGCCGAGCAGGAGCTGAGGGAGAAAGAGGAAGCGCGCAAAGCGGCTGAACTGGCCAAGGCCCAATACCACAAGATCAGGTCGGGAGACACTCTCGGTTCACTCGCCGTGAAGTATCACACGACAGTCAAGAAACTCTGTGCATTGAACGGAATTTCGGCCAAGACCACGTTGAGAATCGGGCGCTCAATCAGAGTACGGTAAGCGCGTACGGATTCATACAAATTTAAACAAGGGCTGGGAATCAATGATTTATGATTTCCAGCTCTTCTTGTGTATAGAGGATCGAGTCAATGAAGTCCGGCGCGATATGGGCGAGGATGACGAAGCCGACAATGAAGGTCACGGCCAATGCCGCGATGGCTACCGCCGTCCAGATCAATGCTTTCCATCCTTTCCTGCTCTTTTTCGCAGGCTCTGTCCGTGGCTGTTCCGGTTCATTCGAATTATTCTGCTCGACCGGCACGTCCGGTTCATTGTCAGATTCCGGTTCCTGCTGCGGCTCATTCTCCTGTTCGCCTTCCGCCTCAGACTGAGATTCGTTCTCGGACTGGTGATCGGACTCTTCGGCTGTCGCCTGCTGCTCAGGCTTCTGAGCGTTTTCGGACTCGTCCTCCACTTCATGTGAGTACTCAGGCTGCCCGTCGCCGGTCACTTCAGGCGCGTCTTCCGAACTTGAAGCTTCTACGTGCTGTACTGTCTCCTGTTCGCTTTCCTCATCATGCTGAGATTCGTTCTCAGACTGGTGGTCAGACTCCTCTGCTGTTGCCTGCTGCTCAGGCTGCAGTTCGTTGCCAGACTCGGCTTCCGCCTCAAGTGAGGACTCAGACTGTCCGCCACCGGTCACTTCAGGCGCATCTTCCGGGCCGGACACCGATTCAGACGGCTCTTCACTGCCGGACTCCGCCTCAGGCTGTTCACCACTGCCGGACTGGCCTTCCGTTTCCTCCGGATTAAGGATATCCTGAAGCGCCGCAATAGTCGCTGAAACCTCTGCCGGAGTCTCTTCATGAGTCTTAAGGGAAATCGGCTCGAGCCCGAACCCTTCCGGATAAATATCCAGGTCCTCATCGGCCACGAAGAAGAATATATTCTCCTTGGTCGCCCTCAGTTTTCCCAAGCCCGGAAAGACAATGGACTTCCTGAGTTCAAGGACCTTCTGCATCTCCGACAGAAAATCGATGACAATCTTCGAAGCAGTTTCCTTGTCCACATTATTGGACTTCGCATAGAAATCTATCAGGACATTGTCAGAGGCGTCTGCTTTCTTTCTGAAGCTCAGACGTTTATATGGAGGATTGATAGTGTAGCCCTTATCCGAAAATGAGGATGGAACAAGTTCTGCCACGAAAGAACCGACTCCCGGCAATGACACTTCATCATTGTCAAGGATAAGTTCTTTAACCATTTTTGATAAGAGATCGATATCCATATAAATAAGGTTATTCTTTATTTGGCTGGCACATATCCTCTAAAAAACTGAAAATCAGTATCTTCCAAAATAAGTCCAACAGATGTCCTAAAATATCTTGACAAAGTTAGCAAAAAAATGCAGAAAAAAATTTGCAGGAAACAGAAATTGTTGTACCTTTGCAATCCCGTTACGAAACAACAGGGATACATTCCTGAATAGCTCAGTTGGTTAGAGCATCTGACTGTTAATCAGAGGGTCCTTGGTTCAAGTCCAAGAGGAAGAGCAAAAAGGTTCGTCAATTAGGCGAACCTTTTTTGTTTTCTCCATCAGCCGCACTTAACAAACAAACGGAAATCTTTCATCTTTCATGAAATTAACATATATTTGTGGAATATTTATAGGGAATTTATCCCGACCTTCTGTCTTTATTTGCAGAACCATGAAATTTAATTCAAAAATACAACTATGATGAGAACAGCCCAACTTTTTTTAATCATCGGATTGACTGTATGTACATTTTGCAAAGCACAAGACATACCCGTTCTGCCCCAAGAAAAGTTCCGGCACCATGAATTTTCCGTCAGCTATGGTTTCCTGCCCATTACCGATGCCAACAGCATGGCCGAGGAGTGCTTCGCTCCGGTACTGAGTTTCGGAGTTTATACACGCGAAAAGACAAACTACTACGGTGCCCTGAATATCAGCTACATTTATAGATTCAACCGCAAAATCAGCCTGGGAGTAACCGGAGGAATAAGCGGCAACAAAGGGACAGCCAGCAGCCTTTACGAAGCTTTGGATGAAAACACCAAAGACAACCGAAGGTATCTGTATGTTCTTCCCACCTTCCGGTGGCACTGGTTTACCCGCCCCAAATTCTCTCTGTATACCTCAGCAGGGCTCGGTGCCTATTTCCTTCGGAACAGTTTTGGAGGAGAAGTCTTTCACAAGACAAGATTCGCTTATCAATTCAGTTTTCTAGGCATCGAATACGGAAGCCGGTTTGCCTTCTTCACAGAATTCGGAGTAGGATATACCGGAACAATCGTAGCAGGCGGCCGTTATCGTTTCTGACTTATG
>OLOU01002539.1_pt1 | contig 10142 bp, 9 predicted proteins | sample 1672101 | NCBI WGS metagenome assembly OLOU01 (sample SAMEA3136645, study PRJEB25190) | human gut metagenome | biome: human gut; feature: human-associated habitat; material: faeces | place: Austria | collected 2013
AAGGAACTGTGGGCCAAGGCCAACGCCATCTCCCCGTGGAGCGGTGAGTTCGGCATTGCATACAATGCTGATGGCACTGCGAAGAACTGGGTTGAGGCAATCTGCAACTACATCAAGAACACGCTGGATATCGATGCCAAGAGCATCCCGATGTCCACTTCCGACGAATTCCTGTCCAATGTGGATTCAGGCAAGATGACCTCCGCATACCGTAGCGGTTGGGGCCCTGATTATCCATCCGCGGACAACTATCTGGTACAGCTGTACGATTCCAGTTCGGCCGACGGCAAGGGCGGCAACAGCGGCAACTACAAGAACCCCGAGTTCGATGCCATGATGGACAAGGCTCTTTCCGCCCCGTCCACCGAGGAAGCCGACAAGTATTATCAGCAAGGTGAGGAGATTCTGCTGCAGGACCTTCCGGCTATCCCGTTGTGGAACCAGAATGCCACCGCAGCCAGCACCTCCGCAATCTCCGGCGTCGCATTCGACTACGGCGGCGGCCCAGTGTTCACCGCACTGACCAAGAAGCAGTAAGCAGTAAGTAATAAACAGACAGCGCTAGCCCCCCGCTGGCGGGGGCTGTCGGCAAAGCCGACTGGGGGTGGTCTCAAACAGCAGACCACCCCTAATCTTGTTATATGAGCGAGCTCCCGTAAGCGGGAGCAATCGAGAACATACAGGAGCACATTAACTATGGAATTCACCGTATCCGGCACTACCGTGCGATTCGATGAACGAACAATGCAGTTCGCTTTTACGCGCGACGGTGCCGAATGGAATACCTGCGCTGATTTCAAGCCGACCCTGCAATGCGCGCAAGGCACCTTCGCGTTCGCGGATGCCACTTCCATCACCCATGAGCAGCGTGAAACCGGCACGGGAACCGGCATTCGCAGCATCTTCACCGGCTTTGGGCACAGCGCATACTCCTTTGAAACCTATGTATGGGTGGAGCGTGCCTCAGGCGATGTGCTCTTCGAATGGATTCCGCTCAATGAGCAAGGCCTGAACATCACCAATGTGACGTGGCCCGCAGCCATGGACTTCGATTGCGCCGACGACCATGACACGACACTCATCACCCATGAGCAAGGTGTGATGATCCCCAACACATGGCCTACCGCCGTGAGCACCAAAGATATCGCCTTCGACGGCCGCTTCGAAACGGCTGGCGGTTACATGCCGTGGTTCGCGCAGCTCCGCGCAGACGGACACGGGTATATCGCCATCTGCGAAACTCCATGGAATGCCGGTTACGGCATCGACCATCCCAGCAATGGCCCGTACACCCATATCAATACTTGGTTTGAGCCAAGCCTCGGCACAATGAATTATCGCCGCGTGGTACGCTACCAGTTCCTCGACCACGCCGATCACACGGCGGTGTGCAAGGCCTATCGTTCGTACGTCAATGAACGAGGTCGCTTGCGTACGCTCGTCGAAAAGGCGGCGCGCAATCCCTCCGTGCGTGACCTGATTGGTCGTTCATGGGTGCACATCGGCATCAAAACCAAAGTACAGCCCGACTCGTACTACTACGATAAGGACCACCCCGAGAAAAACGAGTCACTGGTCACCTTCGCACAGCGCGAAAAGCAAATGCGAACATTGCACAGCATGGGTGCAGGCCGACTGTACATGCACTTGGATGGTTGGGCACAGCCCGGATACGACAACGCACACCCCGACTATCTGCCGGCCTGTCAGGAGGCAGGCGGCTGGGAAGGCATGAAGTCGCTGGTCGACGCCTGCCATGAGCAAGGCGATATCTTCGGCACGCATGACCAGTACCGCGATTACTACTTCACCGCGCAAACCTTTGATGCCAACAATGCGATTCGGCTGGCAGACGGTACGATGCCCGAACACGCACGCTGGGCGGGCGGCCGCCAGACCTACCTGTGCGCCGAGCTCGCACCGGACTACGTGCGCCGCAATTTCGCCGAAATCGCCGCACACGGCATCAAACTCGACTGTGCATACTTGGATGTCTTCACCTGCAACGAAGGCGACGAATGCTCGAACCCCGAACACCGCATGACCCGCCGCGAATGCTTTGACCGCCGCGCCGAATGCTTCGAATATCTGCTCTCGCACGGCATCCTCTCCTCGTCCGAAGAGGTATCGGACTGGGCAGTGCCAAGCCTGATATTCTGCCATTACGCGCCATACGACTTCCAGATGCGCTCACCCAACGAGCCGCGCCAAGGTGTGCCGGTGCCGCTGTATAACCTCGTCTACCATGATTGCGTTATCGAGCCGTGGATGATGGAGCGTGTGGTGGACGGCGACGATTACATGCTGTACGCCTTGCTCAACGGCGGAGCTCCATACCTGATTCGCGATGCCGCATACATCGGCGTTGACGGCGACATGGACGACGAACAGCGCGCTCGCACGGAAAACGACATCGAACGCTGCCATACGGTCGCTGCATTCCATGAGCGGGTCGGCATGCAGGAACTGGTTCGTCACGAGTTCGTGGATGATGATCCGCTGGTGCAGCGTTCGGTATTCGCGGACGGCACTGCGGTCACCTGCGACTTCCATACGCAAACCTATCGCATCACCGACTGAAAATACAATGACACACAGTGGGTTCCGATGGACTGGTGGCAAATTGCCGCCGACAAGCGAGTAATATAGCCAACAGTGTCACCGTCGAAACAGGAGTAGTGAAATGCCGAATCGTGCAGAACGCCGTGCCCAAGCCAAAGCAGGCCGCAGGGGAGTGCCGTCGCAGTATGACCAGACCCGTGGCCGCGGTCGCTCGGGAATGATTGACGAATACCAGCTGCAGCAGAAGTCCCAGCGTCTGCAGGACGGCACCGACGGCACCGAATGGAAGCCCAGCGGCGGTACGATTGCGGACACCGAAACCCTGCTGACCGCTAACCCGAACTACACGAATCCGAAGATGTTCAAGGCACCGCATTCGCTGCGTCAGTGGTTCCGCGTGGGCAGCTGGACGCTGATCGCCATCGCGATTATCGCGTTCTTCGTGGTTATGTGGCTGCCGAGCCATCCGATGTGGCTGATCATCACCGTTTCCGCGGTGTTCATTGTGGGTGTGCTGAGCCTGTTCTTTACGGCTGGCGATTCCAAGCACAATCCGAATTTGGATGAGAACGGCACGGCCGTCTGATCTTTTGCCTGGTAAATCCGGCTTGAAAAGCAAAACGCACGACGGAAGTTGTGCGTTTTCTTGTATGCGGTGCCCTAAAGTAAGAAGTGCTTGAGTTTCTTTCTGACGCACGAAGGAGAGGCAGTCCGATGAAAGTTGATATTCTAACCCGCGAATACCCGCCGCACGTGTATGGCGGTGCCGGCGTACACGCCGAGGAGCTGTCCAAGGTTTTGGCCGAGCGCATTGACGTGACCGTGCGTGCGTTTGATGGCAAGCGTACTGAGGCTGATATCCCCGCGATTCCCAATGCCGCTAATGCCAAGGGCAGCCTGAAGGTCGTCGGATACGATACGCCGTCCGAGCTCGCTGATGCCAACCCGGCATTGAAGACCTTCGGCGTGGATCTGCAGATTGCCAACGATGTGGATGCCGACATTATTCATGCGCACACTTGGTATGCCTGCCTGGCTGGTTACCTGGCCAAGATGCTGCACGGTACGCCGCTGGTCATCACCGCCCACTCCCTGGAACCGTTCCGCCCATGGAAGCGTGAGCAGCTTGGTGGCGGCTACAACCTGAGCTCCTGGGCCGAGAAGGACGCCTACGAGCACGCCGACCGCGTGATCGCCGTTTCCGGTGGCATGCGCAAGGATATTCTGACCGCCTATCCGAACCTCGACCCGGACAAGGTGGTTGTGGTCTACAACGGCATCACCATGTCTGACTTTGCTACTCCGGCGCCGGACGATCCGGGCTGGAAGGTGTTTGAGCGTTACAACATCGACCGTTCCAAGCCCACCCTGCTGTTCGTGGGCCGCATCACCCGTCAGAAGGGTTTGCCGTACCTGCTCAAGGCCCTGCACCTGATTTCCAAGGATATTCAGGTGGTGCTGTGCGCCGGTGCGCCCGACACCCCGGAAATCGCCGAGGAAGTCAAGAACGCGTTCGCCAAGCTGGACGAGGAGCGCGGCAACATCGTGTGGATCGAGGAAATGCTCCCGAAGCCCGAGCTCAATGCGCTGGAGCACGGCTGCGACGCCTTCATCTGCCCGAGCATCTACGAGCCGCTGGGCATCGTGAACCTTGAGGCCATGGCCTGTGGCCTGCCGGTCGTCGCCTCCGCCACCGGCGGCATTCCGGAAGTCGTGGTCGACGGCGAGACCGGCTACCTGGTCCCGATCGACCAGCTGCACGACGGCACCGGCACCCCCACCGATCCGGACAAGTTCGTGCACGACATGGCCGCCGCCATCGACAAGATCATGGCCGATCCGGAGCTCGCCAAGAAGATGGGCCAGGCCGGCTACGAACGCGCCCGCGACGTGTTCAGCTGGGAGTCCATCGGCGACAAGACCGTGGAGGTCTACCAGTCGGTGCTCGACGAGCAGAAGAAGTAAGTAGCGCTGCAACGAGTGCCCCCCCCTCAGTCCGGCTGCGCCGGCCAGCTCCCCTCAGGTACCGGTTTCTTGGCTCTCTTCTCTGAGGGGAGCTGTTACCGCAGGTGACTGAGGGGAGTCGTCAGACCGCGAATCATAGGTAGTATTTCACTCATGACCAACACCGTCCTCCAACTCGACAACGTCGAATTCCGGCGCAACCGTCGTGTCATCATCACCGACGTGAACCTCACCATCAACGCGGGGGAGCGTTGGGTGCTGTTCGGTCCGAACGGCATCGGCAAATCCACCGCGGTCGGCATGCTGGCCACCCGCACCTTCCCCTCAGAGGGCCGCGTATTCATCCTCGGCCATCAACTCGGCAAATACGACGTATTCAAACTGCGCACCCGCATCGGTCTCGCCTCGGCCGACCTGGGCCGGCAGTTCCCCGAGTTCGAGGACCCGCTGGACGCCGTGGTCACCGGCCTGTCCGCCGTGACCGGGCGCTGGCGCGACACCTACACGCAAGAGGAATACGCCCGCGCCCGCCAGCTGCTGCGCGATTTTCACGTCTCCTATCTGGAAGGCAAGGAGATGTGGCGACTGTCCGAAGGCGAACGCACCCGCGTGTTGATCGCCCGTGCGCTGATGGGAGATCCTGAGCTGCTCATCATGGATGAGCCGACCACCGGCCTTGACCTGGGCGGCCGCGAGCAGGTGATGCGCACATTGAGCCGAATCGGCGAAGAGAACTCCGAGCGTGCCGTGGTGCTGGTCACCCATCGCTTGGAGGAGATTCCGGCTGGTTTCGACCACATCGCCATTATGGGACGCAAGCCGATTCCTGCTGAGGATGCCACCGAAGCGGGCGTGGATTCAATGGGTAATCCCGGTGCTGGCACCATCGTCTACACCGGTTCGTTGGAGAATGGCCTGACCGACGAACGCTTGTCGGAATTGTTCGGTATGCCCATCGAAGTCCAGCACACCCACGGCCGCTGGGCCGCCTACGCCGTGTGATGCTTGTAGGTTTTTAGGCGGGATTTTCTTCGCCCCCTCTGGAGGAGCTGTCAGCGTAAGCTGACTGGGGGAGGTCCAACCAGTTACGAAGGTAACCATGACAACCAATAGCAAACTCGTATTCATCGATATCGACGGCACCCTAGCCGACGAAAACCACGTCGTACCCGAATCTGCCAAAATCGCTTGCAAACAAGCCCAGGCCAACGGCCACAAGCTCTTCATCTGCACCGGGCGTTCCGTGCCGAAAATCGAACGCAGCATCCTCGACCTCGGTTTCGATGGCGTGGTTTCCGTGGCGGGCGCTCAGGCGAATATCGGAGACAGGCTGCTGTTCCAGCATCTCGTCCCTCCTGAAGCGGTCGATGCGGCGATGGCGTATTTTGCCAAGCATCATATCGAGAGCTACCAATGGCAAGGTGCGGATGGCATGTACATCTCGGAAGGCTACCGTCAACATCTGGAATCGAAAGGCAAGACCTGGAATCGTGGCGAATTCGCGCGATTCTGGCACCTGTTGGATGAGGTGGAGGTACCGGCTGGCTCGACTTTGGGACAGACGATTCGTGTGAGCAAGGGGTCATACTTCACCTCGCCGAATCCTGACGTGACTTTCGAGGAGACTCAACGTGATTTGAGCCCATGGTTTGAGCTCGTGCATGGTTCGTATGACAATATTTCCCCGAACAATGGCGAGTTGCTGATTAACGGCATCGACAAAGGTACCGCTGTGCGCGACGTGGCTTCTTTGCTGGGCTATGCCATTGCCGACACCATCACCATCGGCGACTCCGACAACGACACCGCCATGCTCAAAGCCGCCGGCACATCCGTAGCCATGGGCAACGCCATTCATGGCATCCAAGCCTTCTGCGACTTCACCACCACCGACATTCACGAGGACGGCCTGGCCAACGCCTTCAAAACGTTGGGACTGGTGTGAGGCTATGTCGTTTGCTCTCAGACGAAGGATCCTTTCGTGCTGTAGTAGTGAGAAATAAGTTGAATATATACTGAACGGGGAAGGAGGGAACGATCTTATGCCGACGATAATGAAAGAACAGATGGAAGTCAGCATTCGTGTCACTCCTCAGCAGGCTTTTGATTTCATCAAGCAGCAGGTAGACGCCAATGAAGGCTTTGATGAGGATACTCGACCAGTGCGGGTGCATGATTCAGCTTATTTGAAGCAACTTCTGGAGAGCTGATGAGCTCCGCCGTATGTGTCATTTTCGATTGCAATATTTATATCGATGTGGCAGAACGTATGCTGCGCCGAGCATAGAGAATTGTGAATTCAAAATGGTTTGTTCATCATGCGAAAATAGTGGTCATCTGTCCGTCGCGGTTGCGCAATTTACGGTGGCGGAGGAACCGGAACGGAATCTGGAGATCATCGACGGATTCGCGCGTGATGCGGCGGCGGGCGATAGGGAAGCCGATCTCATTACTGCTGAGCTGAGTCGTGAGTGTCTTGATTCCGCGCGTCGAACATTGCCGGTGTTGCAGAATCGCCGTTTTGCCGATCCGCAGTTGTGTGACTGACCTCTGAATAACTTTACTAGCGCTGTTGATAAGGGTTCTATGATGGGAATCATGACCACTACTGTTGATAGCTCTGATTCAATGCCGGAACGTCTGCAAGAGGGGAGCGCGGCGCCCGATTTCACTCTGCCGGCGGTTATACCTGGGTTTACAGAGAGCAGATCAATCAACCTGTCTGACGTGCTTGATGCCGGCCGCAGGGTTGTACTGTACTTCTACCCGGCCGCGATGACGCCCGGTTGCACCACCGAAGCCTGCGATTTCCGCGACAATCTCGCCCGATTGGCGTCGAAGAATGTCACAGTGCTCGGTGTCTCCAAGGACTCGCTTGACAAACTGCGCAAGTTTGCACAGCGCGATCATCTCACATTCCCGCTGCTGTCTGATCCCGACCTGACCGTGCACAAGCTGTACGGCGCATACGGCGAAAAGAAGCTCTACGGCAAGGTGCACGTAGGCGTGATCCGCTCGACGCTCGTCATCAATCCCGATGGCTCCGTGGCGATTGCGCGCTACAACGTGCGTGCCAAAGGACATGTCGATTCGCTGTTAAAGGCACTGGAAAAGTTGGAGAAGCTGGAGAAGTAGTGCGTTCTCGTTGTTCGGACACAGTGGTTCGTGCATAGCAGTTCCGTGCGGTATGTACCGCATGAACCACTGCCGTATGAACCACCGGTTGACTTCTCGGACTCACCGGCAAATGGTGAGACCGTGGGCGCGCAGTACGTCTATGGCTGGCATGTAATCGAGCGATGTTGCGGTGGGATTGAGCATCAGTTCGCGGATGGCGGCGGATGCTGAGGACTCGCTTGTCTGCGAGGATTCTGAGGCCGGGAAGAGAGCGTCGGCGATTAGGGAGATGATACGGGAACGTGCATCGCCGGCATTGGCATTGTTGCTGCTGTTGCCGGCGTCGGTAGTGGCGGAGTTGCCAATAGTAGCGGAGCTGTTTTGTAGAGTCGTATCCAACGCTGTGACAAGCGGCTCCAGGTTGTTCTTTGTCGCCTCGGCAATGTCATCGAGCTGATCGAATAAGGCGAACAGCCATGCACGACTTCGCTCCTCATCGTTGCCGGTCGCAAGCCTTTCATCGGTGACGCGCACGAGTTCGTCAATCGGTACTGCTGGCGTCTTTGCCGGATCGCGATGCTCACGGTTGTCTTCGATATCGCCCATAAGATGCTGGATTTCGCACTCGTCCTGCAATACGGTGGTCTCGGCAAATGCGGTGGCGATGGCGTCCGCATCGATGAACTTGCCACCTTCGGACTGGAAGCGCACGCGCTTGGGCTCACTGTAATAATGCGACATGCCGAATGTGATGTACTGAGGCATCTCATCCTGCAATTGCTTGACCGCATCCGCCACTTTGCGCATGTCCGCAAGCTGCTGATGCACCACAATAAAGGCAAGCACTGCTTTGGCATCGGCGAGAGTGAGCGACTGCCCGATACTGGCTCCATGATGGTGCTCATGGTGCGCAAACATGTTCTTCAGCGAATCAAACAATCCCATAATGTCCTCCTTCGGACTGGGCGAATTAACTGTATCTGCCATTCACACTAGTCCGGAATGTATGAGAATCATCGTGGAACGCCGAGAGCGAATTATTGACGCTGCACGCAGCAACGTGAGAACTGAACCGACACCAAGAACACAGGGCATACCTGCAGCATGTCGAGCAATGCGATGGCTCTATTTGTTAAGAGCTCGAAAATATCGCACAGGACGTAGAAGTGCTTGTCCGAATCATGTATGGCAAGAAGGCTCTACAGTTTGCTTGTGAACGACTCCACTGGTTAACTGGTAGAGAAGTAGCGGTTTGGTATACGCAAACAGTGCGATCGGCGATGAAGATGACTGTGGGGTTGTCATGTGTATTCCTCAGAACGATGAGCAAGAGCCATGGACTTGGTGCGTAATAGCAAATGTCGTAGATGAGCATGAGGTTGGTGTTGACCATCATATTGGGCATGGAACGAAGATATTCAGTCCTGGAACAAAAGTGTATGTGTCGACTGAATGGAGGACGAGCCTAAAGGATGACGGTGGAACATTGTTTGTGATTGGGAAAGCGCGTAAGCAATGGCGAATGGTAGGTATGTTCATTCCACGTAATCGACTGACGAACTTTCGAGTTGGACGAGTATTCGATCCACGTGTACTGCGGCGTATGGCTAAGGATTGCAGGCAATCAGTGCCAGATCCGTCTGAATGGGGTTGGCGCTGGTGGGGCAATGATGAGGATGCCCACCAAACAGTCATTAAGAGGGTTGAATACTTCAGTCAAGATGGATTTTCGTTGCCAGAAGCTGGGGCTGAAGATGATTAGAATCAGGTGAGTAACACGATGCTGAAGAATTCTGATGCGTCTAGTCTTTCTTCTTGAGGGACCTTCCACCGCCAACACCGCGACCAGGACGGCTTGCATTCCAATCATCTATTGTTCAGGTAGCTAACCTTTAGTAGTGCCATATATACGTCAGGTTCCGGCAGCTTATATTCTGATGCGTTCTTGACGCCGAGGCGCTCGCTAACTTCTTTGGTGCTGAGAAACCTAAGTGCCATTTGAGTTCCTCTCATCTTCGTGGAGATTTCAGTACGTCGGTATATTGAGCATACCTGCATATTAGCGAGGCAAATCCTCTAGTGAATTGAGATCTTGACTCACTGATAGGCGGTTAGTGAAGCGATTCTGCGGTTAAGTCGAGCTTTTGCTTCGCTGAGCAGTCTCAGTGAGGCAAATCCTCGGGCGGACCGAGGCATTGCTCTACTAAAAGGCCACTTAGCGAGGCTTTTCCTCTACTAACTCTCTGAGTTGCTTCGCTGACGACGATTCAGCGGGGTATTCCCTTGACCTATCCGTGTTTTCGCTCTGCAAAGTAGTTCTGAGCGGCGGATCGATACTCACACAGATGTGTACGGTGTGCTGTCAGCGTCTTTGTAGTTTCGCCGGTCAGTTGCTTGGTAATCCAGGATAAGTCAGTCATGGTTCCTTACTTCCGTGTGAGGCGGTACACTTGGGTACTGCCTCTATTGAGTGCATTGATAAAGGTCAGCCCCGCAAG